>Ga0256914_1003442_pt1 | contig 12470 bp, 10 predicted proteins | sample HulkmetaG_FD_191571 | JGI IMG/M metagenome (GOLD analysis project Ga0256914, IMG submission 191571) | Hydrothermal chimney microbial communities from Main Endeavour vent field at the Juan de Fuca Ridge, Pacific Ocean - Hulk | ecosystem: Environmental > Aquatic > Marine > Hydrothermal vents ...
CCAGCGCCGAAAACAGGTTGACGCGGTAGGCCGCATCCCCCAGAAAGGTCAGCCGGGTCAGAGCCCAGGCCAGCAGTTCGTACAGGGGGTAGCCGGTGGGATGCAGAATGGAGAGCGTGGGCGTGGCAAGCTGCATCTCCAGCGAGTCATCGAAGATGGTGACCACCGTCGGGGCCAGGGTCATCAGATAAACGATGAGCGTGGCTGCAAAGAGCAGCGCGGGCGTGATGGATTTACGCATGCCCCAAGTATACCCTAATTTTCTGTGGATGAAACAAACCTTTTTGGGGGAGCTTCCAAGGCTTTGTGATATCCCAAAACGTCTGGCTACCTCCCCGATGTGCTTTTACCACGCAAGTATGGGGAAAGGCCACATACCCGGCGCCAACCATGCCAGCAGCACTATTCCGACGAAAACCGCCAGAGGGATGAGATAATTGTCCCAGCCCTTGGGCGAAAGCGCCTCGACGATAGTGGCCAACAGGCTGAGCAGTAGCACGGGAATCAGAAAGACGCCCGGGGTAACGCCTGTGCGTGGGCTGAAAGCTGCCAGCAGCGCCAAACTCATTAGTGCAGAGCCCACAAACATGGCTAGCGAGCCCGCCAGGGTCTTGGTGGAGCCGCCAAAGCCGAAGCTTTTTCCGCCATAGCGTCGCCCGATGATATCCGCCAGACCATCGCCGCCCGCCAGCGCCCCCAGGATGATCATCGCTGCAGGTGAAAAGGCGGTCTCTCCACTGCCATTGGTAAAGAAGAGCAATACCGCGATGAGCATAACCACGGCGTAGTGCATTGTGCCGCCCAGCAGTTCCCGTGGATCGCCACTGCGAGACATAGACTTGACGAAGGCTTCATCCTCTCGCCAGCCGAAGCCGATGGCTGCAAACTGGATGATGAAAGCCAGAGGCACGATGGCCGCAAGAAAACGGCTGGCCGGTGCGCCCGAGTAGAGCATCCAGCACAGCACGAAGATGGGCGCGGCGAAGATGTGGATAATCTTGCGGGTGATGTAGGTGGGCAGCAGTTCCCGCTTTTGTAAAACGCCATTCACCAGCACCAGCGCCTGGATCGCCGCCACCGTCAGCGCCAGCGCCACAACATCTTGCAGCCAGGGATTCAAATGCATGGGGTTTCTCCTTTGTTATGAGTCAGGTCCGCGTTTATCTGCGTTTGTCTGTGTTGTTCTTTCTTTGTTTTGCCGCTTTCGCTCCTCCCAACGTTGCGCGTATTTCGAGCAAGAGAGCTCCCGGTCCAGTACGTAGCCCATGGCCCGCAGCAGGCCCGCTTCCGATGACGTGGGTTTGGTGCGTCGTAGGATTTTGTCCACCTTCAGGCGTTTGGCAGGCTCCTGTCCTGGTTTGAAGAATCCGGCCTTGCCCAATGCTTCCAGGATGGCGTTCACCGCAGCCCGGAATTCTGCGTCGGTGGCGGGTGGGTCTTTGGGGTTGATGGTGACCGCGGGCAGGTCATCCCGCGGCGTTTGCACTGCCCGCCGTAGCTCATAGGCGGTCAACAACACGGCCTGAGCCAGATTCAGCGATGCGTATTCGGGATTGACCGGGATGTAAAGCTGGTAATGGCTGCGATACACCACCTCGTTGGGCAGCCCCCAGTCCTCGCGTCCGAACAGGATGGCGGGTGCGCCAATCTCTGCGTGTTTGATGATGATGGGGGCCAGTTCGTCGGGCGGCAGGATTTCCGGGCCCAGCTCTCGACGGCGGTTGCTGGCTGCCACCACCAGATTCACGTCGGCCAGGGCCTCGGCCAGATCATCGTAAAATTCGATGGTTTTCTGAAAGGTTTCGCTGCGGTGTGCGGCCGCACTCACAATATTGGGTTCATAATTGTGCGGGTTGACGATGCGCAGGCGGGAGAGGCCCATGTTCATCATGGCTCGCACCACCATGCCGATGTTGCCCGATTGTAGCGGCTCAACCAGCACGATGATGATGTTGTTTAGTAAGTCGGAGCGCGTGGTGATGGACATTTGAATCAGGGTTGCCAGGGGGCTTCGGTGACATTTTGTCGGTGGTTGACTAACCGGGCCAGCACAAAGAGCCAGTCGCTGAGGCGGTTGAGGTAGGCAATGATGGTTTCGTTGATGGATTCGATTCGGGCCAGGCTGACGGTCCGACGTTCGGCGCGACGACACACGGTGCGGGCAATGTGCAACTCAGCGCCCGGTTGTGATCCTCCTGGGAGGATGAAACTGGTAAGCGCTGGCAAAATTTCGTTCCATTCGTCGATTTCTTCTTCCAGACGCCGAATAGGCTCATCCGTCAATCGTGTGATGTAAGATGTCTTTGCGTCGAACGGGGTGGCTAGATCCGCCCCAACCTGAAATAACTCGCCCTGAACTCGCTGCAACCGTGTTTTGATGTCGGGGCTTGTGCAATGGTTGACGATCACTCCCAAGAAAGCGTTTAGTTCGTCGATGGTCCCGTAGGCTTCGATGCGAACTTGATCTTTGGCGACTCGTCTACCGCCAAATAGCGAGGTGTCGCCAGCGTCGCCAGTTTTTGTGTATATTTTCACTCGTATCGTCCTTTGTATGTGGGGGAGAAGATGTCGATGGGATCACCGCCAATGACCGAAGGGTGAATGAGGTGCACATCCAACCATGCCTTGATGCAGGCGGGCGCTTCGCGTAACGCGTAGCGTTTGCTGGCAAAACTGTATTGCCTACGATCTGCGACAACGCCTACAGCATCCAGGCCCAGGCTCTGACAGAGATAGAGCGCCCGGGGCAGATGAAATCGTTGGGTGACTAACACGACCTGGTCAAGGCCAAAGATGTATTTTGCTCGCCAACACGAAGCATAGGTACGTCGACCCGCATAATCGAATGCGATTCCTTCCTCGGGAATCCCATGAGAAGTGGCGTAATCGGCCATGGCCCATGGTTCGTTGTAGATGTCAACACTATTGTCGCCAGTCATCAACAATTTGTCTACTTTGCCCGCCTTGTAGAGATCAGCAGCGGTGAGGACGCGATCAGCCAGCATAGGGCTTAGTCGTCCATCAGGATAGACGCCTGCACCAAAAACCAAAGCAACTGGGCGATGCTCGAGTTCTTCAGGGTTAACGATGCGGTTTTGGTAGTGTAATTTCACATCAAGATATGCGTACAACGCCCACGAGAAAATGAGAGCCACAATAATGGAGAGCGGTCGTATGAGTAGACGCATGGAAGAAAATAGAAGGAAAAGGTGTTGTTTGAGATCGGGCGCCTTTTTCGAACGTGGGACGATCCTGGCGCCGAATCCTGGTTGTAATTTGCCAATTTCAGTAAATCACGATTGCGAGAGTGTGTGTCCAGCCGGATTCGAGATCCGGTGGGTTTGACGCTCGAATCACCGCCGGATCACGGATCCGGCTCTGCGCATCATGGCAAATCGTGATCTACTGATTTTATCATATTTGCAAACGATTCACGCATCTTGTCGGAAATTGTGGAGGCGTTTCAATCATGGGGGGCTGTCGGGCGGTTTCGCAATTTGGAAACAGCCGAAAGTGTTTATTTGAGGCCTCCCCGCCTACCTTTTGTTTTTCCCCTGCCCTCCTCGCCATACTCGCTGCCCTCGCGTTCGAGGGAGAGAGTTCTTCATCCTTCCTCGTTGGGCTCCTCCCCCGTGCGGCGGCTGTTGTAACTGGAGGAGGACAGGATGGAGCAATGTCAAAATTGAAACGCACCCCACAAATTCCTTTCCTTGCAAATTAGGAAATTTGTGTATAATATGGAAGTGTGTCGATTGCAATAAGTTTCCTGGTACTCAGTCAAATGTAGTTTGATGGAAAACCTCTTGTGGCCGTGGCCTTTACCATCGAGTAAACTCGGACTCTCCAGGCGCTTTGCGCCAGCGATTGACCTTCGTCGACCGTCTCTGGTTGGTGAAGGGACGGCGTAGGCCGTCCGTTGGCCAGAGGCCTATAGAGACTGATCGTCTCCCTTCGAGGATGCTTTTTCGCCCGATTTGTGTCGCCATCTGGCATCCAAGGGGCGTTGTCGACTTGCGTCGATAGGCGGCCGCAGGCCCTCAGCCCTGATTTCAATCGACAGAAAGCACGGACATGAACTTTGTGTCAGGTTGCCAGATAAGTTTATTGATTCCAATTGCGAGCTTGTTGTTTTTCCGTGGCGAAGATTAGTTAAGTGAAGGTATGAATTTATAATTAGTCTTGCAGATGATTACCACGTATCAGACGAAGAGTGACGAGAAGACGAAGCTGGACGAGGCGAATCGTCGTCACTATTCGTCAATCTTTGTCCATGTCGTTTGAATGCGAAAGCGCTTTTCTCAAGCTTCAAATGTGTATCAACTTATTTCAGTCATGATGATTCGCACATCCTGCATCAGTCACGAAGGATTATGATGGAGCGAAGACATTAAAGAAGCGCTGAGCCAGCAAATTTCGTGACTCCACCACTTTCGAGCCTTCGTGGCCAGGGGATGAATGACATTTCCTGTAGTGTTATTATTAGGTCGAAAAATGAAGACAAGACTTCTGATTTTAATCTCCTCCATCGCATTGATTTTCACACTGGCGTTGTCCGGCATCGCTTCTGCCGATAGCGGGCCCGTTATTCACAAGGTTAAACGTGGCGAGTCTTTGTCCCTCATCGCCAAGAAGTATGGGGTTACCGTTTCTCAGTTAATGCGTCTCAATCATCTTCGGAATGCGAATCGTATTTATGTGGGACAACGTCTTGTCATTCGACCCGGCGTTAAGGCTTCTAAAGGGGTGCATATTGTGCGTCGTGGCGACACGCTTTCGGGAATCGCCCAAAAATATGGCGTCAGTGTGGCTGCTATTCAGCGGGCGAATCGCATGCGGGGCACGATCATCTATGTCGGGCAACGATTGAAGATTCCGACCCCGAATGCGGCTCCTGGGAATGACGGCGGCCAAAGTTCAGGGAAGGCCATTGTGCATGTGGTGCGTCGGGGTGAGACGTTGGGGCTTATTGCCCAGCGTTATGGTGTTAGTGTGGCTCAAATCGCTAAACTGAACGGGATAAAGAACACCTCGCTTATCCGGGTGGGACAGAAGTTGGTGATTTCTGGCAATCCTAAAGCGGTGAAGAAAAAACTTTCAGGCAAGAAGAAGTTCGTGGTTGATATTTCGGCGCAGAAGTGCTGGCGGTATCAAGGCGACAAGTTGTTGAATACCTGGCGCTGTTCCACTGGCCGCAACAATTCGACCAAGACTGGCCATTTTCGGGTACAGAGCAAATTGCGTAAGGCGTATGGTTCGACCTGGAATATTTGGATGCCCTATTGGCTGGGCATTTATTGGTCTGGTCCGGTGGAAAATGGTATTCATGGTCTGCCTTGGAACGCGAAAACCGGCGCTCGCACCTGGGCGGGGTTGGTGGGGACGCCCATCACTTATGGTTGCGTTATGCTTAATGATAAGGCTGCCAAAACCCTATGGGAATGGGCTGATATTGGCACGACGGTTATCATTAGGCGGTAGGACGTTTTTCTTTCGGAGCAGGTGGTGCGGACGTAGAACCGCTGTGTCCGCAGGAACGGCGTTCGCGTGAATGTCGATGCTGGCGAACAAGTTGGTAGTGGGAGGGGGCGTTTTGTTCGATTTCGAAGGGCCTACTTTCTGTTAGGAGCAGGATTGCCCTTCGCGCCTGAAACTGGGTATAATTCGCTGTCGATCAGCATGTATGCAGATCCAATATCAAGCCTCTGGGACGCGTCCAAGGTTTGATGGTTTGGCTGTTCGCTATAATTTCTTTGGGGCGCCATAGAGGTGGCGCTCCAATTTCATCCATTCATCTCTTCCTTGAGGAATATATCTGTGCCGTTCAATCCGTTCCGTCGGGCGAAAGTCGACGTCGAAGACCAACAAAAGATCGATCAAAGTTTGAGCAAAACCCGCGGCGGCGTCCTGGGCCGCCTGGGCGCGCTTTTCCAGGCCAATGAGATCACCGAGGGGTTATGGGAGGAGCTGGAAGAGATTTTGATCATGGGAGATGTGGGGGTGGAAACTACCATCAAGCTGGTGGAGGCCACGCGTGCGCGTGTGCGCCAGGCGGGCGTCAAAAAGGTCGAGGATGCTTATCAGATTTTGAAAGAGGAGATGGTGCGTATTCTCGAGGCGGAGGCTCCTTCTCTAGATATTGATAATCCTCATCGGTTGTTGACTGTGGTGTTGGTGGTGGGCGTCAATGGTTCTGGCAAGACGACAACCATTGGCAAGCTGGCGAAATATTATCGTATGAAAGGAAAACGTGTGGTGTTGGCGGCGGCTGATACGTTTCGCGCCGCGGCCATCGAACAGTTGAAGGTGTGGGGGGAGCGCGCTGGCGTTTCTGTCATTTCTCATAAACCGGGCGGAGACCCTGGTGCGGTAGTGTATGATGCAATTCGAGCAAGTCAGCAGTCGCGCGATGCTGATATTCTTTTTATCGACACTGCCGGGCGTTTGCACACCAACTATAACCTGATGAAGGAGATGGAGAAGATCCGCAATGTGGCCCGGCGACAGGTGCACAAAGCCCCTCACGAGGTGTTGTTGGTGCTGGACGCCACCACCGGTCAAAATGCGATCACCCAGGCCGAGAAATTCGGCGAGAGTGTAGGCGTGACGGGCGTGGTGCTGACCAAGTTGGATAACACCGCCAAGGGCGGCGTGGTCATTGCCATTGCGGATCGGTTGGGTGTTCCCGTGCGTTTTGTGGGGACAGGCGAAGGTATCGATGATATTGCTGAATTCGATCCCTGGGTGTTCGTCGAATCGTTGTTAGAACACGATGATCATGTCTCGGAATATAGGAGTGAATCATGAGCGATACATTGCAGTTGTTGAAATCTCTGGAGCAACGTCTCCAGTCAATCCGGGGGCGTCTTTGACTGGCCTGCCCGATTGAAAGAGCTGGAAGACCTGGGAAAAAAGACCTCTGATCCTGAATTTTGGTTAGACCAAAAGCAGGCGCAGACCACCATGCGCCGCCTTTCCACCTTGCGAGATTTGATAACTGGCTGGGAGGAGTTGAGTCAACGGGTGGCTGACGCCATTATGTTGTATGAGATGGCGGAAGCGGAGAACGATGCAGACTCGTTAGCGGAGCTGGAGGTTGAGGCCCGGGCGCTGAAGGATGAAATCGACAAGCAGGAGTTGATGCTGGCCCTTTCTGGGGAGCACGACGCCAACGACGCTATCCTCAGCATTCATGCGGGCGAAGGGGGCACCGAGGCCCAGGATTGGGCTGAGATGTTGCTGCGCATGTATCTGCGCTGGGCCGAACGTCACGGTTACAAGGTGACGCTCACCGACAAAATGCCAGGGGAAGAGGCGGGCATCAAAAGCGCCACTCTGGAGATCAAAGGTCCATATGCCTATGGCTATCTCAAAGGGGAAAAGGGCAACCACCGCCTGGTACGCATCAGCCCCTTCGACTCGGGCGCGCGGCGGCACACTTCCTTTGCCAAGGTCGAAGTGCTGCCCATTCTGAATGACGACATCGAGATCGATATTCACCCCAACGATATCAAAATGGATGTCTTCCTTTCGGGGGGAGCAGGTGGACAGAACGTGCAGAAGAACGCTACCGCAGTGCGTCTTACACATCTGCCCACGGGCATTGTGGTCACCTGCCAAAACGAACGCAGCCAGACCCAAAATCGTGAAACCGCCATGAAGATACTCAAAGCCCGTCTTTATCAGATGGAAGTGGAGAAAAAACAGGCCCGCGAAGCGGAGATGCGGGGAAAGTTCGTAAAACCTGGCTTTGGCACGCGCATCCGCAACTACGTGCTGCACCCCTATCAGATGGTGAAAGACGAGCGCACCGGATACGAGACAGGCAACGCCCAGGCGGTGCTGGATGGCAATCTTGATCCATTCATCGACGCCTGGCTGGAGATGCAGGTGGGCAAGGGCGAATCTGTGGTCGGGTCGTGACCTTGCGCCCTCTACTGCCCGCCCTGCGGCATTTCTTCCTCATACACTGGCGGCGGCAGCTGCTCCTGGCCCGTGCGAAAGAGAAAATAATTCCATACTAGGCGGCTGATATCCCCCATCAGTGGATTGCTCATATCCCATAACACCCAGCCGTACTGATAAACGTAGATGCTCAGCACATAGGGGCCTTCGGGCCCATAAATGATGGCCACGTCTCCTTGGGTGTCGGGCGCATAGCCATGCTTGTGGCCGATGCGGACGCCGGGCGGCACGCCATATTTGATGAGGTAGCCCAGGGGATTCTTTTCGAGCCACCCGATAAGATCGTTGCACTTTTCGGGTGTGAGCCGGTCGGAGTAAGCTGCCAATAATGAGCCTTTGCCCTCGGCGCAGCGTCCGATTTCGGCCAGCAGAATCCCCATATCCCGAGGCGTGGTCTGCATGGCCGGGTCTAGATTGGTGTGATATTCAGGATTGGTGTTGGCCGGGGTGCGTTTCATGGCCGGGATGATATCGCTGTTGTAGGGGGTGGAGATGAAGGTGTTTTTGAGCCCGAATTCCTGATAAAAGTTGGAAACGCGGCGCACTCCAGTCATCAGATCGCCATCCCCCAGATGATACATCAGCGCATTTGCCGCGGCGTTGCTGGCCGTGGGCGAAGTGACCGTGATGCTAATCCATTTAGTGATGTTGTCGGGCAAGGGCAGATCGTTGTCCATATATGTTAGCACCAGGATGCCGATCTTGACGGTGCTCATGCCTGAAAAAGCTGTATCCGCGTCGATGTCGATCTCTTCGGCAGTGGGCAAGAACTGGAAGTAAGCGCTGTAAACGCCCGGGAATTTCTTGAACCGCTGGCGCATGGCAATCTCCAGCGCCTCGAAATCAGGCTTATCTTCCTCTTCAGTGATGAGTGCGAATTTCGCTTCTCGGTTGTAGGGATTGGTAAACCCATCGATGATGTTGATGGCGGTTTGGGCGGGCTCAGTGTGCACGCCAGGACGTCCCTTGCTAAAAGAAAGCGTCTCCAGATTGACCATTGGCGGTCGGGGATCGTGATCATACTTCTGCGACTGCTTTTGGATCCAGGTGGCTAACTTGTCATGATCGAAGCTGTATTTTAAAGGGATATCCACGCCGATGGGCGGTTTGTCTGTAAGATAGAAGATGAAATTCCAGATAGCCCGCCATCCTTTTTCCCACTCCTGGGCCTCCCTCACCATCGCTTCTGCATCCACGCGAAAGTCGATCTCATCGGGCGCCAACACCAGATGATTGTCACCATGAAACACCAACACCGGACGTTCGAACACCGCGCGTACATTGGCGATGGCTTCTTGGGTGGAATTACCGCCAATGCTGGCCCCGCCCAACGTGACGCCTGCAGGGATGGCGTCGCGGCCTTGGACGTATTTTACATAGTGCGGGCCAATGAGGAGAACAAGGCTCGCCACCACCAGGATCACGAGCCAGCTGAGAATTTTCTTCATCATCCAATAGCGCTATTGTAGGCCAAGTTGCATCATTCGCCAAAGCCGCGACGATGTTACGGGTGCGTTTCAATTTCGGGGCAGTTTGTCTGATGATGCACAGGCCGAGTGAACTCGGGCTCCGTAGATGCCGCTCTACGGCGACCTGGACGGTGGAGGACGTAGGCCTGAAGCGTCCGGTTTGAGTCGGCCAGGAACGCAAAAAAGCGCCCTATTTTGAACCGCAACCCGTTATTACTCCCATTCAATGGTGGCTGGCGGTTTGGATGTGATGTCATACACTACCCGGTTCACGCCATCCACCTCATTGACGATGCGATTGGCCATGCGTCCCAAAAGATCGTATGGCAGTTTAGCCCAATCTGCGGTCATAAAATCATCGGTGGTCACCACGCGGATGGCCACGACATTGCCATAGGTGCGATAATCGCCCATGACGCCCACACTGCGCACAGGCAGCAGCACGGCAAAAGCCTGAGATGTGGCCCGATAGAGACCAGCACTTTCCAATTCCTGGATGACAATGGCGTCGGCCTGACGCAAAGTCTCCAACCGCGGCCATGTTACTTCGCCCAAAATGCGGATGGCCAGGCCTGGCCCGGGGAAAGGATGTCGCCACACGATGCGTTCGTGCAGCCCCAGAGCCAGTCCCACCCGTCGCACCTCATCTTTGAAGAGGTAGCGCAAGGGCTCCAATAGTTCGAATTCTATATCCTCGGGCAGCCCCCCTACATTGTGGTGAGTTTTGATGGTGCGCGCGGCTTGCTCGCGCCCACTGGCTGCGCTTTCGATGACGTCCGGATAGAGAGTGCCCTGGGCCAGGAAGCGATAGGGCGCGTCCTGGGTCTCTGCGGCCAAACGCGCGGCTTCGGCCTCAAATACTCGCACAAAACGATGCCCGATGCGACGGCGTTTCTCCTCGGGATCGGTGACGCCCTGTAAATCTGACAAAAACAGTTCACTGGCGCTGACCCCCACCAGGTGAATGCCGTGGGCCTGTTGAAATGTCTCGAACACTTCATCGGCCTCGCCCAGGCGCATCATGCCATGATCCACAAAAACGCAGGTGAGCTGCTCGCCTACGGCTCGGTGCACCAGCGCGGCCACCACCGAAGAATCCACGCCGCCGCTGAGCCCCAGCAGCACTCGATCCCCTCCCACCCGCTCGCGAATCTCTGCGGTCATTTCCGCGATGAAGTTGGCGGGCGTCCAATCCGCTTCCAACTCTGCCACGTCGAAGAGAAAATTGCGCAGGATGTCCAATCCCTGGCGGGTGTGTTGCACTTCAGGATGGAATTGCAGCCCGTAGCGCCGCTGCGCGATATCGCCCATGATGGCAATGCTATCGTGACGCGAGGCGCCCAGGGCCTGCCATCCTGTCGGCAGTGCATCCACATGATCGCTATGGCTCATCCATACATCCATCTGCCGCGGCAGGCCCGAGAGCAGGGGGGCGTCTGCGGTAAGGATGACCGGCGTATGGCCAAATTCGCGCGCTGTGGCCGCAGCCACATGCCCGCCCAACGTCGCGGCCAATGCCTGCATGCCATAGCAAATGCCTAACACAGGTTTGCCGCTACTGAGCACGATCTCGGGCAGGGTGGGGGCGTCCTCTTCGTAGATACTGGCCGGACCACCCGAGAGGATGTAGGCCTGGGCCTGGGCCAGTTGTTCGGCGGGAGCATTCCAAGGAATGAGCTCGCTATACACGCCCAGGTCTCGCACCCGGCGAGCGATGAGTTGGGCCGTTTGCGAACCAAAATCAATAACAGCGACAGTAGGGGAGCGTTTCATAAGGGATTAGACTGGTGTGCGATTAGTGGGGCGGCAGGGCGGGCAGATAGTCGAGCGGGTTGACGCGCGTACCATCTTTGCGCACCTCGAAATGTACGTGGGGGCCAGTGGAATTGCCGGTGGAGCCTACCACGCCGATCATCTGTCCTCGACGCACCCAATCGCCCGTGGCAATGGCGGGATTGGTCATATGACTGTACAGGGTGACCAGTCCGTTTCGATGGCGGATCATTACCGAAAAGCCATAGCCGGTGTAGAGCCAGCCCGAGCGGATGACCTTGCCATCATCCGCGGCATAGACAGGCGCACCCCAGGCAGTGGCGATATCCACGGCCCGGTGGCGGGCTGAGTATCCTTGAGTCAGCCAACCGCGCAGGGGCCAGGCCAGAGGGGATGCAGGAGAAAGTTCAGGTTTGGGGATGTTCAGGTCCAATCGTCCCCCAGGAATTACCAGCTCTTGCCCCGGCTCCAGGGCTTTGTCATCATCTAGATGGTTGGGAAGATAGCGGATGATGGCCTCAGGCGAGACGTGCCATTTTTGTGCGATGGAGGCTAATGTTTCTCCTGCTCGCACCTTATGGATGGCTCCGGGCATGGGCAAAATACGCAGCACCTGTCCTACGGTAAGGTAATCGGGGTTGCGGTAGAGTTTAGGGTTACAATAGCGTAGAGTGTCCACATCCAGTCCGAATTGGTTGGCGATGCCCCACATGGTGTCGCCATATTCCACGGTGTAGGTGATGATATGGGTGCGGTGCGACCTGGCTGCTTTTTGTAAGATGTCGCAGTTGATGGGGTAGAGGTCTGGAATCGGGCCTGGGGGACAAGGACCGCCTTCGGCGAGGGCAGGGGCCGTGGGAAAGATCAATAGTCCCAACAGCACAACCATGATGGCGGCCATGCCTCCAGCCATAAAAAGGAGGTGTTTATTTTTCATGAAGGCGATCTTAGCATGTCTTGTGGTTGTGGACAAGCCCGACTGATAAATTCTGTTGGCGCTTTCTTTGTTTCTTGTTTTTTAAGTAGTGGATGATATGACTTTAAAATAAACTTTGGAGACGACTCCAACTCATCAGACGAAGATCGACGAAAAGATGAATGTGGACGAAGCGAACCATCGTCTATGTTTGTCAAAATGTGCAGCACCTTTCTCTAGTACTCAGTCAAATGTAGTTTGATGGAAATCCTCTTGTGGCCGTGGCCTTTACCATCGAGTAAACTCGGACTCTCCAGGCGCTTTGCGCCAGCGGTCGACCTCCGTCGACC
>Ga0256914_1003443_pt1 | contig 12469 bp, 12 predicted proteins | sample HulkmetaG_FD_191571 | JGI IMG/M metagenome (GOLD analysis project Ga0256914, IMG submission 191571) | Hydrothermal chimney microbial communities from Main Endeavour vent field at the Juan de Fuca Ridge, Pacific Ocean - Hulk | ecosystem: Environmental > Aquatic > Marine > Hydrothermal vents ...
TCTGCAGCGGATCGTGCAGCCCGTCCATCCACTCCCGGAGTACCGGTTCGAAGACCCGGACCATGTCGTAGGCGATGAAGCCGATGAAGCCGTCGACGAAGGAGAAGCCCGCTTCGGCGGCGAGGGTCCGATAGCGTTCGGCATCGAGCTTCCGGTAGTAGGACTGGAGGAAATCGAAAGGATCTTCTTCCAGCCTTTCCGTCTGTCCCTCTTTTCCGATGAAAGTGGTGACGTTGTCCCGGTAGATCAGCCGCTCCTTGGCTCCGACGACGATGAAACTGAAGTTCCCCTCCTCGGAGGTGACGACGCTTTCGAAGAGCATGGTCACTTCGTCGGGATAGAGCTTTTTGATCTCCCCGTAGAGGGCGACGGGGGTGAGCTGGTCGAAGAGGTAGCTGCGCAGCATCACTTCTTCCTGACGACGAAGCCGTCGATTCCGATCTTCTCTTTGACCTCGGGGAGTTTCGCCTTGGCTTCGCCGTAGCTGCCGTAGGAGCCGATCCGCACTTTGATCATGTTGCCGGTCTTGACCAGGATGGGTTCATAGCCGGCGGCTTTGATCTTGTCCAGGAACTTTTGGTTGGGCATCCGTTTGAAAGAGCCCACCTGGATGTAGTAGGTTTTCCGGGAGCTTGCGCTACTCTGAGGGGTGGGGTTTTTCTTGAAAAGCCGGGCCGGGTTTGGCTTGGGTTTGGGATGACGTTCGGGTTTGCTTTTCACTTTGGGAGCCGGAGTTTTGGGAGCGGGCTTGGTTTCGATTTTCATAGGACTCTTCCGGGAAGGACGGGGTCTGGAAGGGGTCGGTTTGGGCCGGGGAGGCGCGATGGGCTTGAGTTCGGCGCTTTTGGGCAGAGATTCGTCGCTGATGGGTTTGAGATCGTCGGGGACGCTTTCGACGGGATGGGCTTTTTTCGGAGCGGCGGCGCCGCCGTTCTTGGGCGCGACTACGCCGGTGATTTCGGTCGGTGCGGTCTCCTCGATCGTTTCGGGTCCGCTGAAGATCATTTTGGCCAGGAGGATTCCGACGATCACGATGATCAGAAGGAGGGCGACGAGGGTCAGAACGTTCTTGGATCTGCCGCCGCCCGGTTCGGGGTCGCTGATGATGAGGTCGTCGAGATGATGATCGTTCATGCTTGGAACTCCGCGCGTGAGATTGTCATCGATTATAACCTAAAGAATCTGAGCATTATATTAGTTAATATATCCGTAGGGAAGAGGCAGGATATTGTAGGCTTCGGGAAGCCTGCGGTCCGGAAGGATACGCCAGGTTTTGGCGAGACGGGTCTCGAGCATCTCGGAGATTCGGCTGCCCAGCCGGTGGAGCTCTTCGAGGCTTTGGGGGCCCGGAAACAGGACAACGGAACGGTTTCGGGGCCGTTCGCCCCGGTAGAGACGGTACCGGGTGATTCCCAAGTGGACGAAAAGATGCAGAAGGGTCTGCAAAAAACGTTCCGGTTCTTCTCCCGTATAATCGATAAAAATCTTGTCGCCCCGCTCCTCCCGAATCAGCGGAATGGCCAGGGTGAGTTCCCGGCGGAGGTGCTGGCGCAGCAGTACGTCGTTGGGGGGCGTATCGAGTCGTCGGTATTTGCTGTAGAAGGTGCGTCCCCCGTACTCGATGCGTTCGACGATGCCCCCGCTGCGCAGATAGCAGTGGTCCGCATCCGCGCTCAGTCGCTCCAGTTCTCCGAGAAAGGAGGGCTCAGTAGATGGGCCGGTCATAGATGACGAAGTTGAGGGCGAGTTCCTTCATCTCTTCACGGATTTTGGCGTGGAGTTCGTGGTCGTCGATCCGATCGAGCACGTCGCAGATGCGGTTGGCGATCAGTTCGAATTCCGCCTCCTTCATCCCCCGGCGGGTGAGGGCGGGGGAGCCGATGCGGATGCCGCTGGTGACGAAGGGGCTGCGGGTTTCGCCGGGGACGGTGTTTTTGTTGACGGTGATGCCGGCGCGGCCCAGGGCGGCGTCGGCGTCCTTGCCGCTGAACTCTTTGTCGAGGAAGCTCACCAGGACCAGGTGGTTGTCGGTGCCGCCGCTGACCACGTCGTAGCCCCGCCGCATCAGGACGTCGGCCAGGACCCTGGCGTTGGCCTTGACCTGTTTGGCGTAGGTTTTCCACTCGGGGGCGAGGTTGTGCTTGAAGCCCACGGCCTTGGCGGCGACCACGTGGACCAGGGGGCCGCCCTGGAGGCCGGGGAAGATGGCGGAGTTGATCTTCTTGGCGATCTCCTCGTCGTCGGTCATGATGGCGCCGCCCCGGGGGCCGGCCAGGGTCTTGTGGGTGGTGGTGGTGACCACGTGGGCGTGGGGGAAGGGGCTGGGGTGCTCCCCGGCGACCACCAGGCCGGCGATGTGGGCGATGTCGGCGAAGAGGATCGCTCCCACTTCGTCAGCGATCTCCCGGAATTTGGCGAAGTCAATCTCCCGGGGATAGGCGCTGGCGCCGCAGACGATGATCTTGGGCCGGACGATCCGGGCGATGTCGCGGACCCGCTCGTAGTCGATGCGGCCGTCGAGTTCCACGCCGTAGGTGAAGCTTTGGTAGTTCTTGCCGGAGAAGCTCACTTTGGAGCCGTGGGTGAGGTGGCCGCCGTGGCTCAGGTCCATGCCGAGGATCTTGTCGCCGGCCTTGATGAGGGCCGCGTAGACGGCGCCGTTGGCCTGGGAGCCGCTGTGGGGCTGGACGTTGGCGTATTCGCAGCCGAAGAGCTCCCTGCAGCGGTCGATGGCCAGCTGCTCGACCCGGTCGGCGTATTCGCAGCCGCCGTAGTAGCGCTTGGCGGGGTATCCCTCGGCGTATTTGTTGGTAAAGACCGATCCCATCGCCTCCATCACCTCGGGGAAGGTGAAGTTTTCGCTGGCGATCATCTCCAGGTGCTCGGTCTCCCGCTTCAATTCCGCTACGATGGCTTCGTAGACCTCGGGGTCGAAAGATTCGATGAAATAACTCATATCATTCCTTTGCTTCGTTGGATTCGTCGTTGTCGTCGCTTTCCGCTTTTTCCATCCCTTTCTCCGGCCGCATGGCGGGGAAGAGCAGCACGTCGCGGATGGAGTGCTGATCCGTCAGGAGCATCACCAGGCGGTCGATGCCGATCCCCTCGCCCGCGGTGGGGGGCATGGCGTAGCTGAGTGCCCGGACGTAGTCCAGGTCCATATGCATCGCCTCGTCGTCGCCGGTGGCCTCTTTGGCCTCCACCTGCATCCGGAAGCGCTCGTACTGGTCCAGGGGGTCGTTGAGCTCGTTGAAACCGTTGGCGATCTCCTTGCCCGCGATGAAGAGCTCGAAGCGCTCGGCGATTTCGGGGTTCTCGTCGCTGCGGCGGGCCAGGGGGGAGATCTCCACGGGGAAGTCCACCACGAAGGTGGGGTCGATCAGCTTCTCCTCCACGAAGGCGTCGAAGAGCTCCGCCTGGAGGTAGCCCAGGCTGAGATTGGGGTCGGTCTCGACGCCGTGCTCTTTGAGGTAGGCGCGGGCCCGCTCTCTGTCGTGGATCACCGCTTCGGGGACGCCGCCGATGCTGCGGATCGCCTCCAGGTAGCCCACCCTGCGGAAGGGGGTGGAGAAGTCCACTTCCTGCTCGCCGTAGGGCAGCTTCCTGGGCAGCCCCAGGTGCTCGAAGAGGTAGTCGAAGAGGCGCTCGGTGAGGGCCATGAGATCCTCGTAGGTGTGGTAGGCCCAGTAGTACTCGATCATGGTGAACTCGGGGTTGTGGGTGTGGTCCATCCCTTCGTTGCGGAAGTTGCGGTTGATCTCGAAGACCGCCTCCATGCCGCCGACCACCAGGCGCTTGAGGTAGAGCTCGGGGGCGATGCGGAGATAGCGGTCGACTCCCAGGGCGTTGTGGTGGGTGACGAAGGGGCGGGCGTTGGCCCCGCCGGGGATCGGGTGCATCATCGGGGTCTCCACCTCCAGGAAGCCCTGCTCCTCGAAGAAGCGGCGGATGAGGCTGACGATGCGGCTGCGGAGCCGGAAGGTCTCCTTGACCTCGGGGTTCATGATCATGTCGAGGTAGCGCTGGCGGTAGCGGAGCTCCTGGTCCTGGAGGCCGTGAAACTTTTCGGGCAGGGGGTGGATCGCTTTGGTGACGATCCGCAGGTCGGTGCAGTGGAGGGTGATCTCCCCGGTGCGGGTGACGAAGGGATACCCCTCGGCCTCCACGATATCGCCCACCTCGATGAGCTTCTTGATCTTGTTGTAGTACCCCTCGGGGAGGTCGTCGCGGTTGTAGTAGATCTGGACCAGTCCGTCGCCGTCCTCGATCTTGGCGAAGGCGGCTTTGCCCATGATGCGGATGAACTTCACCCGGCCCGTGAGGCGGTAACGGCGGTCGGGGGCGCTGCGCTCTCCCTCGGGACGTTCGAGCAGGTCGGCGTTCTCGTCGAGAAATCTTTTGGAGGGGGTGCCTTTTTTGACGCCGGCGGGATAGGGATTGATCCCCTCGGCCCGCAGGGTCTCGGCCTTTTTGATCCGTTCCTGGATGTACTGGTTGTCGTCGAATATCAAGGGTTCTCCTCGTGGGAATGGTGTGAATGGTGTTCCCGGCACTCTTTGCAGATGCCGAGGATCTTCATGGTATGGTCGGTGATGGTGAAGTCGAATTTCTTCCCCACCTCCTCCTGGCGCGCTTCGATCACCTCGTCGACAAATTCGATGATCCGGCCGCACTCGGTGCAGATCAGGTGGTCGTGGTGCTTTTTCATGCCGATCTCGTAGCGTTTGCCCGCCTTGCCGAAGGAGATCGATTCGGCGAGACCCTCCTCTTCCAACAGGGCCAACGTCCGGTAGACGGTGGCGATCCCCACGTTGACCCGGGGGCTTCCGGCCCGGATCAGGCGCTGGATCTCTTCGGGGGAGAAGTGTCCTTCGTTTTCGTAGAGCGCTTTGAGGACCAGCTCTCTCTGGCGGGTGAATTTTAGTTGCTTTTTTTTGAGGATCCTCTTAAGTTCCTGGAGTAGGTAGGGGTAGTCGACCATTGGGACCGGGCCTCACTTTTTGCCGTGGGTGGTGGGGATGGGATGGCCCTGGGGGCTAAAGCGGATCAGGGCCGAGCCGGTCGAGATCAGGACGGGGAAAATCAGAGAGCTTTTGGCATGGCGTTGGAGGCTCTGGCGGATGGGTGGAGTCCGGTAGAGCGCCGAGAGGATCATGGCGAAGACCAGAAAATATTTGGTCGTGGCGATCAGGAAGCCGGCGAAGCGGCTCAGAGGCGAGGGAACCGCCTCGGGATTCCCGTTCGCCAGGGCACGCTCCAGGAGGGTGGCGCCGCCCCAGATGAGGAGCAGAACCAGCAGGAAAGCGAGAAGGCGCAGGATGGCGGGATTGCCCGGATGGAAGAGGTGGCTTTCTACCAGCCGGGCCAGCGGGTCGGCCGTCCGGGAAGCGACAAAAACCCCGCCGATGAGACCGAGAAAGGTGAAGAGCTCTTTTCGTGCGCCGTTGAACGCTCCCTTGAGTCCGAGGACGAGGGTCAACGGAACGACGATGAGATCGATGGGGTTGAGGACCATGGGACGTCTCCTTCGCTTTAGAGCATCCGCCGGAGCTCGTCGGGCTTGTTGGACCACTGCAGGGCGTTTTCCCGGGTGATGAGGCCCTGGCGGACGAGTCGGGCCATCACCTGGGTCTGGGTCTGCATCCCGCTCTCTTCCTGTCCCAGCTGCATGGCGGAATAGATCTGGTGGACCTTGTCTTCCCGGATCAGGTTGGCGATGGCGTGGTTGGTCACCAGGATTTCCGGAACGGCGACCCGTCCTCCGCCGATTTTGGGCAGGAGTACCTGGGAGATGACCGCCACCAGGGAACTGGAGATCATGGCCCGGATCTGGGGCTGTTCGTCGCCGCTGAAGACGTCGATGATCCGGTTGACGGTGCCGGGGGCGGAGTTGGTGTGCAGGGTGGCGAAGACCAGGTGCCCGGTTTCTGCGGCGGTCAGGGCGGCGGCGATGGTCTCCTTGTCCCGCATCTCTCCGACCAGGATGATGTCGGGGTCTTCCCGCATGGCGTACTTGAGGGCGGAGGCGAAGTTTTTGGTGTCGTCGCCGACGCTGCGGTGGGAGAAGACGCATTTTTTGTGTTGGTGGACGAATTCCACGGGATCTTCCACCGTGAGGATGTGTTTCGACTCGTTTTCGTTGATCTCGTTGAGCATCGCCGCCAGGGTGGTCGATTTACCGGATCCGGTGGGGCCGGTGACGAGAATCAGCCCTTTTTCCCGTTTGATGATCTTCCGATAGACGAGCGGAGCGTCGATGTCGTCGAGGGAGGGGACCTCCAGCGGAATGATCCGGAACGCCGCGGCCATGTCGCCCAGGGTGCGGTAGTAGTTGACCCGGAAGCGTCCGATCCCTTCCAGTTCGACGGCGAAGTCCAGCTCGTGCTCTTCCTCGAAACGCTTTTTCTGCTTTTCGGTCAGCAGGGCGTAACACATCTCTTCGATGTCTTCTCCCGTCAGTTTGGGCATATTGACGGGGCGGAGTTTTCCGTCGACCCGCAGCAGCGGCTCTTTTTTGGAGATGAGGTGAAGGTCGGAAGCGTTGTGGACGACGACGCTCTGAAGCAGTTTTTTGATGTTGAAGGCGGACATGGGGACCCTTTCAGAAATCTCAGTCGATGATGGCGGGGACGATGAAGAAATCGTCGCGACTCTCGGGAGCGTGCTCCAGGATGATCCGGGAAACTTCGGGATCGCGTTCGGGGCGGTCCTCCCGCATGGGGGTTCCTCCCTCCAGCGTGGAAAAATAGCTGTCGAGGTGATCGGTGTCGAGTTCGCCGAGGTTCTCGACATATTCGAGGATCTCCGTCAACTGCCGGAGGATCTCCTCCCGTTTCTCATCGGCGACCCGAAGGTGGGAGAGTTTTTCGAGTTTGTCCAGTGTCTGGTGATCGATCTGCACGTACACATCCTTTCGGCACGGGTGTGGAAAAATTTGGGGATATTATATTAGGAAAACGGTTAAGAACCCATCTCAAAGACTCCGAAAGCGCGAAAAGAACGGAGAAAAGACCGTGTTCGGGGCGGTCGCGTTTCGACGGAGCGGTCGGGGGGACGGAGATCGCCGACAATCGGAATGAAGGGTTCTTCTTCCCTTCCGGGGTGTATAATGCGGGAAAAACTTTCCGGGACCTGCGGTCGGATCCCGCGACGAAAGGCGGTGAGGGGATGAGATGGAGCGAAAGCTGGCTGGAGGGCGAGGCGGTGGATTCGGCTCAGTTGGAAGCCCTGTTGAACGCCCGGGAGAAGGGAGAAGCCGATTTTCTCCTGGTGGATGTCCGGGAGCCCTGGGAGTATGAGATGGGGCACATTCCCGGCGTCGATCTGCTGCGACCCACGACGGCGTTCCGCCGCTGGGCGAAGGAACTGGTGGCCCAGACGCAGGATCGTCCCGTGATCCTCACCTGCCGGACCGCCAACCGTACCGGGATGCTTCAGCCGCTGCTTCGGCGGATGGGCCACCCCCGGATCATCAACCATACCGGGGGCATCGTCGCCTGGACGGGCCCCCTGGAAACGGGAGGATACGAAGAATGAACGTCGTCGATCTGTTGATCCGCCTGCTCTCCGCCCCGTCGGTCACGCCCGACGACGGCGGACTGATGGAGTTCGTCGAGGAGTATCTGCCCGGATTCGAAGCGATCCGGGTGGACGAAGGCGGGGTGAAAAACCTTTTTATGTATAAAAAATTCGGGGAAGGGAAGCATCTCTGCTTCGCCGGGCATGTGGACGTGGTGCCCCCCGGAGAGGGGTGGGAGAGCGATCCCTTCGTGCCGGTGATCCGCGACGGAATGCTCTACGCCCGGGGGGCGCAGGATATGAAGAGCGGGGTGGCGGCCTTCCTGGAGGCGATGCGGCGGACCGAAAAGTTCAACGGAACCCTCTCGCTCCTGCTCACCTCCGACGAGGAGGGAGACGCAACCTATGGGACGCAGATCGTGCTGCGGCATCTCAAAGAGATCGGAATGCTTCCCGACTACGCCGTCGTCGCCGAACCCACCTGCGAGGAGCGTTTCGGGGATGCGATCAAAATCGGTCGCCGGGGCTCCATCAACGGCCGGGTGCTCCTGCGCGGCCGCCAGGGGCACGCCGCCTATCCCGAAAAAGCCGACAACCCCATCCACCGGATCGCTCCCGTTCTGCCGAAAATCGCCGGGGTCCATCTCGACGAGGGGGATGCCCACTTCTCCCCCAGCACCCTGGTGATCACCGACATCCGTGCCGGAATGGAAGTGACCAACGTCACCCCGGGAGAGCTGAAGATGATGTTCAACCTCCGCAACTCCACCAAAACGAAGAAGGAGGATCTGGAGCGCTTCGTCCGGGAGGCCCTGGAGGGGCTCGACTACGAGCTGGAACTCTCCCAGACCGCCAAACCCTTCGTCACCGATCCCGACACCCGGATCGTCAAGCTCCTGGACGCCGCCATCGAGGCGGAGACGGGTCTGACGCCCAGACACTCCACCGCCGGTGGAACCAGCGACGCCCGTTTCTTCGGGGAGTACGGGGTGAAGGTGGTGGAGTTCGGCACCCGCAACGACACCCTCCACGCCCCCAACGAGCGGGTGGCGATCGAAGAGGTGGAGGGGCTCTTCCGGGTCTTTCGCCGGGTGATCGAGAGCTTCTGATGCAGCTCTGGCATCTGGTAGTCCTGAGCTTCCTGGCGGAATTGCTCGAACTTTCCTGGCAGTACGCCCCGACCCTGCGGCAGGTCCTGGAGCGGGTCTACGCGCTCTATCGTCGATCGGTCTTTCTGCTTCTGCTGGGACACGCCGGCTATCTCTATCTGCTTTGGCTCTCCCTCTACTACGACCTGCTCAATTGGCCCATCATCCTGGCCATCGCCCTCAAAACCCTCGACATCTTCACCAAGATCGAAATGGTCCGCAAGCTCTTCGTCCGGAAAGAGTACGACGAAGTCCTGGGAGAGATGCTGGAGATGCCCTTCCCCCTCTGGCTCTGGCTCCTGGGGCCGCTCACCTATCCCTGGCTGGTCTGGCTGGCTCTCCGCTGACGATCCTGTCTTTCTTCTTCTCTGATCCGCTCGTTTTACGTTACTGGTGGCATGGGACATGTACATAACATGAGAGGAGAATGTAAGTAGGCGAGTGGTAGTATTTTCACCTTAATTTTGAGTGAAGGGGATGTTCGTGTTGCGATACTTCAAAAAATGGATGAGGATATTTGGCTTTATCCTTCTGGGAACGATCACGGTTCATGCGACTGTATCGGGTATTCAGGCGGAGAAAGTGGAACGGCAAAAAGATACGGTGAAGCCGGTGATCGAGCTAAACGGCCCTAAGCGGATAAAGCTATATGTCGGGGATACGTATGTAGAACAGGGGGCGATCGCCATTGATGACGTCGATGGACGTTTGCCGGTCGAGATCGAGGGAGAAGTCGATACGAGCCGATCCGGTAAGTATGTCCTAATTTACAGCGCGGAGGATAGGGCGGGAAACCGTGCGGAAGTCCGGCGGATCGTCATCGTCAAAAAAGATTTACCTCCCAGGATCAAACTCAATGGGAAACAACATGTTTTCGTTCGGGTCGGAGATCCCTATACCGATGCGGGGGCGATCGCGATCGATGATCGTGATGGAAAATTTCCTGCCGAAGCGCATGGGCTCGATAAAGTGGATACTTCCAAGATTGGGGTTTACCGGATCCGCTATACTGCGGTGGACAGCACCGGACATAAAGCCAAGCCAAAAAGCCGGATTGTCGATGTAGTAAAGGATGCGGCACCGATCGTGGTCCTCAAGGGAAAAGCCAGGATGAGAATCTTCCTGGGGGATAGGTTTCGTGATCCCGGGGCCGAGGTACGTGATGATTTCGATACGAATCTGACAGTGAAACGCAGAGGACGGGTCAATACAAAGAAAGAAGGCCGCTATCGCCTGGTCTATACTGCGGTCGACAGCCGGGGGAATCGGTCGAAGCCCAAGGTACGTATCGTTGAGGTCATTCGGGATACGATACCTCCCCACATCATCCTCAAGCACAACAAAAACCCGCTGATCGTTCAGGAAGGCAGGAAGTATCGGGAGCCTGGCTATACGGTCAAGGATAACAGAGATAAACATCTGACCGTCGAAGTGGAGAATCCCGTCGACCCCTCGACGCCCGGAATCTATACCATCATCTATCGGGCGACTGACAGAGCTGGAAACACCGGTGAAGCGAGAAGGACGGTCATCGTCAATGCCCGGCCTGTCGCGGTGATTGAGGCCAATGCGACAATGGTATGGAACGAGGAATTTGTTCTGGATGCGTCGAAAAGTTACGATGCCGACGGAAATATCACCAAATACATCTGGTCGACGGGAGACAATGGTCCCCGCCTGGTGGTCACGGATCTTCCTCTGGGAGCAAACACTTTCTGGCTGAAAGTCGTCGACGATCGGCGCGGGGTATCCAAAAAGGTGAAGTTTACCGTGGAAGCGCTGCTCTGCAAGGGACAGAGAACCATCGGAGTCAGTGAAGAGGTTTCCGAACATCTCAATCTGAGCCCGGATGATCGGGACAAAGCCTGTTACAAGATCGATCTGTCATCCTCTTATGGCGTAGGTGAGTATGCGCTTTATAGCAATCTATTGGATGGTTCGAAAGGTGATTACAATAAGTATTTGACAGCGACACTATACGATGCAAGCCGGGAAGAGGTTGGATCGACGATCAAAATTGGAGACTTTGCCGGAGATGCCAAACGAGCCACACTAACGATCCCGGCGGATGGAACCTACTATCTGTTGTTCTACCGCTACAGCCACTACAAGACCAACTACGCCTTCAGCATCGAACCCTCTTTGGAGAACGGGTTGGAGCAGAATGCGACGACCCACGAGCTCAACGACGAGTTCTATATGGCGGCTCCGATTACCCTGGAGGAGGCCCAGGCGGGGATCACGGAGTCATTGAACCTGACACGAAGTCAGATTCCTTCCAAAATGCATACGGATACGGACGACTACTATCAGATCGAGCTCAAAGCAGGAGAGTACGCTTTGTATGCCAATCTTCTGGACGGTTCGGCGGGTGACTATCATAAGCAGCTGGTGGCGGTACTCTATGACGAAACACGGTCACCTGTGGGATCGAAGATCGAGATCGGGGACTTTGCAGGGAAAGCCAAGAGGGCGACCCTGACCATTCCAGCGGAGGGAACCTATTATTTGCGTTTCTACCGGGTGAGCAATTATAAGACCAACTACGCCTTCAGCATCGAACCCTCTTTGGAGAACGGGTTGGAGCAGAATGCGACGACCCACGAGCTCAACGACGAGTTCTATATGGCGGCTCCGATTACCCTGGAGGAGGCCCAGGCGGGGATCACGGAGTCATTGAACCTGACACGAAGTCAGATTCCTTCCAAAGCGCATACGGATACGGACGACTACTATCAGATCGAGCTCAAAGCGGGTGAATATACACTCGATGCCAGCCTGACGGATGGTTCGGCGGGAGATTACAACAAGTATCTGACGGCGACACTTTACGATGGAAGTCGGGAACAGGTGGGATCGACGATCAAAATAGGGGACTTTGCGGGAGACAGCAAGCAGGCGACACTGACGATTCCTGCGGACGGTAAGTATTATCTGCGATTCTACCGATACAGTCACTATAGGACCAACTACACTTTTGCTATTGAACCGTAGGGCAAGGGAAGGTATCCTGGAACCATCTGGCCGATGGTTCCGAAACCTCTTTTCGATAGTTCAACTTTATTTCGACTTTCCTCTCTCTTCAATCCATCTTCTCAGCCTTTGCTTTCCCATTGACAATTAAAGAGAAAAAGCATTATAATGGCGCCACTACAGATGACGTGCTTCGAAGGCCGGGTAGGCGGCTGCCGAGTGAAGACATCCTCCACTCATCTCTGCACACCATAATTTTTACAGATTAACTCCACATCGATAGAGGACTCATGGAAGAGAACCGACAGAAAAACGGCAAGAGACATCAACGCACCCATACTCCCGTGGAGGGCTACAAGATCGAGGATCTCCAGACCAAACCCCTGGAAGAGCTCATCGAGATCGCCCGCAAGCTCAAAGTGGAAAACCCCAACGAATACCAGCGCAAGGATCTGATCTTCGAGATCCTCAAGGCCCAGGTGAGCCAGGGGGGCTACATCCTCTTCACGGGGATTCTGGAGGTGATGAACGACGGCTACGGCTTCCTCCGCTCCATCGACGGCAACTTCGCCAACAGTTCCAACGATACCTACGTCAGCTCCACCCAGATCAAGCGCTTCGCTCTGAGGAATGGCGACATCGTCACCGGCCAGGTGCGGGCCCCCAAGGAGCAGGAGAAGTACTACGCTCTCCTCAAAATCGAAGCGATCAACTACCTTCCTCCCGAAGAGTCCAAGAAGCGCCCCCTCTTCGACAACCTCACCCCCCTCTATCCCCAGGAGAAGCTCAAGCTGGAGTACCATCCCATGAAGCTGACGGGGCGGGTCATC
>Ga0256914_1003444_pt1 | contig 12467 bp, 11 predicted proteins | sample HulkmetaG_FD_191571 | JGI IMG/M metagenome (GOLD analysis project Ga0256914, IMG submission 191571) | Hydrothermal chimney microbial communities from Main Endeavour vent field at the Juan de Fuca Ridge, Pacific Ocean - Hulk | ecosystem: Environmental > Aquatic > Marine > Hydrothermal vents ...
TTAAAATTATTCACAAGGACGTTTTATAATTATATTTGAATATAAATTGTTCCACGTGGAACATCTGGATCACTGCGCTATTGTTCCACGTGGAACAATAGGAGAAGCAGAATGTTGGCATTGTATGTAAAATGTGGTATTGTATAACAATATTGACAGAAATGACATTTTATGCTAAGATTACTGTGTAATCGGGTATGTGCCATGTGGCGCAGGCCCGTTTTTTTATGAACAACACAAAAACAAAAATATTATGAGACATATATGATAGGTTTCCGTACAGTATTGATGTGTAAAGCAAGAGTATTTGGGGTACGGGTGGTGCCTGACGTTGTCGTGTCCGTTATTGGTAAGGGGTGTTGTATTGGGACATATTTGCATTTCCGGCTTAGGTATTGTTGGAGGCAGTGTATTTCCTTATGGTACAGCGTTTTTCGTCGTTATATCGGGTGGCGAAATGCTAGAAGTAACAGTACAATTGGATGTATTCGCTTCCTTTTCGCACCTATAGTGGGTAGTGTTTTGGTCTGGACTGTTATATGTTTACCGCAAGTAGTATATGGCGCGGAAGATATGGCTTTATCGCCGCCGGCAATAAAAGAAAGGGGTAGTGATAATGGAAGTACGGCGGATATATTGATGGATGATGAAGAAATTCTTATGTACATCAATAACGTGCGGAAAATGCGGGGTATTCCACTATTGGATAAGAGTGAGGCACTGCAAAAGGCGGCGTATAATAAGGCGTTGGATATGATTGCGTCAGGGTATTTCGCTCACTATGATCCGGCGGGGAGGGCGCCGTGGGAGTGGTTAGATGCCGTGGGATATGACTATTCCTATGCAGGAGAAAACTTGGCGATTGGATTTGTGCGTCCCGCAATGCAGCATGCGGCATGGATGGATAGTGAAACTCACCGACGAAATATCCTTAATGCGGAGTATACGCAGACGGGAATTGCGGTTGTGTATGCAACAATTCGCGGTGTTCGAGAACAATTGGTCGTTCAGTTTTTTGCGCGACCGCAGGGGGCGGTGGCGGGAGTTGCACCGGTACGTCACGCATCGTCATCTATCGCGCCCACGCGTTCTTTTGCGCGAGATTCATCACTTGCCATACCGGCAAACGAACGAGAGGAACATTTATGGCGATACTGGTTACGTATTATTGCGGTATTGACGGTAGCGGTAGAATCCGTTCTTGTTGCAATGATTATCAGCCGACATTATAGGGTATGGACTCTACACAGGGTTGCGCATCCAATGACGAGCGTGTAGAATAGGCATGTTATCCGATGAGTAAGGAGTTATGGACTATTTTGTTGTTAACGGCGGGAAAAAATTGCATGGGGAAATTACGGTGAATACATCAAAAAATGCCGCAGTGGCATTGCTGATGGGTGCACTGATTAATCGTGGAACAACACGATTGCGCAATGTGCCGCAGATTGAAGAGATCAATCGCTTGTGTGAAGTTTTGGAGAGCATTGGTGTGCGTATTACTCAAGAGGGACGTGATCTTACTATTACTCCACCACGTCGGCTGGCATTGGAGAAGATTGATCGTGCCGCCGCTCGTCGCACACGAAGTATCATTTTTTTATTGTCTGTCCTTGCCGCGCATCGGACGCGGTATGCGATTCCGCAGTCCGGCGGTTGTCGTCTTGGTGCGCGGACTGTCGCCCCTCATGCATATGCATTGGAGGCGTTCGGTATTTCCGTAGAGGCGCGCCGAGATCATTTTCGCGTACATGTTCGCCGAACAACTCCCTCATCTCCGGTTGTATTGTATGAATCCGGAGATACGGTAACGGAAAATGCATTGTTCGCGGCGGCACTGACACCGGGACGAACAGAAATTCATATGGCAAGTGCCAATTACATGGTACAGGATGTGTGTTTTTTCTTGCAAAAACTCGGTGTAAAGATTCGCGGAATCGGAACAACGACATTGGTGGTAGAGGGACGCTCCGAGATTCACGAGGATGTGGAATATCATATTAGTGAAGATCCGATTGAAGCAATGTTTTTTCTTTCCGCGGCAATTGTAACGCGATCAAAAGTAACAGTTCGCCGCTGTCCGATTGCATTTTTGGAATTGGAATTGGAAAAGTTGCGTCGCATGGGACTAACATACACATGTGGAGAGCCCTATGTATCACGGAATAGAAAGACCGTATTGGTTGATATTACCGTATTTCCTTCTCGTCTAACCGCATTGCAGGAGAAAATTTACGGGCGTCCGTTCCCGGGAATTAACATTGACAACCTTCCATTTTTTGCACCTATTGCCGCGGTGACACGTGGGCGAACGCTGATCCATGATTGGGTATATGAAAATCGCGCCATTTACCTAACGGAATTGGCGAGATGCGGGGTGTCCGTCACGCTGTTGGATCCGCATCGTGTAGCGATTGAGGGGCCGTCTCGTCTACGAAATGCGGAAGTTATGTCTCCTCCCGCACTACGACCGGCGGCGATTTTATTGGTCACAATGTTGGGAGCGCGCGGGCGGAGTGTGTTACGAAACGTGTATCAGATTAATCGTGGGTATGAAAATCTTGTTCCGCGTCTGCAAAGCATTGGGGCGGATATTGATTTGATTCATGAGACATGTCATGCGTAATAGGTGTGGTATAATACGGCTAAACACACGCGCATGACACTCTTTACGACAAAAATTGGGATTGATTTGGGAACCGCCAATACGTTGGTGTATGTTCCGTCGCGGGGGGTTGTTGCCAATGAGCCCAGTGTTGTGGCAATTTCCGTTACGGAAAATAACGTTATTGCGGTGGGAAATGAAGCAAAGGAGATGCTCGGGCGAACGCCGGACCAGATTGTGGCGAGTCGTCCATTGAGAGATGGAGCGATTGCTGACTACCGTATTACGGAGGCAATGTTGAGATATTTCATTGCCAAAGCGGTGCGACGATTTCAGATTGTTCGCCCGTCTGTATTAATTTCCGTTCCCACCGGTGTAACATCCACGGAGCGGCGAGCGGTGATTGATGCGGCGCTTAAGGCGGGTGCGCGTCGGGCATACGTCGCAAAAGAGCCGATTCTTGCCGCACTAGGCGCCGGTGTCCCCATTCATGATTCTCGCGGGAATATGATTGTGGATATTGGCGGTGGCACAACGGAAATTGCCATTCTTTCTCTTGGCGGTCTTGTGTCGGCACACAGCGCTCGTGTTGGTGGTGATCGCTTTGATCAAGCAATTATCGATCATATTAAGCGAGAGCACAGCTTTGCGATTGGTGAGCGAACCGCCGAAGATATCAAGAAAAAAATCGGTTCCGCCGTATTATTGGCAAAAGAGGAGACAATGGATGTGCGCGGACGGGATTTGACCGGAGGATTGCCGCGGACGGTGACAATTACATCTACGGAAATTACGGAAGCGTTGCAGGATGATCTGCGTGAAGTCATTAACGCAATTCGGAAAGTGTTGCAGACAACACCCCCGGAGTTGGCGGCGGATATTATGGACAAAGGGATGATTTTGTCCGGTGGTGGCGCGCTGTTGCGCAATCTGGATCGGTTGATTGCGAAGACAATCGGTGTTCCGTGCTATATCGCGGATGACGCAAAGCGATGTGTGGTGAAAGGAACACAATCTATTTTGGAGAACCTGGACGTGTACCGCCGGTCGTTGTTGATGCACAAGTAGTGACGGTTTCCTGTCGGTGAAGCGAGAGAAACAAAAGTGTCCATGTAATGAGTGAAAGATCATTTTTCCAATACGGCGTATCTGAAATGCCATGGAGAAGAATGACTAATAATGCAATATTTGCCGCGCGATGCAATGGTGTCGGTGTGCGCTGCGTAAGGACGGTTACAATAACAATAAGCAGTCCGAGTACTCCGAGTACTCCACTGTTGAGATGAAAGGCAAGGAGGATATTATGCGGTTGGGGGACAGCCCATTCAAGGTAGGGTGGAAAACGTGTTTGGTATTCCAAATATACATCTTGAAATCGTCCGGGACCAATACCGATTAGCGGATGATCACGCACCATAGAGAGAGCACTGATATAAATCATTTGGCGAGAGGCGAGAGAAGAGCGCTCCGGATGTGTTAAAAAATCTTGTATTCGAGGAGTATTCCACCACAATATCATGCAGCATACGATAACCGATCCAACAATACCGGCGATACGTACCAGCGCGGGGATTGTCATTCGGTGTGTATATATTAGTGCCGCGCCGATAGCGGAGACAAGAATGGCACTGATAGATTTTGTCCATAGCAGAACCAGTGCAATCACTCCCGCACTAAGCAATGGAAACCATCGCACCACCCATCGTTTTTGATGGTGAGATGTACAGTACCGAGCGGAGTATAGTGCCAACGGAAGTAGGGGAGCAAGGAATAGTCCGAGGTAGTTTGGTGAAGAAAATATTCCCCGTAACCGATGGTCATACGTAATGGCATCCGGAGAGGGGAGCAGTGAGATGATGCTAAGTAATGCACCGGATACAACCAGTGCGCGCAGCACATCTCGTCCGTTAATAATCGCATAGTGATAGGCGACACTTAGGGTAATAAAGAATACCATCGGTGTGAGAATCCACCCCTTGAGAATACCCAGTCCCATCCGAAGATCTCCACCGATGATTGTTCCCAGTATCACACCGGCTAAGAGAAACAAACCGCCAATACCAACCCCTTGATAACCCGCAATGTATCGCCGAGGACTTGCGGGTGTTGTTGTGCGGAGAACGGCATATACGGTTAATACGGCGGACAGCGCAACACATAACTCCGTTACCGTTACGGGAATACCAACAATCGTTCCCCGTATACCATAGGCGGGGGCGGCGATAATGGTTATTAAAATAGCGGCACGCGCTCCATGTGCAATCGTCATGATTTCAGTATACACCGCTGTGCAAAGATTGCCATAAGGAGTAATAGCAATAACGGAAGTACATGGGTGCTAAATAAAATCGTATCAAAAAGATTGTGAGTTGTGTATCCCGCTACCGAGGCTCCCAATGCCGCACCCATTCGGACACATCGCGCACGATAGATGGCGGCAATCAGTAGCGCCGCAATACAGAGTGCCGCGGCAAATCCGCCATCTACGGCAAGATCCAAAAAGAGATTGTGTGCATAGTAGGGGTCACGATAGTCTGCATGCGGGTTAATCATAAGGGGGTAATTTCCCAGTCCCACACCAAGTATCGGATGGTCCAGTGCAATGGCGGTGCTATCACGATAAATGGAAAGACGCTCGCGGACGGATGTATCGGCGGTAAAAATATCCCCAATACGATTGCCTAACGGTGTGGCGATTATGGCAACGATTATTGCAATCATTCCCATACCGACCAAGACCGCATCGCGAAGGTGAAGATGGATAACTCCATTTCGGATAGCATGCCGTATACCGATTGCCAATGCCACCATACCGCAACCGACCAGTGCAACATACGCGCCGCGTGTAAACGTGCTGAAGAGCGCTCCAAATAGCAACGCGATACCAAGTCCGAAACGTATCGGATGAGCAGCGTGTCGATACAGTGCAATCGCCGGAGGAATTAACAGCACCATATAGGCCGCCGCCACATGGGGATCCGGAAACAGCCCGACACCGCGGAGGTAGTCTTGTCCGCCAATATGAACATATGCGCTGGAATAAATTGTTAATGCGGAAGAAACATCTGCCCCAAACAATATCGGAGCCATCACTGTCCGCCACACTGCATCAATGGTATTTGTGCCGACAATAAATTGCGCCCCCCAAAGCAGAAGTAAGAGTGTCGCCGCTCCCATTCCGCTATATACCGCTGTTTGAATCAATGCTCGGTGTTCCGCCCCCGTTCGTGTCATCAGTGCCGCCGCAAGAACGAATATGTTTCCCAGAAAAATAATTTTCCGCACCCACCAGTGATGATCTTGTGCCACAAGGCCGCTCAGTATCAATATACTGAGCAGTAAACCGATCAGCAGTGCGGGAAGAGGAATAATGGTGACTCGTCGAGTACGGAAAATATCCACCGCAAGAATAACGGCGATTCCCAGCGCCAGTATTCGTGCCGTAGAAATTCCTCCAAGGGATAGTTGAAACGGCAATACGGCGAAGAATATGTGCAGAAGGAGCATCATAAAGAGACTGTTCGCCAAAGACGGCGCAGCGTTCGCGCCACCAATTCTTCGGACGGAGAGGCATAGGTGCGCATGTACCGCTCCTGTGACTTGTCATAGTATGATTTTTGCTCGTGTCTGCTGCGGAAACTCGCGCCGCCTTCATGAATAATGCGTACGTGCGGATCAAAGATGAGACGCCCGCCACTATCACGCAGCCGTTGGCAAAGATCCGTATCTTCAAAATAGAGAAAGTAACGTTCATTAAATCCTCCGACACGCAGAACATCAGCTAAGCGAATGCATAGAGCCGCTCCACTGAGCCGCTCCACAACGGCGGGGCGACGTGGCAATCGTGGAGTGAGAAATTTTGAACGTATCATAGAGTATACGGACGGCATGGCGCCGGCACAATACGGATCGGGATGCCCATGACGATTTACCAGTTGTCCTCCGACGGCGGAAACGCGACGATCAGCAAATGGCTTTAGTAGTCGGATGGCATGGCGCGGTATTTGAACATCGGGGTTGAGAAACAGGTGATAGTGCGTGGAGGTAATGGAGCCGTATCGTTTTTGTATGGAACGGATGGCAATATTGTGTCCCGCACCAAATCCTCGGTTATCTGCCGGAATTACGTCGGTCATCGTGTTGGGAGCCTGCAACAATCGGTCATAATCCACAACGACAATGTGTTCACAGGGAATATCCGAACGACACAATGTATCGATCGCCTTCCGAGTGGCGTCGGCACTGTTATAGGAAACAATGCTTGCGGTGATACGTGTGTCAGCAGTGAGAGACATAGTGCGTACGGGCCGTCCGTACGTCTCGCAGCGCTCGTAATACAGCGTGATTACGCCGACGTCGGGCGCGGAAACGACGGAGTGGCAAAAATACCTTATACCACAGTTTATGATACCATCGTGCGTGATGCAAGAAGTAGAGTGCTCCGGAAAGTGTTAGCCAGTATGTTTTTGTGTCCCGATGCTCTGCGCGAGTGCTGCGCTCTCCGTGTTGAGCGCGTGCCATTGGTGCGACACCGACGAAAATATTATGTGAATGAGCGCATGCGCTGAAATCAGCATCCTCATAGTAAAGAAAGAAGGATTCATTAAGAAGACCAATCGTTGCAAATACATCTTTATGGATACACATTACACATCCCGTTGCGCTGTCCGTCTTGTAGGGGCGTGTCGGATGAATGCGACGTGTCCGGTGGGTGATACGCATACGGTAGGGATGGCGACGCGCACCGGCATACCAAATGGTACGTTGAGGGGTGGTGATAACGGGACAGACAATTCCGCGACGCTCCTCTGCAACACGGAACAGCGTTGTCAGTGTTGTCGGTGAAAGGATAGCATCGTTATTTACGAGACAGACGGCATCAACACCTCGTTCCAAAGCATAGCGTATACCGATATTGTTTCCGGCGGCAAATCCCACATTCCGCTTATTGATGATAATGTCCGCGGCGGGAACATCCGTTCGCGCAATGGCAATGCTTCCATCTGTAGATGCGTTGTCCACAACGATAATACGAAGACGGATGTCTTCCGGAAGACGCTGCGCCACGATGCTGCGTAGACATGCTTGCAAGCAGTCAGCGCCGTTGTAGTTCAATACGATAACGGCAAGGGTATGCATGAGAGGTTATTTACGCTCTATAATGCTGCGAATTTCTGCGACACTAATGGCGCGGGTGAGTGAAAGTGCGCCCATATACACCACGCCACCAATTGCCATTGCACTGAAAATGGACAGATCTCGCGTTGCAAACAGTACGGCTGTTAAAATCGCTGTTGCGGAAACAATACGTAAAAATTGTGGAATTCGCGGACTGTACTTCATATAGTATACCACTATTGCTCCACACAGTATAACAACGGCCCATTCCGTTATGGCGCTCATAATCGCCGCTCCCATATGCGCGGCGCGGGGGATAAGAATCATGTTTCCCGTAACATTGATGACCGCTGCAATGCTGAGTGCTATAAGCAATCGCGTTTGTAGTGCTCCAACCACCAATAGCGTGGTAAAAAATTGACCAAAGAAAATGGCGGCGAGTGCCAGGGATAGAATCCGAAGCACCGCCGCACTTTCCATATACGCAAAATCTGCGCCTCCCACAATACGCATGATATCCTCCGCTCGCAGAAAAATTCCAACCAAGAGAGGGAGAATAATTACTACAAATACTTTGAGTGTTTTATTTGCATACTCTGAAAATGCCGGGGTTCCGTGTGTCCGAGAGAGGATGGGAAGCATTAATCCCATAACCATGGCGGGAAAGAAGATGAGGTTTTCCAAAATTTTATAAGCTGCTCCATAGATTCCCACACTATGAGCGTCTTGAAGAACGGAGAGTAACAGCGTATCTATCTTAAAGTAGAAAAATGTGACAATCGCCGCTGCGCCCAACGGAAGTGCCATGCGTACAAATGCCGCCGCATGAGCGCTATCCCATATTGGTGTAAGACGAATAAATCGCCGAACCAGCCACAGCGCTGAAAGAAAATTAAATCCCAATCCTGCCGCCATACCACCGACAACCCACAGAAATCCCGCATCTTGATGTGCCGCTATGGCGATCCAGCCGATTTGCAGTGCTTTTCCGCAAAATTCCGCAATAACGATGAGGTCCATGCGGAGGTGTTTTTGGAAGACACTGTTTAAAATACCATAGGAAGAGCCGAAGAAAAACGCGACGGCAACGATGGCAATTCCGCCGCGTACCATTGTGTTATATGGAAGAAATGGCGTAATAGCAATGGCAATCAATGCAGTAATACCGGAGATACATAACCGTAACGCAAATACGCGGTTGATAGTCCGCTCTTCCTCCTGTGCGTTTTGTTTTCCGATTTCTCGCGCGGTAATTTGATAGAGCCCAAAATCCGACAATGCCACAAACAATGCAAAAAACGCTAAAACCGTTGCATAGTCACCAAAGCCCGCCGTTCCCAAATATCGGGTCATAATCCCGATTCCGACAAGAGAAAGAGCGGTAGTGGCGACCTTTACAACAACGTTAACCGAGACGTTGTACGCCAGTTTTCGTCCCAGTGCCATAGGTTACGCGTTCCGCGATTTCATGATTACCAACTGTTGTGCAATCATGAAGAGAGTAGATGTCAGCCAGTACAGCGCCAATCCGCCGGGGAATGTCAATCCGATAAACAGTGTCATCACCGGAGCGATATATACCATTTGGCGACTCATGGATTCCGCAAAATCATGAACATCGGGAGCGTCGCTATCCGGTTTGGGTGATGAGGGTGGCAATTTTGCCATGATCATCTTCATTTGGTAATACTGCGCAATAGCGGCAAGAACCGCCAGTCCATAGCTGGGTACACTCAAATCAATGCCAAAAAATGTTGCCGTAATTGTGCCCGGATTGGGAACAAATGAATAAAGATCCGCACTATTTACGGGAATTTCCGATCCGGTCATAGTTAGCAGAATTCGGTAAAACGCAATGAATACCACAATTTGAACAATCAGCGGGAGACAGCCGGAAACGGGAGTGGTATTGTGTTTTTTATACAGCGCCATCATTTCTTGCGCTTGCCGCTGCTTATCGTCTTTATATCGCTCGCGAATATCTTTCAGTTGAGGTTGCAGCTCCTGCATAATGCGCTGGTTCTTAATCTGCACATGAGAGAGGCGAAGCAGTAAAAGTTTGATAATTATCGTTGTTACAATAATTGCAATTCCAAAATCATGTGGCGGAATGACATCATAGGCGGCAACAAGAATGTTATACAGCGGCTGAATAATCAATGAATGAAAAATGCTCATAAGAAGAGTGTTAGAAATAAACCGTTACTGTAAAGTATACACTATTTTTCAATTTTGCGCGCGCGGCGCAAAGTGTTTGCAATATCACGATAGAGAGCGGTGTGTGTTGCTCGTTGTATCGTATGGCGTGGCAGAAGGATAACATACTCGGAAGCGGCGGGAAGTTCTGTCAGGGCGTGACGAAGTGCGGCATAGAGTTGTCGTCGCATCCGATTGCGCGCAACCACGGTTCGTACGAATTTTTTTGGGGCGGTACATCCGTAGCGAGGTGTGGGCGCAGTGATGCGGCGCACACAGACAAAAGCGCCACACGTTGTCGTGCCGCGCTTCCATGTGTCGGAAAACTCTCGCACCGTCAATCGCTGACGCTTCGGGAGCATAGGACTATACCGCCAGTTGCTTGCGTCCCTTTCGGCGCCGACGCTTGATTACCAACCGTCCCGCCGCCGTCTTCATCCGAGAAAGAAACCCGTGAGTACGTTTTCGTTTGCGGACTTTCGGCTGATATGTTCGCTTCGTAGACATGAATGTTTCACTCACTCAAATACGTTTGGGATTGTACCAAAATCTTCCAACACTGTCAAGAAAAAACTGTTGGTATACCGGGATGAAATAATTACCGAGATGTGAAAGAAGAGGTATTGAGCAAACAATGGGGGAGACAATGATTGGAAAACATCAACAGACATTCTCGTTACCCCCAAAAAGGTATCAGACTATTTTATACTTTTCAAAAAGACAAAGAAAAGCGGTCTAACTTAATTTTATTAATTATCAAAACTAACCCAAAAAATTTTTAAATTCTCTACTCTACACTCTCCCACAAAAAATCAAAAATTTCTTTTTGGGTTTCATAGACATCAACATCATCAATTAAAACCACTCTTTTTTGTCCATCTACCGACACAAAAGCCGTTTTGTTGTTCCAAATAAAAATAATGGATTTTAATGTTCTTTTTTCCGGAATAACTTTTGTTTTTCTCAAGCTTTTTTGATCGGTTCTTAAAGTCTTTTCTGCCCAAGGATCATTTTTGGTTAAAATTACTTGCAAAGGGATTTTTCTTTGAACTCTTTCTTTGGTAAAGCGTGGAAAATATTCGGGAAAAGCTTTTACCGCCATATCCACGTTTCCAATAATTCTGAGAATAGTTTCTTCGCTTAAAATTTCTGTTAAAACCGTTTCAATAGAATCATCTCCCTCAAAATACCGAACATTAACTTCTTGTTTTTTAGACATATAGCGACTTCTCAACTCCGGCATAATTTTTTGAGCAATTCGTTCTTTTTCTTTCAAGCTTTCCAAAATAATTTCGGGGGAATTGATAAAATAGGTTTTACGATTATTTTTTGTAATGATCGAAACGATCTTTTTTTGATTTAAATTTTTTAAAATGTCGGCCACTGTTGATTTTGGAAGTTTGGCTTTTTTTGAGATGGAAAAAGCGGTACCTTCCCCCAAATCCATTAGAGCCAAATAGGTTAAGGATTCATTTTCACTAAATCCCAGGCTCTTTAATGTTGTTTTTAGATACATTTTTATTAATTGATTCAAATTAGACGGCGATTTCGCCGTTTTTAATTATAACAAAAAAGCTTGAAAAATCAATCTTTTTATAGTGTTTGGCCTAGAAACAGTTGAAAAATATTAAATACTTGACGGGATTTAATATAATATGCTTACAAAATTATTGGGGCATAGCTTAAAAATAACCTGTTTCGCAGGTTTGAGGTAAAGCACCCATGTGAAAATTGGGTGATGTTGGTTCAAATCCAACTGTCCCAACAAATTAACTAGGAACGTATGGGAAAAGCGGTAAAATTTTGGGATCTTATTGAAAAAGCAAAAAACTTCCCTAAGTTCCCGGGAACCAAATACAAAGCTCCCGGACCGATGATTCATGGTGGCTTCCCTTCTGCATTCAATATGAGTTTTGCTTGGAACGAATGGATTAATGAAGAAAATCAAGAGGTTCAATATATTGACTTTACAGGAAATAATACCTTCTCCAAATACCAACCCTGTATTCGCCATCAAGATTTAGAAAGTATTATTTCCAATAAACCTAATAAATATCGTTATTTATCATATTTCCATATGGCCGATGTCAGCGGTTTTATTGCTGAGGAAGGAATAAAGAATAAAGAAAAAGCTGAAAAATTTGCCATTAAATCTCTTCTGGATTTTTACAAAGAAATTGGTCTTGATTTAAAAAAAGTTCACCCGGTTTATTTAAGCGGTGGAACGGTAAAAGAGCTTACCGAGGGTAAATATAATTTTGATTTTGAAGTTCCCCAAGATCCTTATTATCAATATTGGATTGATAATGGAATCCTCAAAGAAAATATGATTCCTGATAAAAGTAGGGACACCTTTTTAGCTTTAAGGAATTATTACAGACCATCTCCTTGGGGATATAGAAATGAGGTGCTTTATGAACACAACGGAAAATTGTTGGATATTTCTACTATTGAATTTTTAAGATGGGAACCTGTCTTTGATGAAGAGATGAAAATTATTAATCTAAAACCATATAACCATATAGTAACCGCTTCTGCTATTGGAGTA
>Ga0256914_1003445_pt1 | contig 12466 bp, 12 predicted proteins | sample HulkmetaG_FD_191571 | JGI IMG/M metagenome (GOLD analysis project Ga0256914, IMG submission 191571) | Hydrothermal chimney microbial communities from Main Endeavour vent field at the Juan de Fuca Ridge, Pacific Ocean - Hulk | ecosystem: Environmental > Aquatic > Marine > Hydrothermal vents ...
ATGACGGAAACGTGCTGGCAAATACGCTCTTTAGTTCCTTCGCTGATCCGAGAGTTCTTTTCCCACTCCCCACTCCCCACTCCCCACATCCCACTCCATTCGTCATCCCAGACGAGCGGCGCAAGCCGCGAGATCTGGGATCCAGACCGGGTCACCAACCCGCGACTGCGGCTTTGGTGATCGACACAGCCGCGGGTCAAAAGGCGCTTTTGCAACTCACTGCGTCAGCTTCTATCACCGCCATAAACCAAACCGCAGCGGTATCTTTATTTCATGGCAACCGTAGCACCCATTGACAAGAACATTCTGGAGCGCGCCCGCGCGCGCCAGGAGCAGCTAACAAAGCCGCCGGGCTCGCTAGGGCGGCTCGAGGACGCCGGAGTTCGCCTGGCGGCGATTCAGGGAGTCGAAAAGCCCGTTTTGGGGAAAGGGGCGGTAGTGGTGGCCGCCGCTGATCACGGCGTGACCATCGAGGGGGTTTCTGCGTATCCGGCCGAGGTCACGCCGCAGATGGTACAAAACTTCCTGGCCGGCGGAGCGGCGATCAATCAGATTGCCCGGGTGGCCGGGGCAGAGGTATACGTGCTCGATGTAGGGGTCAACGGGCCCGAGTTCCCCGCACACGAGCGACTGATAGCGGCGCGGGTGCGAAGTGGCACGGGCAACATCGCCCGGGAGGCGGCCATGAGCCCGGCCGAGGCGCTGGCCGCGCTGCAGGCCGGCGAAAACGCGGCGCGCCGCGCCATCAGCGAGGGCGCCACACTCCTGGCCGCTGGCGACATGGGCATAGGCAACACCACGGCCGCCGCCGCGCTCACCGCGGCGCTGCTGGACCTGCCGCCCGACGCGGTCACTGGAAGCGGTACCGGCGTGGACGGCGACGCCTACCAGCGAAAGGTGGCGGTGGTCGGGCGCGCCCTCGAGCGCGCCCGCGCCGAGCTGGGCGACCTGACGCGGGCCGACCCGCTCGAGCTCGCCGCGCAACTGGGCGGATTGGAGATTCTGGCTGCCGCCGGCGTTCTGCTGGCTGGCGCGTCGGCGGGCCTGCCGGTGGTGACCGACGGCTTCCCGGTCAGCGCCGGGGCGCTGCTGGCGAGCCGCCTCGAGCCCCACCTGACCGAGTATCTATTTGCCGGTCACCGTTCGCTCGAACCCGGCCACGCCCGCCAGCTCGAGGCGCTGGGGCTCGAGCCGCTGCTCGACCTGGAGCTGCGCCTGGGGGAGGGTACCGGCGCGGTGCTGGCCTTTCCGGTCTTGCGGGCCGCGGCCGCGATTCTGTCCGGCATGGCCACCTTTGCGGAGGCGGGGGTCAGCGAGGCTTGAAACGGTTCGCAGGCGGTAACGGCTGGCTCCGCCCCTTCTGGCTGGCGCTGGGGTTTTTAACCACCCTGCCGGTCCCCGATCCGGGCGGCGTAGAGCCGGGGGAGATGAAGCGGGCCTCGGCCTTCTATCCGCTGGTCGGCTGGATAATCGGCGGGCTGCTGCTCCTCGTCAGCCACCTGGCGGCCCCTATGCCCGACGGCCTGCGGGCCGCCCTGCTCCTGGCCGCCTGGCTGGCGTTAACCGGCATGCTGCACCTCGACGGTCTGCTCGACAGCGCCGACGCCCTGCTGGCGATGAAGAGCGTACCCGAGCGCCTGCGCATCCTGGGCGACGTTCACCACGGCAGCTTCGCCTTCGGCGCTGGCTTCGCCTTCCTGCTCCTCAAGTGGCAGGCCCTGGTCTGGGCTGACTGGAGCGGTGTGCTGCTGGCGCCGGTAATCGCCCGCTTCTGGTTGCTGCCGGTGCTCAACCTCTTTCCCGCCGCCCGCCCCGAGGGGCTGGGGGCGACCGCCCGCCAGGGGCGCTGGCTGCCGGCGCTCTTCTTCGCTCTGCCGGCGGCGCTGGCCGCGCCGCTGGTCTTCGCGGCGGTCGGGGCGTTTGTTCTATTGACGGCGCTCTGGGCTTCCCGCCGTCTGGGCGGCGGTCTCTCGGGCGACGTCTACGGCGCGCTGATAGAACTGGGAGAATTGGTCGTCTTGCTCGCTATTGTGTACCAGTAGATGCAGTCAGTATAAGGCGGCTTTTCACGATGCGGAACCGCCTTTTCCTGAAAACTGCCATCTTTTACTCACCTTGATGACGCGGTATACTGAGTCTCGCAAGAAAAGGAGGCAGCATTATGAAACGATTAGCAGCAATTCTCGGACTCTCGGTTCTGATGAGCTTCTCGTTCGCCGCTGAAAAGATCCAGATCACCTTCTGGCACGCTTTCGGCGGCGGCCGCACGGCCTTTATCGAGCGTGCGGTGCAGGACTTCAACTACACCCACCCGGGCATCGAGGTCAAGGCCGAGTACAAGGGCAGCTACCGCGACACCCTCAACGCGGCCATTCTCGCCGCCAAGCAGGGTAACGCCCCCCACATCGTCCAGATCTTCGAGGTAGGCAGCCAGATGGCCATCGACTCCGGCATCTTCGTGCCCATCGAAGACTACGTCCCCGCCGAGTTGAAGTTCCAGCTCGACGACTACATCAAGCCGGTGGCCAACTACTACCGCATCGGCGGCAAGTTCAACTCGATCCCCTGGAACTCCTCGAACCCGATTCTCTACTACAACAAGGACATCTTCAAGAAGGCCGGGCTCGACCCCAACAACCCGCCCAAGACCTTCAACGAGGTCGTCGAGGCCTGTAAGAAGATCGAGGCCACCAAGGCCGCGCCCAAGTGCATCACCTGGCCGCTGCACTCGTGGTTCGTCGAGCAGTGGGTTGCCGAGCAGGGCGCTCTGCTGGCCAACAACGAGAACGGCCGCGCCGCCCGCGCCACCGACGTCTACGTCGACTCCGAGGCCATGAAGCGCATCATGAAGTGGTGGAAGGGCCTCTACGACAAGGGCTACTACGCCTACACCGGCAAGCCCGAAGACTGGGACGGCGCCAACCAGCTCTTCGTCAGCAAGCAGGCGGCCATGGAGATCACCTCGACCTCCGACGTGACCTTCATGCAGAACGCCTCTTACGAGAACGGCTTCGAGCTGGGCACCGGCTTCCTCCCCGTGCCCGACGGCATCGAGCGTAACGGTACCGTCGTCGGCGGCGCCTCGCTGTGGCTGACCAAGGGTCACCCGCAGAAGGAGCAGGAGGCGGCCCTTACCTTCCTGCTGTGGTTCACCAACACCGAGAACATGGTGCGCTGGCACAAGGGCACCGGTTACTTCCCGGTGCTGAACACCTCGGTCAAGGTGCTTGACTGGCAGCACTGGTTCACCCGCAACCCCGCTTACAAGGCCGCCTTCGATCAGCTGCTGCAGTCGAAGGCCAACCGCGCCACCCAGGGCGCTCTGATCGGCCCCTTCCCCGAGGTCCGCACCATCATCGAGAACATGGTGCAGGAGATCTTCCAGGGTAAGGACATCGCCAAGGCGCTGGCCGAGGCCGATGCCAAGGCCGACAAGGCCCTCAAAGACTACAACGCCGCCGTGGCCAAGTAAGGCCCCAAGCCGGGCCCCCGCGCGGAAGCGCGGGGGCCCCTTTTCAACAGTCAGACAACAGGAGAAATTTAAAACATGGACACGCATGCCGCCTACAAGAGTCGCTGGCTACCTTGGGTGTTGCTGGCTCCCACCTTCGTCATCCTGCTGGCCTTCCTTTACTATCCGACCTTCGAAACCTTCAAGCTCTCGCTCTACCGGGTGGCATTTTTGGGTCTAAGCAAAAAGTTCGTTGGCCTGGCCAACTATAAAGAGCTATTCACAAACCCCGACTACCTGCACATCTTTTGGAACACGGCGGTCTTCGCCTTTTTCGTGGTCCTCTTTTCCATGGCGGCCGGTCTGGCGCTGAGCGTGCTCGCCAATCAGAAGGTCAGCGGCTGGCGCGTTTACCGGCTGCTCCTGATCTGGCCCTATGCCCTTTCCCCGGCGGTCGCCGGCGTCATCTTCCTATTCCTCTTCAATGAGCAGTCGGGTATCGTCAACTACCTGCTCAGCATCACCCTGGGCATCACCCCCGGCTGGTTGACCAACCCCAAGCTGGCGATGGCCCTGATCATCTTCGCAGCGGTCTGGAAGAACGTGGGCTATAACGTCGTTTTCTACATAGCCGGGCTGCAGAACCTGCCCGGTGAGGTGCTCGAGGCGGCCCTGATAGACGGCGCCTCGTCCTGGCAGCGGTTCTGGAAGATTACCTTTCCGCTGCTCAGCCCGATGACCTTCTTTCTGCTGATCATTAACACCATCTACGCCTTCTTCGAAGCCTTTCCCTTCGTCGACCTCCTCACCAAGGGCGGCCCCAGCGACGCCACCAACATCCTTATCTTCAACATCTATCGCGACGGTTTCGAGTACTACAAGACCGGCATGGCCGCGGCGCAGTCGGTAATCCTCTTCGTCGCCGTGGTCTTCCTGACCATCATGCAATTCCGCCTGGGCGAGAGCCGGGTCCACTACGGGAGCTAAGCCATGGGCAAGCTAGCCAAGAAGCGCAACAACCTGATAGTTCACGTCCTGCTGATAATCTCGGTCCTGATAGTCGCCGCGCCGATCATCCTGGCCTTCATCTTCTCGACCCAGACCCCGGCCCAGATATTCAGCTACCCGCCCAAGTTCACCTTCGGCACCGCCATGCTCGACAACTACCGGACGGCCTGGAACCAGTACCACCTGGGCGTCTACATGAAGAACTCCTTCTACATCGCCATTACCGTGACCGTCGGTAAGACCATCGTCTCCTTCATGGCTGCCCTGGCGCTGGTCTACTTCCGCTTTCCCCTCAAGAACTGGGTCTTCACCTTCATCCTGCTCACCCTGATGATGCCGACCGAGATAATCATCGTCGCCCTCTTCGAGATGGTCACCAAGCTGGGCTGGTCCAACTCCTACGCGGCGCTGATAGTACCGTTTCTGGCCTCGGCCACCGGCACCTTCCTCTTCCGCCAGCAGTTCTTGCAGATACCGACCAGCCTGGTGGACGCCGCCAAGATAGACGGCGCCGGCCCGCTGCGTTTCGCCTGGGCTATTCTGCTGCCCATGTCTCTCAACGTGGTGGCGGCGATGGCGGTGATCCAGTTCGTCTACATGTGGAACCAGTACCTCTGGCCCCTGATCGTCATCCGCGAGAACAGCCGCCAGGTGGTGCAGGTCGGCCTCAAGAGCCTGACCAGCGGGCAGGACGCCACCAACTGGGGCATAGTCATGGCCGGAACCATAATCGCCCTGCTGCCGGCGCTAATCGTCTTCCTGCTCCTGCAGGAGCAGTTCAGCCGCGGTTTCGCCCTCAGCCAGGAGAAGTAAGGTGCCCGTCCTGCCCTTCGCCAACCGGCCACGACCGGTGCTGCTGGGGCACCGGGGGGCGCCGGTGCTGGCCGATGGCAACACCCGCGCCTCCTTCGTGGCCGCGGTGGAGGCCGGCCTCGACGGTATAGAAACCGACGTTCAGCGCACCCGGGACGGCGTGCTGGTCATCTACCACGACTTCGTGGTGGGCCTGCGGCTCATATCCGACATGACCTTCGCCGAGCTGCGGGAGACGCGGCCGGAGATACTGACCCTCGAGGAGCTCTTCGACCTGCTGGAGCCCTACGAAAGCTTTTTGATCAACCTCGAGATCAAGAGCATTCCCGGGCTCGAAGACGGCCGCGCCCACGAAACGGCCGACGCGGTCGCCGCCTGGTCCGGGCGGAGGCGGGTCTGGATCTCCTCTTACGACCCGGTGGCCCTCCTCAAGGTGCGCGAGCGGCAGCCCGAGATCCCCCTGGGCTACCTGTTCCGCGTCTACGACACCAGCCGCATGGCCGAGCTGCTGGGTCTGGAGGCGGTTCACCCGGAGTTCCGGTTGCTCGACGCCGGCCGCCTGAACCGCTGGCACCGCAAGGCGCTGGCGGTGGCCACCTGGACGGTAAACGACGCCAGCGCCGCCCGCGAGCTGGCGGCGCTGGGGACCGACGTAATCATGGGCGACGACCCGGCGGCGCTCCTGGCGGCACGCCGGGAGAAGTAGCTTTTAAGCTGTAAAAACATATAGCCGGTAATTTTGTATATAATAGGAGCACGCCAAACCCAGGAGGTGTGCTGTGAGGGTCTTACTGACCAGTTTTTTCGGCCGCGCCGCAACCACGCTGTTGCTGGCGCTGTTGCTGTTTGCGCCGCTGAGCGGTTGCCTGGGCAGCGCCGCCAACAAGAGCCCCGGGGCCGAGAGCTACCGCCTGAGCGGTACGTTGAGCGGTCTGTCTGCCGGCGAGTCGCTGGAGCTCGTCGAAGAGATCAGCTCGAGCGCGCTAACCATCTCCGCAAACGGCCCCTTCCAGTTCGAAACCGCCCTGGCCGACGGTAGCGAGTACCGGGTGGCCGTGCGCCGCGCCCCCGCGGGGAAGACCTGTCGCGTCGAAAACGGCAGCGGCCGCGTCAACGGCGCCGACGTAACCGGTGTTTCAGTCATTTGCAGCACAAGCACCAGCGGCGAACCGCAGGCGCTGATAGTCGGACACGAGAACACCGACCCGGCGGTGATTCCGGACGAGTGGATAGCCCGGGCCAAGAGCGAGCTGCACATCGCCTACAACCACACCTCCCACGGCAGCCAGATAATCACCGGCATGAACGCCCTGGCCAGCTTCCCCGACTTCGGCGATCGCTACGCCTGGACCGATAGCAGCACCGGCGACGCGGATCACCTGAGCCTCGACGACCGCGGCATCCCCGGCAAGCCCGACCTCAGCCAGGGCGACGTCGACAGCGACGGCGACGGCATCGCCGACTGGGCCGAGGATACCTACAATTTCCTCAGCAACCCGGACAATTACCACGTCAACGTAATCATCTGGTCGTGGTGCAACATCGCCGGGCACGACATAGACCGCTACCTGCGCAGCATGGAGTGGCTGATCGAGCAGTTCGGCGAGGGCGGCAGCCACCCGCGCGCCGCCGAGCACCCGGTACAGTTCGTCTTCATGACCGCGCACGCCAACGGCGGCGGCGAGGGCGACTCCTCCGACACCGCCAACCAGCAGATCCGCGCCTGGGTGCGCGAGCATCACCGCATCCTCTTCGACTTTTCCGACATCGAGAACTACGACCCCGACGGCAACTACTACCTCGACAAGAACCTTCAGGACGACCTCGATTACTTCGTAGACGGCGAGCAACACAACTGGGCGGTCGAGTACCTGGCCCGCCACCCCGGCGGCGAGCTGGACCGGCTGGTCACCGGCAGCGGCGTCAGCGGCTACGACGGCTGCACCAGCTGCGCCCATTCCGACGGCCCGGACAACAAGGCCCGCCTCAACTGCGTCCTCAAGGGGCGCGCCGCCTGGTACCTCTTCGCCCGGCTGGCCGGCTGGGACGGCAGCTGAGCGGCGGGAGCCATACGAGCGCCCGGGCCCGCAGGGGCCCGGGCTTTTTGGTTTTGACGGCCCGCCTAGCCGGCCGCCGGCCGCACCAGGTGCTCGAGCCAGTTGGCGAACTCGAGCTGGCGGATGCGGTCGTCGAGCAGCGTCTCGTCCACGCCCAGCTTGCGGCGCAGCGCCTCGTCCGCGGGGTTCTTGAAAAGCGCCTTCATCTCCTCGGCGTAGCGCAGCACGTCGTCCTCCTTCTCGAAAAAGCCTTCCTTGACCAGCGCCCCGGCGCGGGCGGCGATGAGGCGGGCGTTCTCCCAGAGGTCGAACTCGGGGTGGTACTGGGTGGCCCAGTAGCTGCCGTTTTCGTAGTCGACCGCCAGCGCCTGGACGCGGGTGTGCTCGCCGGTGGCCAGCAGCTCTCCGGAAGGCGGCAGCTCGGTCACGTGATCGAGGTGCATCTCGATGCCCTGGAAGACGGGCGGCTTGCCCGCCGTCAGCGGGTGCTCGCGACCGGCGGGGGTCAGCTCGATGCGGGGGGCGAACCCCCACTCGCGCCCCTTGGGGTTGGCCTCAACCCGGCCGCCGGCGGCCATGGCCGCCATCTGCGCCCCCCAGCAGCTGCCGAACTGGGGCACGCCGGCCTGGAAGACGCGGCGGGAAAACTCGATTTGCCGGGCGACCTTCTCTTCGTGGGTGTGGTAAATGGTCTGGTCGGAGCCGGTCCAGATGACGCCGTGGAAGCCGCGCACTTCCTCCAGCTCCGGCAGCGGGTTCTCCACGTCGGCGATGAAGAAGACCCGGGCCTGGTAATCGGGCTGGTAGCGTTCCAGCAGGCGTTCGTAGAGGTCGTGGGGGTGGGCCACGTCGGAGCGGTCGAAGTTATCGCGGCTGGCCTTGGGGTATCCGTTGACGATCAGGAACTTGAGGCTCATGGTTTTTCCTTTCTCCTTAGCGTACCAGCGGCAGCAGGTCCTGCGGAAAGTCGGTAAAGAGGCCGGTTACCCCCGCCTCGAGGTAGGCCCGGGCTTCGTCGGGGTCGTTGACGGTGAAGAGGTTGACCCGCTTGCCGGCGGCCACCAGCTCGCGCACCTTCTCCGGCGGGGTCAGGGTGGCGCGGGCGTTGACGGTTTCGTAGCCGGCCACCGCGTCCCAGTCGATAGGGCGGTCGCGGTGGAAGCCCACCAGCGCCTGCACCTCCACCTCGGGCCGCAGGGCGCGGGCTTCCTCGAGCCAGCGGTGCTCGAATGACGAGAGGCGGACCTGCTCGGGGGCGATGCCCACCCGGTCCATCACCTCGAAGAAGCGGGTTACCACCGGAAAGCCTTCCAGGGGCGGGGGGAGGCGCTTGAGCTCGATGTTGACGGCCCAGCCGTTTTCCCTGGTGAAGGCCAGCGCCTCCTCGACGGTGGGCACCTTGAGACCCTCGAAAGAGCGCTGTTCGGCGGCGCTCACCCGGCCGGCGGCGATCTGGCCGAAAGGGTCGTCGCGGTTGAACCAGCTGCCGGCGTCGAGGCGCTCTATCTCGGCGAAGGTGAACTCGGTGAACGTCCAGGGCGCGCGGTCGGGGTAGACCTCGGCGGCGTTGGTGGTGCGCTTCAGGCTGTCGTCGTGAAAGAGTATCAAAACGCCGTCGGAGCTGACGCCAACGTCGGTCTCCCACAGGTCGGCGCCCAGCTCGAGCGCCTTTCGGGCGGCGGCCATGGTGTTTTCGGGCGCCAGGCTGCGAGCGCCGCGGTGGGCGATAATCAGGGTCCGCTTCACGGCCTCAAGATACCCCAGGGCGCCGCTAGCGGCGGACGTGACTAACGTCACGGCGACTCGTGTTAAATTACACATAGGCGCCCGTGGCGCCCACAACGCAGCTCCTTCGGGGCAGGGTGAAATTCCCGACCGGCGGTTAAAGCCCGCGAAGCCCGGCGCAACGCGCCCGGCCCGACCCGGTGGAACTCCGGGGCCGACGGTGAAAGTCCGGATGGGAGGAGGAGGTGAAGGGCCCTGGCGGCCCGGGTATGATCTGGCATCATCAACCCAAAAAACGCCGTCTGCGCTGGAGGGTGCGGCCGTGAGCTTTTCCGAGCTCGACCGCCGCTTCATGCGCCGGGCGCTGGCGCTGGCCGAGCGGGCGCGCGGCCACACCAGCCCCAACCCCATCGTCGGCGCGGTGGTGGTCAGGGACGGCCGCATCGTCGGCGAGGGTTTTCACCCCCGCGCCGGCGAGCCCCACGCCGAGGTCTTCGCGCTGCGCCAGGCCGGCGAGGCGGCGCGCGGGGCGACCGTCTACGTGACCCTCGAGCCCTGCAACCACCACGGCCGCACCCCGCCGTGCTCGCTGGCCCTGCTCGAGGCCGGCGTGGCGCGGGTGGTCTACGCCGCCGCCGACCCCGGCGCGGCCAGCGGCGGCGGTGCGGAGAGGCTGCGACGCGGCGGCGTGCGGGTGGAGGCGGGCTTGCTCGAAGAAGAGGCCCGCGCCCAGAACCGCGCCTTCTTCCACGCCGCGGCCCGCGGCCGCCCCCTGGTGCTCTGGAAGGCGGCGCTGACCCTCGACGGAAAAGTGGCCGCCGCCGGCCGTGGCGGCGAGGCGGTTTCGGGCGGGCTCAGCCACCGCCTGGCCCACGGCTACCGACAGGCCTGCGCGGCGGTGGCGGTGGGCGCGGGCACGGTGCTGGCCGACGACCCGGCGCTGACCGTGCGCGAGCCCGACTTCCGCGCCTTTCCAGCGATGATCGAGCCGCCGCCCCTGCGCGACCCGCTCAAGGTGGTCTTCGACGGCGCCGCCCGCACCCCGCCCGCGGCCCGGCTCTTCCGCCCGGGGCCGCGGGGCGAGCCGGCGCGGGTGCTCGTTTTCACCCGCGAGCAGGCGGAGCCGGAGCGGGTGGAGGCGCTCGCGAGGGCCGGGGCCGAGGTGGTCCGCCTGCCCGCGGACGGGAGTGGTTTGCGCCTCGAGGCGGCCCTGGCCGAGCTCTTCGCCCGCGGCGTTGACTCGCTGCTGCTCGAGGGCGGGCCGCGGCTGGCCGGCTCCTTCGTGCGGGCGGGGCTGGTGGACAGAGCGGCGTTCTTCGTGGCCCCGCGGCTCCTGGGCGAGGGGCGCGGCCTGATCGAGGGGTTCAGCTTCGGCTCGATGCAAAAGGCGATGCGTTTTCTGCCCGAGCGTTCGGAGACGCTGGAGGGCGACCTCTGGCTCGAGGGCGGTTTGGAGGTGAGCTAGTGTTTACCGGAATCGTTGAAGAGGTGGGCCGGGTGGCGCGGGTGGAGCCGCGCGGGGGCAACCTGCGCGTCTGGATCGAGGCCCGGCGCGTGCTCGAGGGGACGGAAGTGGGCGACTCGATTGCCACCAGCGGCGCCTGCCTGACCGTGGTCGAGCTGAACGGGCGGGGTTTTGCGGTCGACCTGGCCCGGGAGACCGTCAGCCGCACCGCGCCGCGCTGGAAGCCCGGCGCGCGGGTCAACCTGGAGCGGGCCGCGCGGGTGGGCGACCGCCTCGACGGCCACCTGGTCACCGGCCACGTGGACGGGGTGGGCCGGGTGGTCCGCTTCGAGCGGCGGCCCGGCGCGCACGACCTCTACGTAGAGGCCCCGGCCGAACTGGCCCGCTACATCGCCCCCAAGGGCTCCGTCACCGTCGACGGCGTTTCGCTGACGGTGGTCGGGGTGCGGGGGCAGGTCTTCTGGGTCACGCTGATTCCCCACACCCTCGAGGTAACCACCCTGGGCGGGCTGGCGGCGGGCGACGCGGTCAACCTGGAAATAGACATCATCGCTCGCTACGTCGAGCGCTTGCTGGAGGCGCAAAAGTGATATACCCGATAGAAGCGATAATCGAAGACCTGCAAAACGGCAAACCGGTGGTCATGGTCGACGACGAGGGCCGCGAGAACGAGGGAGACCTCATCTTTCCGGCTCAGTTCGCCACCCGCGACCTGGTCAACTTCGCCATCAGGGAGGCGCGGGGGCTGCTCTGCGTGGCCATAACCCCCGAGCGGGCTGCAGAGCTGGAGCTGCCCCCCATGGAAAAGCGCAACACCGACCCCCACGGCACCGCCTTTACCGTCAGCGTCGACGCCGCCACCAGCACCACCGGCATCTCGGCCGCCGAGCGGGCGGCGACCATCCGCCTTTTGGCCGAGTCGAGCACTACGCCGGCCGACCTGCGCCGGCCCGGGCACGTTTTCCCGCTGGTCGCCCGCGAGGGCGGGGTGCTCAGGCGCGCCGGCCACACCGAGGCGACCGTCGACCTCTTGCGGCTCGCCGGCCTGGAGCCGGTGGGGGCGCTCATCGAAATCATCAAAGAAGACGGCGAGATGGCCCGCCTGCCCGAGCTCGAGGCCTTCGCCGAGCGGCACGGGCTCAAGATAGGCACTATCGAGAGCCTTATCCGCTACCGGCTCGAACGCGGCGACCGCTTCGTCACCCGCGAGGCAGAGGCGATGCTGCCCACCGAGTTCGGCGAGTTCCGCATCTACGCCTACCGCGACAACATCACCGGCGAGGAGCACGCGGCGCTGGTGATGGGCGAGCTGGAGGGTGAGGAGCCGGTGCTGGTGCGGATGCACTCGGAGTGCCTGACCGGCGACGCGCTGCACAGCCTGCGCTGCGACTGCGGCTTCCAGCGCGACCTGGCCATGAAGCGCATTTCCGAGGCGGGGCGCGGGGTGCTGGTCTACCTGCGCCAGGAAGGGCGCGGCATCGGCCTGGTCAACAAAATCAAGGCCTACCACCTGCAAGACACCGGCCTGGACACGGTCGAGGCCAACCTGGCCCTGGGTTTCCCGCCCGACCTGCGCGACTACGGGGTGGGGGCGCAGATCCTCTACGACCTGGGCGTGCGCAAGCTGCGCCTTTTGACCAACAACCCCCGCAAGATCCGGGCGCTTGGCGGCTACGGGCTCGAGGTGGTCGAGCGGGTGCCGCTGCGCAGCGGCGACAATGAATACAACGAGAAGTACCTGGCCACCAAAAAGGAGAAGCTGGGGCATTGGATGGATTGAGGTGGGAAGTGGGAAGCAGGAAGTGGGAGGTAGGAGGTGGGGGGTGGGGTGGCGTGCGCGTTGCCGGGCTCGCGGCATGCGCAGGAGCCGGTCCGTGTGCCCGCCCGGCCGCAGCGAAGTTCGTATAGCTTGTTGAGTTTTCCGTATATGGTTAGTGGTACGAGCTG
>Ga0256914_1003446_pt1 | contig 12461 bp, 9 predicted proteins | sample HulkmetaG_FD_191571 | JGI IMG/M metagenome (GOLD analysis project Ga0256914, IMG submission 191571) | Hydrothermal chimney microbial communities from Main Endeavour vent field at the Juan de Fuca Ridge, Pacific Ocean - Hulk | ecosystem: Environmental > Aquatic > Marine > Hydrothermal vents ...
CGGATGGGCGCCTGCACCTTATCCCGGTCGATGACCAGCAGCACCAGGTTCGTCTGGCCCCGGAAAAGATGGTTGGCCACTGGGATGACCTGCTCGGGCGTGGAGCAGTGGATGAAACCCTCGCTGGCCAGCGTGTCGGCCCGGTAGCTGCCTTCGGCGCGGGCCTGTATCCAATCCGTCTGGTGGGTGATGTGCAGGATGGTGGTCATCTCTCATCCTCCGTACTGCCAGGGGGTGTCGTGCAGGGCCAGCGGTTTGGCGTCGGCGTTGCTCACGCCCGCTTCCACCACCTCGCCCACGAAAACGGAATGATCGCCGCTGTGGAAGCTGTGCCTCACCTGCACCTCGAACCAGGCGGGCGCATCCACAAAGATGGGGGAGCGTGTGAACGGGCCGGGCTCGAAAGCATAGCCATTGATGGTATTCTCCCGGGTTTCCGCGGGCTTGAAAAAGGTCTTGACCATCTCTTGCTGCCCGGCCGCCACTAGATTCACAGAAAAAGCGCCTGTGTTGAGGATGGCTTCATGCAGACGCCCGTCCGCGCGGATGGCGGCCATGATCAAGGGCGGCTTGAAAGATGCCTGGGTGAGCCAGGTGACGCCGTTGGCAATGGCGTCTTCACCTTGGCCCGCAGCCACGATGTAAACGCCATGCACCAGCATCCGCAGAGCTGCTTTTTTTGCTTCGATGTTCATGTTTTTCGGTGTCTCCTAGAATGTATGAGGTCCGACTGTGTAGAGGTTCATTGTACGCCAGTCTGTGAGGGGGGGCAAGGTGGTGATGAAAAAAGGTGCGTTTCAAAATGGGTGCACTTTTTGCGTTCATGGCCGGCCAGGTCGGGCGCTTCAGGCCTGCGGCCAGGAGACGGCCTCCACGGTCAAGGTTGCCGCAGAGCGACCATGGGCGCGCTATCTTAGCTCCTTTCTCCAACCCATCTTTCCTTTCTTCCGGAGCGGGGGAGGAGATAAAGATTGGGGCGGCGTTCATGCCTCCGCGACCTTGAAAAACCCTGTCGCCCCCTGTGGCTGGCTTGCAAGAATACGTGGGACATTTTACAATGTGATAACGTGTTGCGTCATAATGTTCTTGAATCGCCCTCCGAACAATCTCCTTTTCATCAACGACAGAAGAGCGTGTTGCCATGGCAAAACCTGTGATTCTTCATCCTCCCCGTAACAACCCTCCTCCCATCACCCTCATTACCGATTTCGGATTATCTGATGGCTATGTTGGGGCGATGAAGGGCGTGATCATCGATGTGCTTCCCTGGGTCACGGTGGTTGACATTACCCATGATATTCGGCCTCAAGATATTCGCCAGGCTGCTTTTGTCCTGTATACTTCTGCTCCCCATTTTCCCGAATGTACGGTGCACATGGTGGTTGTGGATCCTGGCGTTGGCACCGATCGTCGTCCTATCGCGGTGTATACCGAATCTGCGGTGTTTGTCGGCCCCGATAATGGCGTCTTCACCTGGATATATAAGACTCAGACGGTGCGGGAAATTAGAGAGTTGACCAATCCATATTACAAGCGATCAAAGGTTAGCGCCACCTTTCATGGGCGCGATCTATTTGCACCTTTTGCCGCCCATATCGCGGCGGGCGTGCCTGCACCCAGCCTCGGGCCTGTGGTGGGCGCACCTGTTACATTCGATATTCCTGATCCTAAAATTCAATACGATGGCAGCATCCATGGGCATGCCATCCATATCGACTTTTTCGGGAATATCATTACCAACATCACCGAGGAGATGTTGGGGCAGGGACGAGAATGGACGTTCGAAATCGCCGGATTGGAAGTTCGCACCTTTCGCCGTGCATATGCGTTTGCTCGCCATGGACAGATTTTTGCACTGATTGGCAGTCAGGGTTTTCTCGAGATCGCAATCCGTAATGGCAATGCAGCGCAACGGTTGAATGTTGAGCGATGCGATCCGATTATTGCCCGGCCAATGGCATAACGAACTGACGATGCGTTTTTTGCTCATAAAGGTGGTTGTTAATGTAAAAATTCTTCTTTTGTTAAGTGGTTGATGATATAAATTTGAAACAAACCTTGGAGACGCTTCCATCGCATCAGGCGAAGATAGACGAAGCGAATCATTGTCTATGTGCGTCAAAATGCGCAGCACTTTTCTCAAGGTTCAAATGCGTATCTACTTAACAGATGGAATCGCAACTGGATGAAAATGCACGAAGGCGTGCCATTGGCCTACTGCGTGATCCGGTTGGGTCGGCGACCGCTGATGTCGAGGTAACGATCTCACTTCTGTGTTCATTCCCCAGATAGAAAAGCAGCGCCCGCCCGACATTCAAGAAAAACCCTTTTCCTTCAAAATTATGACGCCCGTGCCCGATTTGAATTTACAGATTGGCTGCAATGGAGCGCATTGTTCTCAGCATTCAGGATGATTGCATGAACGATTATTTCATCATTCAGGGGCAGCGCCCCCTGCAAGGCGAAGTGCATGTAACTGGCAATAAAAATGCAGCTCTGCCCATGCTGGCTGCGGTTCTGCTTACTGATGAGCCGGTGACATTGCACAATGTTCCCCGGATCGGTGATGTGGCTACGATGCTTGAGCTGCTGAAGGGGTTGGGCGTTGAGCAGCTCTCTAACGGGGGGGGGACGCTGACGCTTCAGGCCCGAAACATTTCTTCTCGAAAGCTCGATCGAGAATTGGCCACCAGGATCCGGGCGTCGATTTTGCTGGCCGGTCCCATGCTGGCCCGCGAAGGGAGCATCCGTTTTCCCCCACCCGGCGGAGATGTCATCGGACGACGACGCATCGACACGCACTTGCTGGCTTTCGAAGCCATGGGGGCCCAGGTTGAGATCGACCCCGAACGGCACTTGATCGAAATTCAGTCTCCAAACGGTCTGCATCCGCAAGATGTTTTTCTGGACGAGGCCAGTGTCACCGCCACCGAGAATGCCATTATGGCTGCTGCCCTAACGCCAGGAGAAACCATCATCCGCAATGCTGCCTCTGAGCCGCACATTCAAAATCTATGTCGGATGTTGATGGGCATGGGCGTATTCATCGATGGCATAGGCACGAATACGCTCACACTGGTGGGAGCGGAGCGTTTGCATGGCGGCGAATTTACCATTGGGCCCGATTTGCTGGAGGTGGGATCATTCCTGGGCCTGGGGGCGGTTACTCCCGGTGAATTGCGCATCAAGGATGTGCGACCCGATGAGCTGCATATGGTCATGCACGTCTTTCGTCGGCGCTTGGGCGTGAATTGTTGGCTGGAAGGCTCAGATCTGGTCGTGGGCGCGGAACAATCGCTGGAAATTGAGATGGATGTCGGGGGGGCCGTCCCCAAGATCGATGATGGTCCCTGGCCTCATTTCCCGCCCGACCTCCTTTCCATCGCCCTGGTGGTGGCCACGCAGGCCAACGGCACCGTGCTGGTGCACGAGAAGATGTTCGAGAGTCGTCTCTTTTTTGTGGATAAACTTATCAATATGGGGGCGCGCATTCTCTTGTGCGATCCACATCGAGCGGTAGTAGTGGGCCCCTCTCAGCTTTATGGCCAGAGCATGTCAAGCCCTGATATCCGCGCAGGCATGGCGCTGGTGATCGCTGCATTGGCGGCAAAGGGGGAGAGCGTTATTGCCAATGTCGCTCAAATTGATCGAGGCTACGAGGGACTGGAGCGTAAGTTGAAAGCGCTGGGCGCGGGTATCGAGCGAACATCTTCGCCCAGGCGGAGGGTGATTTGACGGTAAGGCCATCACCCAGGACCAGTTATCGTGCTTTGATTCCGGCTTGAAGAGATTCATCAACTCATGTGACGCTCTTGCCAGCCAATAGCCCTGAACAGGGCAGTCTGCGCTTCCGACTCAACCACAGATTATAAGACGAAAAGACGAAGATAGGCGATAGACATCTTACCTGATGTGCGACTTTTCAGCTCAAAAAGCAGGCTTTGCTGCTTTGATCTGCTATCTCACAAACAGACGAAAGGCCGACATGACGAAAGTGGACGAAATCAGCATCATTCTTCGTCCACTTTCGTCACTTATCGTTCATGTTCGTCGGCTTGTTCAGCGGAAGATGCTTGACAAGCCCGTTGATGCGCCAAGAAAGTTGCACATTGGGTGCATCTTCGACCTCTCATCCACCTTCGCCTTTGTTCGTCATTTTTCGAGAGCTTTCGGTGGCAGCATTGCGAATTAGTTTTTCCTGGGGCTGTGCATAACGTCAGTTGTCAAGAGATATGTGAACGCACCGTTCGATAGCGCATGCTCACCCTGAGTGTGCGTTATTTGGTCTGCGAGTGTAGCCATAGGTGTTTTAGACTCAGATAAAAGCCAATGGCCAAAAACACAACGCCAACGTAGGACATCAGTTGATTTTGCAGAATTTGCAAAATGACGCCGAGAAAGATCATGCCCGCGGGAATGCCCATCTCGGTATTGGTGGCCCGACCTAAATCGAAAAGTGAAAGGCTGAGTCCGGTCACCGCCAGAGCTTCGATGCCAACGATGAAGGTGGATGTGCCATCTGATGGGAGCATATAAGGCAACACAGCGCTCGCGGCCAGTAACACCGCTGCAAGCGCCCATTTGGCATATCCTGTGGCCTGATACAAACAAACCAAAGAGAAGGCGAAACCGATTTTTGCCACGGCCCAAAGCAAAAACATTATCGGCTGTATGATTTCTGGCATGGACATATCGGGCGCAGCAATGCTCAGGGAGATGATAAAAACAAGCATAAGTGCATAGATCAAACCCAATGCCAGGCTCAGATTCAGCCACCGGACGCATCGTAATGCTTTTTCTTCCTGGACTGGGAGCTTTTTGACTTTGGTTTTCTTTTTTTTCTTCTTTGTCATGTGTAGGAAGGGAACAATGATAAACAGGTTGGATAGAACACGGGCGCTCCACCAATCGATAGAGCGCCCGTGCGTGTGGTTTGGCGAGGATAAATCAGACCTTCTTGGCCTGGTTGAAGAGATCGCGCTCGACTTCGTCGATGTGTTCCAGTTTACCCTCTTTCTCCAGTTTATTCAAGCGGGCAATGTACATATCCTCGGAGTTCATGCGGAATAGATCGCCTGGCTGGACGCCCACATTCTTGGCGCCACGGCGCATGGCCCACCAGAATACCCATAGCCAGAGAGCCGCCCACAAAAACCAGATCAGGGCCTGGATCGCCTTGCTGCCCGGAGCCACCAGGGCCGGGAAGAAGGTGGTGGGGGTGTAAGGCATGGCCGCCATGAGGCCATCCCAGAAATCGCGAGCCAGAGTGTAAGGCAGGTAGCCCACATAGAAGAAAGGCCAGATAAGTAAGCCGGTGACATAGAGCAGGCCGGTGCGCCCATAGTTGCGGAACTCGCAGCCCAACATGAGCACCGTGCCAAAGCCCAGCAGCAGGCCGCCGAAAATATCCATGGGCAATGTGGTCTGCTCACGGATGTGCCCAGCGCCCACTTTGTGGAACTCGGGACCCACATACTTGGCGGCAAAGGCTTCGGTCGCCCAATGATGGCCTTCCATGATGTTGAAGAAGGCGAAGCCAATGGCCATCACCAACGCCACGATGGCAATGTGCAGGGCCAGCGCACCCAGAGGTTGGTAGGACATCATCACTGTGCGCAGCGAGAATGGCATGCCCCAGCGCTGCGCGGCCACATCTTCGCCCTTTTCCATTTCACGGCCCAGTTCGAAGTTGATGATGCCGCATTCGGTGCCGAAGCCTGTCTTGGCAACGGCAATGCCCAGCAATGAACCAATGATCATAAGCATCAGGATGTTGGGCAGGTTCTTGCCCGTAATCATGACGCCAGCCATTTTGGTCTTGCCCAGCGTCTCGGCCCAACCCATCTTGATTGCAAATCCGTTGCCTGCAAAGGCCATGTAGAGGACGACAATGAGAACTACGGCCATGAAGGCGTAAAGAATCCACGAAAGCGTGCTGGGTTTGGTTGAGCTACCCAATGTCAAGCCATCACCCCAGCCCCGTTCTTTGGCTTGCTCCACATACCATTTGGTGTCCTGGCTTTTGAAATATTGCGAGAGATTCAGCTTGCGCAGCAGTAGGAAAGCGATTAGCGCCCCTACGGTGGCGAAGATCATGACCACCCAGCTCTTGATGTTCATGGCTGCCCATCCGCCCAATAGATGGTGCAGCGTACAACCCCCCGCGACGCGAGTTCCCCAGGCAAAGAAAAACGCCCCGAAAGCCGTGGCGATCAACATCCCCTTCGGATACCTGACCCAGCTGCGGAATTCACCTTCCAGCCAGGCCAGAACAAAGCCAGCAATAAGGGCGCCGATGATGACCCACTGGATCGAGGGCTGGTAATCAGGTTTGGTTGCAATGAATGAGAAACCAAACAAAGTCGATTCAACGCCTGCCAGCATCCGAGCCATGCCACTGGTGACGCCAATGAATTTGTGTTTTGGGTGCCCCAGCGGCAATAGCGTGTAGTTGATGACTTCAGCCGTGGCTGTCAGCAGACCCGCCGTCCACCAGGGCCACTGTTTCTTCAGCCATGAGCTGCTGTTGTGATTTTCAAAAACAGCCATAACAAAGCCTCCTTGTAAAAAAGAGAATGAAAGGAATAAGATAAGGCGATCTAACTTACTATATCAAATTCGCTTTCATTGATCCATAGCGTAAAATTTATAGTGGTTATAAGGAAAAGTTATGGCACTTCTCATTTCTGTGATATTGCCATTTGGCTACAAATAGTTATCGCCATTACAATAAGATCTCCAACGTAATTAATAAAGTAAGCCGGGCGATTGCCCGTCGATGTCGGCGAAAATAGTACGTTGTCCCGCTGATGTACATGGATTTTTGCAGAATATTTCGATTGTGCTGTTCTCGTTTCCATTGTATTTGTTGAGATCGGTTATGTTTAGTCTGCATCAGGTTGAAATTTTTCAGACCGTCGCCACCGAAGGAAGCATCAGTCGCGCTGCCGAGATGCTGTATCTGTCTCAGCCTGCGGTCAGTCAGCACATCCGGGCGCTGGAAAAAGATATTGGCGTGCAGCTGTTGGTGCGAGGTCGGCGCGGTGTGACTTTGACGCCCGCCGGCGAGGTGTTTTTGAAATATGCCCGTCAGCTCCTCAGGCTCTCTCGCGAGGCTCGCGAGTCTACGGTGTTGACTGCGCAGCGCGGTCAGCAGCGCCAGTATCTTCATATCGGAGCCACACCCGGCATTGGCGCTTGCTTGCTGCCGCATTGGATGAATGATTTTTATGCCTCCAATCATCATATCACCCTGGCTCTCAAGGTCTTATCGACCTCTGAACTGGTGCGTCGATTGGCGGGCCCAGAACTTGCTTTTGCCGTGGTGGGCGACGCCATCAACCGCTCTTCCGTGGTGGAGGTAACTCATCTCTGGGATGAAGAAGCTGTGATCGTTGTTGGTAGGGGCCATCCACTGTGGGGGAAAGAGCAGATCAATGCGGAAGAGTTGTCGCAACATGCGTTTGTCATGCGAGAAAATAATTCGCTTGCTCACGCCTGGGAGCTGCAAACGCTGGCTGAATTTGGCGTCAATCCGCGTACTGTGGCCGAGTTCAACACGACGGCTGCCATCAAACAGGCGGTTAGCACTGGAATGGGGATCGCACTGCTGCCGTGTTTTTCCATCAGAAATGAACTGGACTCAGGAAGGTTGAAATGTGTTCGTCTAGCGGAAGGCACGCTGCGACGTCCCATCCATCTGCTCTGGACTCCCACCAGTTTACAGTTGCCCGGAGCCGAAGCATTTGTACAGTTTCTGACTCAGAGTCTGGATCGGTTGCCTGTGCAACCTGTGAAAATTCCAGATGAGCCAGATGTTGACGCCCTCATGACCACTGTAAAGGCGCTCAGGGATTGACGGCCATCATGTCTCAACGAGCGTTTCGATTTCTACTATGGGGGATTGTGGCGATTTATCTGGCGCTGGGGGCGGGATACGCACTGCTGACGCCTTTGTGGCAGGCGCCCGATGAGCCCGCACACTATAACAACATCGCCCATATCGCCAGCACCGGGCATCTGCCTGTGTTGCAGCCCGGCGATTACGATCAAGTGTATCTAGAAGCGCTGAAAGCCGCTGGATTCCCTCCTGAACTTCCCATCGAATCTGTGCGTTACGAGGGGCATCAGCCGCCTCTGTATTATCTGCTGATGACGCCCGTGTTATGGGTTTTGCAGGGGGCGGGGCTTGCCGTGCAGGTCTGGGCGCTGCGGTTGCTCAATGTAGGCGTGGGCGCTCTGGTAATCCTGCTCATCTGGCTCAGCGCCAAGCGTCTTTTTCCTAAACGTCCGCGTGTGGCCCTCCTGGCTGCCGGTTTCGTCGCGTTTTTGCCCATGCACATCGCCATGAGCTCTGCCATCAATAATGATGCGCTGGCCGAGTTGTTCATCGCCGCAGTCATGTTTCGGTTGCTGGGAGCATTGTCGGCAGAGAAAACTGGAATCGGTGCATGGGGGTTGACCGGGGTGCTCATTGGTTTGGGGTTGCTGACCAAGTTCCAGGCCTATATTCTCATTCCTTTGGCGGGGGTGACATGGGGCTGGCAGATGTGGTTGGCCTGGCGAGCGCGTCGTTTTTCGGTTCGGCTTTGGTTGGGGGGGATAGCGCTAACATTGCCAGCGTTGCTAATGTCTTTGCCCTGGTGGTGGCGCAACATGCGCCTCTATGGCCTATCAGATCCTTTGGGGCTCGATCGACATAACGCGGTGGTGGTGGGGCAACCTCGCACAGCCGACTGGATAGCCATGCAGGGGTGGGGCGCTTATCTGGATCGCTTTGTCACGTTTACCTTTCGCTCTTTTTGGGGCGTTTTTGGTTGGATGGGGGTGTTTATGGATGCCCGGATTTATCTCTTGCTCACCATGCTCTCTCTGTTCATTGTTGCGGGGCTGCTTTTTCAATTTTGGCGCTGGCGACGCGGCCAACTGGCGTTATCGCGTTTTCAGAGGCGCGGTCTGGCGCTGTTGGTGTTACACCTGGGGGTGGTGGCTGCAGCCTATCTCTGGTATAACCTGGACTTCGTCCAGCATCAAGGGCGTTACTTCTTTCCGGCCTTGCTACCGTTGAGTGTTTTGGTGGCGGGAGGATTGTTGGGATTATTTTCTCCCGAAGGCAGTCGTTGGGGCGGAGTCGTCGCCCTGGTATTGCTGGGAGGTTGGTTGGGGGTGGGCGTGATGGTGGGGCATGTGGATAAGTGGGCGCTGTTGCTGACGGGCGGCGGGGCGGCGATACTGTTCGGACGGTGGCGCTGGCCGCGCGGGGATGCTTTCTGGTGGGGATTCACCACCGAAGCGGGCATGGCGTTCATCGCATTGTATGCGCTTTTGGGAGCGATTTTACCCCAATTGGGCGGATAAAAAACGCCCGTGGCAAAAACCACGGACGTTGTCTGGCGTTGTGGGTCAACATCTCACGGGGGGGGACCCTATTGTCGTTTGCGTCGATTTCGACGTAGGAAGGGAGGAATCTCGATGTTTTCGTTATCGGGCACAGGTGGGGGTTCATGCTGGCCAGGAATCGGCGGACGGCTGGCGCGCCTGCCGCTTGCCAGGGGGCTCTGGAGTTTCGTTTCACTCTCGAATCCAGTGGCAATCACTGTGATTCGCAGCGTATCATTGAGGGCGGGGTCGATGACCGCACCAAAGATGATATTGGCTTCGGGATGCGCCGTGCGGCGGATGATTTCAGCCGCTTCGTTCACTTCGAACAGGCTCATATCTTCACTTCCGGTGACATTGAAAAGAATGCCTCTCGCACCATCAATACTGATGTCCAGCAGTTGGGAATGAATGGCTTCTTCGGCGGCTTGCTGGGCCCGGTTTTCGCCCCGACCTGTGCCGATCGCCATTAACGCTGCACCGCCTTCGCTCATGATGGAGCGCACATCGGCGAAATCAAGGTTGATGAGTCCCGGAATGGTGATGAGCTCGCTAATGCCCTGAATGCCTTGGCGCAGCACATCATCTGCCGTGGCAAAGGCTTCTTGCACGCTGGCGCGTTTATCGACAATTTGCAATAGCCTGTCGTTGGGAATCACGATGAGGGTGTCGACATGATCTTTCAAACGTTCGTGGCCTTCTTCAGCAATTTGCCGCCGCCGCGAGCCCTCGAAACTAAAAGGTTTGGTCACCACGCCAATGGTGAGCGCACCTGTTTCTCGTGAAAGTCGTGCGAGCACGGGCGCTGCACCGGTGCCAGTGCCGCCGCCAAGCCCGGCGGTAATAAAGATCATATCCGCGCCTTTCAGCACTTCTTTCAGCTCTTCGGCCGACTCTTCGGCCGCTTGTTCTCCAACCTTGGGATCGCCGCCTGACCCCAGGCCTTTGGTGAGTTTATCCCCAATGCGAACGCGAATAGGGGCCTCAGAAAGCATCAACGCCTGAGCGTCGGTGTTCACGGTGATAAATTCGACGCCTTGGATGCCTTCCTGGATCATGCGGTTGACTGCGTTGCCACCACCGCCGCCTACGCCGATGACTTTGATTTGAGCGAGATTTTCTACATAGGGTCGGGAGCTCATCGATTCTTCCTCCAATATGCGGGCGTCGTTGCCATGGTTGACGTCAACTCGCCCTGGTGCTGTCAGGCTGTTATGAATGTCTATATTAACTTGAAATAGCGGAAATTCCAAAATCTAAATTGATGGTGGTATGAATTTGACTGACGCCATCGGGAGTGAATGGCTCCTATCCACACTCAGGGACGATGGGAGGGAGGACGGACGATTCACGCCATCAGATTCAGTAGATCACGATTTGCCATGATACGCAGAGCCGGATCCGTGATCCGGCGGTGATTCGAGCGTCAAACCCGCCGGATTCGCAATCCGGCGGGACACATACTCTCGCAATCATGATCTACTGAAATTAGCAATTTTCGTCCTCCATCGGCTATCGTCCAGCATCTATGGTCAATTGCCTTGAGATTACACCGTGGCAGCGAGTCAAAATGCGAGCATCTGCCCACAATAACCACGACCTCTAGATTTAGGTTCGTGGGATCATTGAAACTACCCAGGCAGTAAGCTTCGCATCCACTGGCTGATTTTATCGAAAATGGAGGAGCCGGTGGGCGTGGGGTGTGTCGAGTAGGGATTGTCTTTGACGGCTTGCATCAACAGGCCGATGCCGCAGGCGTTCTCCGGCGTCAGGACTTCGGTGGGGATGTCTCCGAGCGGTTTGGGATGACCAATGCGCACAGGAATGCCCAGCAAATCTCGACCTAGCACCTCCAGTCCCGGCAGTTTCGCTCCCCCGCCCGTTAACACCAGTCCGGCGGAGAGCAGATCGCCATAACCGGAGCGATTGATCTCGCGTTGGATGAAAAGTAGCAGTTCCTCAGCCCGGGCGTTGAGGATCTCGGCGATGTATTGGCGAGAATAAGTCTGGTTTGGTTTGCCGCCGAAGCCTGGCGCGTTGACTGTCTCCGTGGCGGGGATGATTTCGGGTAACACATGCCCGTAACGGGCCTTTAGCTTTTCGGCGACAGGATGGGGCGTATGCAAAAGAGCGGCGAGATCACTGGTGAAATGACTCCCGCCAATTTGTAAAATCGTAGTATGCCAGACGGCCCCATTCAGATAAATGGCGATATCGGTGGTTCCTCCGCCAATGTCGGCCACCGCCACGCCCGCCTCTCGCTCCTCAGTCGAGAGCACTGCTTCGCCACTGGCCAGAGGCTCCAAAACCAGACTTTTGACAGCCATCCCGTTATTCTCAATACATTTTTTGAGATTGTTGATGGCGGTGCGAGCGCCCGTCACAATGTAGGCGTCCACTTCCAAACGTCGTCCCAACATCCCAATGGGCTCTTGCACGCCCTCTTGCCCATCCACCGTAAACGTGCGCGCAATGACATGGATGATATCGCGGTCGCTCGAGATGGGGATGGCTTGCGCCTCAGCCAGGACGCGATGGATCTCGGGCCAATCGATCGCCCGATTGCGAGGAATGGCAATGACGCCAGTGCTGCTCTCGAAGCTGATATGGCCGCCGACAATGCCAACATGAGCCCGTTCGATGGTGACGCCAGCCTTCGCCTCCGCTTTTTCAACCGAATCTGTGATCGCTTCGGTCGCCGCAGCGATGTTGACGACAACCCCCTTCTTTAGGCCGCGACTGCGAGAGCATGCCGAGCCCAGCAGATGAAAAGTGTTCTCGGGCGTGATTGAGCCGATGAACGTGCAGATTTTAGTGGTGCCTACATCAATGGCGGTGATTAATTCGGTCACGGTGATGTTCTGTGAATGGGATGGGGCGTAGTGGAAAAGGATTTGTTTTTCGCTCTCTGGATCTCCGGCGAACAGTTGTTGCAAAGCTAGTACTCAGTCAAATGTGGTTTGATGGAAATTCTCTTGTGGCCGTGGCCTTTACCATCGAGTAAACTCGGACTCTCCAGGCGCTTTGCGCCAGCGGTCGACCTCCGTCGACCATCTCTGGTTGGTGAAGGGACGGCGTAGGCC
>Ga0256914_1003447_pt1 | contig 12461 bp, 16 predicted proteins | sample HulkmetaG_FD_191571 | JGI IMG/M metagenome (GOLD analysis project Ga0256914, IMG submission 191571) | Hydrothermal chimney microbial communities from Main Endeavour vent field at the Juan de Fuca Ridge, Pacific Ocean - Hulk | ecosystem: Environmental > Aquatic > Marine > Hydrothermal vents ...
CGCTCCCTGAAAACGAGAGCCTCCCTCAAAGACTCAAACGCCGATAAAGGCCCCCATCCAGGACGCGGTCGCGTAGGTTCCCCAACCATGTAAGTGATTGGGTCTTCGTTATCGCAAGGCTTATAGATCGCCGAAACCAAGCGTTTCGACTCCACCCTCACTACCTTGAACACATAAGTCTCTCTCATCGTCCCTCCTCACCGTCCTGCCCTGCCATGCTCTCCTCTCTAGTGGCCTCTCGTTTGATCCAGGCCAGCAATTTGAAGACCATTATTTCCCCTCCTTCTCCTTCTCCGCTTTCTCCTCCCAGAGGCAAGCGAGCAGGAGCAGGTAACAGATGCAATCCCCGATCTTCTCGTCTCTCCATCCGGCAGACGCCCAGGCTCGGGTCGGTTCAAGGACCTCGTCGATCACGCTCACAAGGTGCTTTGCCAACATCCCGAGGAGGGCCTTCTCCGGAGTCGTCCGAAGGATTGCGGCGGCCAGGTGAAAGTTGTGGAGACGATCGTCGTCCTTCGCATATTCGGCTCCCTTGCATTGAAGGGTGTCGTGAATATGCTCCAGCCACTCGCCGATCTTCTCTGAGAACGTGTCGAAATTCATGGGTCTTTCCTTTCTATCGTATGGCCTCGACCTTGTGGGGTGCCCCCCAGTCCGTTCCGTTCCAGTCCCCGCGAAAAGACCACACCTCCAAGCGCTTGATCCAGGAGGGCAGGTCCAAGACCGACCATCCGACCCTGAGGTCTCGCCGGAGGTCGAACACGTATTGATCCGCCCGGGCCTGGGCCGGGAGAAAGGCCTTGTGAGGTTCTCCTTCCTCGTCGGTATAGGTGTAGACCAAACCGATGCGCCCGACGCCGTCGGTCTTCACGACGACGCGGGCCAGGGGGACCCTTTCGTTCTCCCAGGTCAGACTCTTCGTCTCCACCTCGGTGATCGTCGGGGGGTTGAGGGTTGGCTCGAAAATCCAGGTCTTCCCGGCCCAGAACCCTACCCCTGCTCCCGCGCCGCCGAAGATAAGCAGAATCTTTAACAAAAGGTCCTTCTTTACCTCGTTCGTGAGTCCCATTCCAGCTCCTTTCGCGCTTTTCGTTTGACGCTCGCCATGACCTGACAGACACGGGATTCCGAGATCCCGAGTCGGGTCCCGATCTCCCGTAGAGTCAAACCCCGGAGGAACAACACAAGGACCTGGTCCTCCTGGGTGGTGAAGGCCACCTTCGAGAGAACCGACCGGAGAAATTCCGTTTCTTCACGTTGCGCTCTCCGGTCCTCGTCCGTCGTGTCCGTGATGCTGGGTGGGGCCACATGGGCCATCCGAAGGCCGTCGGCCTTGGGCCGCTTCGGGAGGGCCCGGCCCCGAAGATTGTATCTCCGGACCAGTCGGGGGATGTCGTTCTTCCCCCGGAGAACGACGATTCGTTTCAGGTGCTCCGGAGTGAGAGTCTTCATCTTCTCGTAGCTCCGGAGGAATTGCAGAAGGAGCTCGGCCACGACATCCTCCCAATCCAAGAGGTAGGATTGAAAAGGCCTAAGCTCCGACAGAACGAACCAGGCGGTTCGCTCCACGATTTTACAATACTCCGTCTTTGAAAGCTCCCCCACCGCATAACCCCTCCCTCATTTTTCGTAATGGCTCGCCCTCTTTACCTCGGCGGCGATCCGAAAGCCGCCCGTCCAGTCCGATAGCGTCTCCATGATGTTCTTCAATGCGTCCACTCCCTGCACGGCCTTGGAATTCGGCACCTGGGCCACAATCTCATCGTGGACGTGTAACAATGTTTCGAGCCCGGTCTCCGGATGCTCATCCACTCGTTTCAGAGCGTCCCAGAGGAAATCTCTGGAGATCGCTTGAACCAGGTTCTCCACGAGCTTCCCCCCGTAAAGCCCCGTCGGTTCATATCGCCGGGTCACGGAATTCCAAGACATATATTGCAAGGTCTCCCGCCCGGTCTGATCCATAACAACCCGCGGGTGTCGATACCAAAGCACGCGCCCGGAGGGGAGCTCGATGATCACAGCCATTTCCCCGTTCTTCAGGATCTTGAAAGAGAAACGAATGGTGAGCTGGATCCACGCGAGAGGTGTCCAATACGAAACCGGGCTCCCCCCGGCAAGCACGCTCCGGAACGCCCGTTCGACTTCTTTCCACAGAGATACGATTTCGGGATGGGCCTGCCTCCATTTCATCACGATCTCCCGGGCCAGATCCTCAGGGATCTCCACCCCGTACTCGGCGGCCATCTTCTGGAAGGCCCGGAACCCGCCTTGATACCCGAGCGCCAGAGTGGCGACCTTCCCGATGAACCGCTGGTCCTTCGAGATCTTCTCCGGGGGGATCCCGTAGATGGAGGAGGCCGCACGGAGATACACGTCCTCGCCGGAATCGAACGCCTTCACGGTTTGGTCGTCCCCAGCCAGGGCCGCCAGAACCCGGGCCTCGATCTGGGAGAAATCCCCGATCACGAGCTGGTGCCCGGGGTCCGGAACAAACAGGTGGCGAAGGGAGGAGCTCACGTAGTCGTGGATCACGTATTGCCCTGTAAGAGACTCCAACGGGAGCTTGGAGATTCGTTCGATCTCCTCCTTCGGAAGAGAGGGCCTGGGAAGGTTGTGCGGCTGAACCCCGCGCCCGGCCCAGCGGCCTGTGATCGCTCCGTAGGGGGCCAGGAGTCCCCTCATCCGACCGTCGTAAGAACAATGAGAGGCTATGCTCTTCAACTTCTTGGTGGAGGCCTTGGAGAGCGCCTGGCGAATCAGGAACGCCTCCCGGACATGGCCGGGGATGTCCTTCGACGCCAGAGCATCTCGAATGGTCTGGGCCTTGAGGTCCGGGAGAGAAACGCCCTGGTCCCTGACCCATTCCATGAAGGCCACGAGCTGGAGAGGAGAGGGAATCCCCGTGATGTTCTTGAACCTCGTCTTCAGAATCCTCTCCTCCATTTCGATTGCGTTCCGGAATCGGCGATAGAGCTCGAGATCGATCCGCACCCCGCGGTCGTTCAATTTCCATGTATGCTCTATCGCGGCCTGATCCTCCGGAGTGATTCCGGTAAGCCGTAAGATTCGGAAGATTTCTTTGGTCGCCAGGACATCGGAAAAACAATACTCCAACAGGCGGAGGAGCTTTTCCGGGTCGTTGTCGTAGAGCCCATCGGACGAAACCGGTTTGCAAAGCCGGAGCATCAAGCGATGCCCCTCTGCGTCCTTCTGAAAAGAAACCCGGAGGACTTCCGCCATCTTTTCCAGGGAGGCAGGGAGCCCGATACGGGTCCCGTAAATCATGGTGTCGAACCATCGGAACGGGGGGAAATAGTCGAGCCACTTCGTCAGCCGCCAAACGGTCCTTTCGAAAAGTGCGTTGTGCGCGACGAAGAAGGGCTCCTTCGTTTCGTCCTCGGCCAGGGACCGCAAGAGATCCCGGAGCTCTTCGGTCTCCAGAAGTTCGTATCCGGCCCTTTGGACCCGGGCCCGGGCCTGGGCAATATCGATGTCCTCTTGATTCACCCAGGCAATCCGCCTTCCCTCGATGTCCAGGACTGCGAGAAGGACCTCCGTTGCCGGGTCCTCTGCGTAGGCGTAAACTCCGGTTTTCCGGAGATCTACCGGGCTCCGGGTCTCGAAATCCAGCACAATAGCGATTGGGTTCTTTCTCTTCGTCATGTCACACCTTCAGCAGAATGAGGGTCAGCACGACCAGGTAGAAAAGCCAGAATAGGAGAAAGAAGGTCGTGCTCTTGGAAAATCGGAAGGCTTCCAGCCATGTCTTCCGGTCGCCTTTCTTCTGAATCATGGTGTTCGGGTCGAGCCCGCGGCGGCGGAGGCTCTCCTCAATTAACCGGCGGGTCTCCTCCGAAAGATCCTCCCACCGGGTTCTCCGCTTGGCACCCATCACACCAGCCCTCCGGCGATCGTGAGGCCTGTATTGTGATCGTGCCGGGTGTTCCAGCCCTTCACGGCCTGGTCCCGGTCGGGTCGCATGGGCCCGTGGGCTCCACACCGGGTGCAAATGACCGTCGAGAGCGTCCGATTCTGGCCGGGGGTGGGATCCTTGAGATCCAGGACCTGCCCTCCTCCGCCGCAGAAGGGGCACGGGGAAAGCGCACTTGGGTTCGGGTCGTTGATTATCATATCTTCCTCCTCTTTTGGGAAAAGGGACGGGGGCCCTATGGCCCCCGTCTCAGGTCGTCAGAACGGGAGAGGCTCCTCGGCGGGGCCCGCGGGCTCTGAGCCCTGAATGCCTGGGGCCTCTGAGGCCTCCAGAGAATCCAGGGCCTTCGCCTTGTAACTCTCCAAAACGTCCTCGAAGTCCTTGGTGGGGTCGGTCGCTCCAGGGCCCAGAGGCTCCCCGTCCCGGAGCTTCAGGAGACTCGTGGGGGCGCACCCAACCCCCTTGTTCCCACGGGTGTCGTAGGCAAAAAACACCACCCTGGCCTTGCAGATCGCCCCGGAGTAGATGTTTTCCGGAGTCAGGGGATTCCCCGCAACATCGATTCCGTTGGGGGCCACCTTCGAACGGCAGTTACAGTAGATCTTCCCCTCGAAGCCGGCATAAACCTGCCCGGCCTCGTTGGTCCGGCTTTCTCCCCTTCCGATGGGGAGCTTTATCCCCTTCGCCTTCCACTCCTTTCCGAAGGCCTTCTCCGCCACACCCACGGCGGCGGCGATGAAGGCCTTGAGCTCCGGGTCTTCGGGATCGAAGAGCATCACAAAAGAATAACCCCCGAAATTCGGGTCAGGTTCGAAAATCTGGGGAAAAGAAATAACGAATTCGGGGGTAATAACAGCCGCGTTTGCTTTCTTCATTGTTCTTTGTCCTTTCCTTTCGGTTCAGAGAATATCAGAGAATATCAGAGAACTGAGACAACGGATCCACAGGATCCGGGGTTTCTACAGGGGCGGGCTCGACAGGGAGCCCGGCGGACTGGCGAAGAGCCTCCGTTTCGGTCTCGGAGGGAGGGGCCAAGGCCTCGCGTTTTGGAGGGGCTACTTTCTTCTTCGGCTTGGCAAATTCCACTTTGACCTTCTTCTTGCGCTTCAGGACCGGGGCCCCGGGAGGTTTCACGATGAAAGGCGCCAACTGATTCGCCTTGGCCTTGGAGACGACCTTCTCCGCCTGAGCCGGAGAAATCAAGGTTTTTTTGAAAGCCTTCTTGGGTCCGAGGATTTCGACGACCTGCTCCTCTGCCCCTTCCTCCCACCGTCGGAGAGTCCGCTTCTCCCCCAGCTCGAAGCCGGGGATCTCCATCCCCCCTTGCGCGAGGGTCAGGCCGTGAGCTTCTACCTCTTTCGCCCAGGTCTGTAGGAGGGGAACGAACGTCAAAACCCTGGAGACCTGCTCGGGGGTGAGGTCCTCCGGTGAGGGGAGGGTGATCTTGCTCTCCTGGAGTGCCATATCGGCCTCCGTGAGCTGAAGCTCGGTCTGGGCATATTCCCCGAATGTCCTGCACGTGGTCTTCGCCTTGCACCAACGGCAGTGCTCTCCCGCGTTCCTCGGGGCGAGGGACGATTTCGCCGCGCGAACAGCAGGCATCACGTGCAGGTGAAACCAGTCGATCAGGTCCCGAGGTTTGATCTTGTAGAGGGATACCCCGTCCTCAACCCGAGGTTGAAAAACGTGGCAGTGGATCTCCTTCAGGAAAATCTCCCCGGAGACTACGGGGAAATTGAAGAGGCCTCCGAGAGCGTAGAGCATAAGCTGGGGATTCCCCTCCGCCGTCACTCGAACGCCCTTCCCATATTTCAGGTCCACAACGTGGAGAATCCGCCGCTTCATATCGACGGCGACGAAATCCGCCGTTCCCCAGATCGAGGTGCCGGGGATCTTCACCCTCACCTCGATTCCGATTCGGATTTCGCCGGTGACCACCTTTGCCCGCGGAGCGATCTTCCGGCAATACTCCAGATATTCGTTCAGATGTTCGGCCATCTCTGAGTTGACGTCGATCGTTTCCCCATCCACGTTGATGGGTCCCGCCACGATCTCTTTCACGTCCCGGTCCAGGGCGTCCGCGGCCACGGCGTGGGCGCGGGTCCCCTCCTCCGCGTATGGAGAAGTGGTGTCCGGGAAATCCTTCTCTGCGTTGATGGATCCCGGACAGGCGATCCATCGGTGCGCGGCGCTGGGGGAAAATTCTGCGTGCTTTGTCATTTCTGCTTCCTTTCTTGTAGGGCCTCCTGGAAGACCGTCCGGGCCTGGTCCAACGTTATGAACCAAGCCGCAAGGATCGAGTATTCTCCGACTCTCCGGAGGGATAGTCTATATCCCTTGCGGGTTTTTACATACTGAATGTAAAGGCGAATGGGTTTCGCCTTTTCTGTTTTCAATTCGATTCTTGCCATACTGGCCTCCTTATTTTTGCCGGTTTCGTGGTAATCCGTCTTTTTTTTACCCCCAGAGTTCATCAAGAACTTCCTGCTTCTCCCTCACCTTTTGTAAAACCAGAGCGTCCAGGCTCCCCGCCCACACAAGGAATTTATACAGGCAAGGGTTCTGCTGGCCGATCCTATGAATTCGGTCCTCGGCCTGGGATATGTTGGCAGGGACCCAGTCCACTTCCACAAACAAAGCCGTGGAGGCCCGGGTCAGGGTGATCCCCTGCCCTGCCGCCTGGATCTGTCCGAGGAAGAGATTCGCCCGGCCCCTCTGGAACCTCTCTACCGCCCGTTGGCGGGCCCCGGAGGGTGTGGACCCGGTGATGGCCTCGGCCCGCGGGAAGGCCTTCTTGAGGGCCTGGAGGACCTCCCTATGCCATGCCCAGACGACCAAGGGTTCCCCCGTCCGGAGATGGTCGCGGATCTCCTCGATGGCCCACGCGACCTTCGACACCCCGAGAAGGCGTCGGGCCGTGGCCACGTGTTCCGCCATCGGCCCCGCGGCCAGGAACCGGAGGCGGCCCAGGCGAGAAAAGAAATCCTCCGGCGACATCTGCCCGAGATCCTCATTTTGCCCGAATGCGGCTTCGAGGACGGATTCCGACCACCGAGAGGTCTCCGGGTTTCCGGCCCTCTCCAGGAGCTGATAACGCTTGGGCGGGAGCTGGGGAAGGACCTGGGTTTTGGTCCTGCGGATGAGGACCGTCCGCTGAAGCCGGGTCCGCAGGAGCCCCAGATTCGTGGCTCCGGAGATGTCCAAGCCCCTAGGGCCGTAGAACATCCCGCAGAAGGTCTTGTAGAAATCCCACTTGCGCGGCCAACCAAGGGGATCGATCCAAAAAAGCACCGAGTAGAGCTCTGCCGGACGGTTCAGGATCGGGGTTCCGGTCAGGGCCCACCGAACCACGCTCTTCAGAGAATGGACCGCGGCGGATCTCCGAGCATCCAGGGTCTTGATGTAGTGGGCTTCATCAAGGATGACGGCCTGAAAGAAGGCCCCGGAGGGGATCCGAGCCGGGGCGAGGCGATAATTCATCACCCATACCCCTGGACCCTTGATCGGTGGCCCGTCCATCCCGGAGACCACCGTGGCCTCGATTCCAGCCCACCGCCTCAACTCCCTGGCCCAGAAAAACTTCACAGAGGCCGGGCAGAGGACGAGGATGGACTTCTGAATCGGCGGGGTGGTCAAGCTCAACGCCGCGGCCACCTGGGCGGTCTTCCCGAGGCCCGGCTCGTCGGCGAGCAGGACACAGCGAGAGTGCGCCAGGCGATAGGCGCCCCACTCCTGGTAGGGGAAAAGCCCCCGGAGCCGGACGGAACCGCCCAACCCCGACTCCGGAGGCTTGTCCCGATTCCATGTCTCCTCCGCCCTCCGGGCCCAGGCCCGAATCAGGGTCAGGTCATCTTCCGGACTCGCCTCGTCCAGGTGGGTCGTGACCCGGGCCCGGAGCGAGGGGATCCAGACCCCGCCTTTCCGGGCCCGGACTACGGGGAGGGGAAGGGGATTTACGGGGGAGGTCATTTCTCTTCAGATTCCTCTTCCTCTGGAACCATATAACATCCAAAGTATTCGATCCCGGTGAGGAACGCGACTAGGGTGTCCAGGGACCTGGAGACGAACAGGAGGTCCCCTTTTTTGTTCACGATCTCGAGATGACCGGTCGTCTCGTTCCGCACAAGCCTCAGTCCGAAATGACGGACTGTCTCCGCGGCGGCTTTCGCCACGTAAAACTCTGTTTCCTTCATACGTTCAACGTTCTTGCGGACGATGGCGTCCGCGATATAATCGAGGTTTTTCATCTTTCTTTCTCCTATATCTTCCATCCCTCTGCATCGTATCCTTCCGGCTCCCACCGGAACTCTTCTTTCGCCGCGCCTTCGTTGTAGTCCCGGATCGCCCGAATCACCTCCGGGACGGCGAAAAGTAGCTTGAAATCTTTGATTCTGGACTGGTCCGAGAAGAATTTTGCTGTTGTTCGAGTCATCCATATTCGCCGGGCGATTGCGGTAAATAAGCTCTCCCCCTTGAGGAGCTTCCCGTCCTTCTTTCGCCGGACAGAGAAGGCCCTCTTCCACCCGAAGGAATCGTATTTCCCTGTTCCGTCGTCGAACAGGGCCCGGGAAAGGACCCACCCATTCGCTCGGGCCGAATAGATGGTCCTCCGGGGGAGGAGCCCGTCGTGAGCTGGTGGGGTCTCGACTTCCCACCGCGCGAGCTCGGGCCCGTTCTTTCTGAGAACCGCCATCTCAGTTCCTCCTCTCGGCCTCGATCAACCCAAAGAGGGCTTCGTTCCACTCTTCGAAAATATGAGCGCACCCCAGGAAGGCAAGCTCGAGTGTCACGCTCGCGGGCCAACCCTTCTCCTGGGCGTTGGTCTTCAATTCCGAAAGATACTCGAGGAGGGTCAGGACCGCCCCGTGTTCCAGGGCGACGGTCTCCTTCAGGTCTTCGGGGGAGAGATCCCGGAGATCTCCTTCGACCCCTTGGTGAGGGGTCACCGTGGTTGTGCGGTGGATCGGGAGCAAGCCGATCTCCTGCATCTTCTTCCGCAGATTTTCCTTTACATCCGCCATGGTTTTTTCCTTTCTTCTCCCTCTCACATCTCAAGCCCGATCTTCAATCCCTGTAGGAATGCCCGGAGAGACATGGTCTCGAGCAAAGAGAAGGAGACCTCTTCGACCAGCGCACCTCCTTTCCACACCTGAACCCGGTGGCTCTCGTGAGCCCTCTCGTCTCCTTCAAACACGCGAAGATTTACCTCTCTTGGTAGCTGTGCGCTCTCCAACAGGGCGCTGTCGGCCTCCACAATATGGTCTCGATACATATCCGGCACTATGTTCTCTAAGACCTCAAGGAGGGCTCCGTCCTCGATCTTCCGGACCTCTTCCCTAGGGAGATCCGCCACGTCCGTGTTCGCTTTTTTCATGGTTTTTTCCTTTCTTCAACCTCCATCTCCACCCTTCCGCGGCCACTCTACAGCATCGGCAGGGGGAGTGCAAGGGCTGAAACAAAAAATTTTCAAAAATTTTCTTCTCCTTGTCCTGCAAGGGTTTAGGACGTTCTCCGAGGTCCGGCTCCCGGGTTGGGGGTTGGATCTTGCCGAAGAGATGAGGTAGAAGAGCCCCCAGGAAAGAGGAAGAAGGGCAACCTGTAGAAAGGACCAGAGCCATGGGAAGATCGTTCGGAAAATGGCCGCCATTGGCGAAGAGCATGATCTCGTATGTCTGCAAGATCCCCCTGGACATGCTCTCCCGGATCATCCACCGGAAGAACGAGAGGGGGGCCAACTTCGGACCCACGAGGGCCAAACACCTATCGCTCGCAACCAAGCTCCTCCTTCCGAGTGATTGCTTCATCCCCTGGCCGGTGTGGTGTGATTTCTATTTTGCGCCGCATCGGATGTTCGATCCGGTTCCTCCCCATGTCCTCCGGGAAGAGGAGGAGATGATCCTGCAATTCAAGGCCACGATCCTGAAACGCTATCAGGAGTGGCTCCAGCAACTCCCCCCAAGGGTTCGAGACAGGTTGGATCTCGACGACGGCCATATCTTTCGTTACCTGTTCGACTTCGACCAGTACGGGCCCCGGTTCCGGGAGGAGATTGCCAGAATAGACGAGGAATTCGGCTATTCCACGAAGAAAGGCCAGAAAGGTAACACGAAATGATTCCGCAGGAAATCGAAAAGCTCTTCTACGAATACGGATTGAAACATCTCTTCCCTCTGGCCCCAAAGGCCAAGATTCCAGCGATCAAAAACTGGATCCAATATGCGGAAAATTGTAAAATCGAAAAGATCGTGAATGCGGTGTTTTCCGCAGGCGGGGGAAACGTCGGTGTGTATTGCAAAGACATCTTCGTAATCGACCTGGACGTGAGGGAAGATCGAGGGGTGGACGGCGTGGCGCTTTTCAAAGCCTTCCTCGCAAAGGAGGGCAAGCGCCTCCCGAAGACGCTCACGGTCCGAACACCCTCCGGCGGGGTCCATCTCTATTGGCGACAGCCGAAGGACGAGCCTCTCCGGTCGAAGATCGGCCTGCGGGAGTTCGGGGGGAAGGGCGTGGATCTCAAGGGCGAGGGGGGTTACGTGGTGGCGCCGTTCGCCGAGACCGACGCCGGGGTCTACGAGATCCTGGACGACTCCCCGGTTGCAGAGCCGCCGGGGTGGCTCTTGAAGGCCTTGCGCGGGTCGGGGTCGGCCTCGGCCCCGGTCTCAGTCCCGGACAGCCCGGAGCCGGTCCCGGAGGGGGAGCGAAACGTCAGCCTGTTCCGGAAGGGACTGGCCCTTCGGATGAAGGGCTTCAGCGAGAGGGCCACCTGGGGGGCCCTGGTCCTGGAGAACCAGACCCACGTCGAGCCGCCGTTGGACGAGAAGGAGGTCCGGCGGATCTACCGTCAGGTTTTGAAATACACCCCGAAGACCTCCGCCGCTCTCCTGGATTTCCCGGCTACGGCCAAGGAGAGCTTGGAGGTTGGGACCTTCGCCCAGACCCTTACCGATTTCCAGGAGGCCCCCGAGGGAAGGGTGTGGGTCCTGCCCCGCTACTACTGCGAGGGCTATTTCTCGATTCTCATCTCCCCGGGCGGGGTCGGGAAGTCCACCCTCCAGACCCTGCACGCCGTGGCCCTGGCCTCGGGCCGGCAGATCGCGGGCCTGGAGCCTCCGGGCCCGACCCCGGTTCTCCTCTACAACCTCGAGGACAGGATGGACGAGGTCCGGCTCAAGGTTTTGGCGACCGCACGGTTCTACGAGGTGCCCCTCGACCAGCTCCAGAACCTCCATCTGGCCTCGGGGTGGGACAAGCCCTTCATCCTGGCCGCGCAAGACCGTGACGGGGTGGTGCTGAACGAGGCCTTTCTGAAGACCCTCCGGGCCTACATCGAGCGCCACAAGATCCGGCTCCTGCTCATCGACCCCTTCGCCCTGGCCCACCGGGTTTCGGAGAACGACAACAACGCCATGGGCCAGGTCGTCCAGGCCCTGGCCCGGGTGATGAAGGGCCTCCCCCTGGCGATCGGGCTGGCCGCGCATTCCCGGAAGGCATTCGCCGGGATGCAGATCGTGGGGGCCCAGGACAGCCTCCGAGGAGCTTCCAGCCTGGTCTCTGCGGCCCGGATGGCCTGGACTCTGTCCTATCCCACCCAACAGGACCGGGATAAATTCCACCTCTCGGACACCGAGGCGGCCTGGCTCCTCCGTCTCGATTCGGCCAAAAGTTCCCTCCTTCCACCGGCGGCCTCGGCAACCTGGCTTCGCCGGGAGACCGTGGAGGTGGAGGTCCAGGGAGGTCGTAAAGAGCGCGTGGGCGTTCTCCGGCCGATCCCCTACGAAGACCTTGCCCGACAGGCAAACGCCGCTCAGAACGATCCTGCGGCCCTCCTACGGGCCGAGCTGTCCGAGATCCTGGAGGGGATGGTTCGCAGGGGACAGGAGACCATCACGTTTCCCAACCTGGAACTGGCAATTTTGACCGGGGGCGGGCCTGCCAGCCAGGTCTTCCACGAGAAGATCACCTCCACCCGAAGGCGACGTGAGCTCGTCCTCCGGCTGTGGCCGAATCTCAGAATTGAGACCGGAGGAAAACACTACAGCGGGGTGTTAAAAAGGGTGAAAGAAAGATCACCCATCTCCTTGGGCTACAAGGAGTTAGGCCCGGAAAAAATGGATGTTTTTTCGGGGGGTGACGTAAGTCCTTATGACGAAGAGAGATAAAAAAGGAAAATTATTCGAGCGCAACGGTGGACCGAAAAAAATCCGGTCCACGCTCCGGTCCACCTATCGGGCAAACCCTTTACCTGTAAGGACTTACCGGTTTCCGAACGGTTTTTCGACCGTATATAAACGCAAATCCGGTAGACCGAACGACCACTATCTAAGTCTTTGAAAACAAAGGAGTTAGGACGTTTTGGAGAGGGTGGCAAAACCTTAAGGGTCCCGGATCACCCTCCACCCCCTCCCCCTAAAGGGGGGGGGGAGGGTGTAGGGAGGGACCCAGCTCGAATTTTTTCAGGTCCACCCTCCAGGCCCAAGAGGCGCCCTGGATTGCCTCAGGCCCAGAAGGCGAGGCCCAGAAGGCGAGGCCC
>Ga0256914_1003448_pt1 | contig 12457 bp, 18 predicted proteins | sample HulkmetaG_FD_191571 | JGI IMG/M metagenome (GOLD analysis project Ga0256914, IMG submission 191571) | Hydrothermal chimney microbial communities from Main Endeavour vent field at the Juan de Fuca Ridge, Pacific Ocean - Hulk | ecosystem: Environmental > Aquatic > Marine > Hydrothermal vents ...
AGCCCTCTGGGCTGCACGGCTGAGCCCCAGTGGGGCTTTGCACCCGTAGCCCGAGGGTTTAGCCTCGGGCGGAGCGGCGCAGACGAGTCAACCTTAGCAGTTACGAAAAAGGTTTGAAATGCTTGGTGTTCTTCGTGTCTTGGTGCCTTTGTGGTGATTGAAGTCGGATACGTTAGTCGTTACGTCAGATTTCTAAAAATGCACGCATCTGCGGTAAAATTCTCCGGCAGGTGTCTCATTCCATCTCATCCTTACCTTGTGCTATGCTTTCGATTCCCAACCACATCCTTCGACAATTTGACTTTTCCGGTCATATCACCGACAGCCATCTTTGCAAATATGGACACATCAATGAAACGTATGTGGTTCGGGCGGGACTAAACGGAAGATCCGATCAGTTTATCTTGCAGCGCATCAATCATCATGTTTTCCGGCAGCCACGCGCGCTGATGTCCAACATCATGCAGGTAACGCGCTTTTTGCGCGAAAAAATTGTCGCTGAGGGCGGCGACCCTCAGCGCGAAACCTTGACCATCATCCCCACCCGAGATGGCGACCTGTTCCATGTCACGCCCGATGGCGATTTTTGGCGGGCGTACCGCTTCATCGCAGGGGCTCGTACTTACATGCAGGCGGATAATCTCAATCTTTTGTACGAGGCCGGGCGGGCTTTTGGTCGTTTTATGCGGCTGTTGGATGATTTTCCGGCAGAAAATTTGCATGAAACCATCCCCGATTTTCATCACACCCCCAAACGTTTTGAGGCTCTGATGTGCGCGGTGGACATGGATGCCCAGAATCGCGCTTACGATGCCCGCGAACTCATTGCCCAAGCCCAGGCTCGTCTCGAAAAAATGAGCCGTATCAGCAATGCACTGGCGCGAGGTGATTTGCCGCAACGAGTGACTCACAACGACACCAAGTTCAATAATGTCCTCATCGACGATGCCACGGGCCGAGGCCTGTGCGTGATTGACCTGGACACGGTGATGCCGGGCTCTGCGCTGTATGATTTTGGCGATTTTGTGCGCACCGGTGCTAACACTGGCGCCGAAGATGAACGAGATTTGACCCGCGTTTCGCTGGATATGTCCCGCTTCGATGCTATTGCCCGCGGTTTTTTGCAAGAGACAGCGGATGCTCTGACGCCGCTGGAACGGGAATGGCTGCCCCTGAGTGCCTGGTTGTTGACCTTTGAGGTGGGGATGCGTTTTCTGACCGATTATTTGGAAGGGGATGTGTATTTCAGGATTCATCGACCACAGCACAACCTGGAGCGCGCCCGGGCGCAGTTCAGGCTGGCCGAAATCATGGAGGCGCAAGAAGCAGCCATGGCCCGCATCATTGCCCGCTATGGCTGATGCGGGGTGCTGAATTCCCCCTACTCCTCTGCTCCGAAAAGCCGCAAGAACTCATCGACCTCTTGTTTTGAGAGTTTGGGCTCTAGTTTGGGCGAGGCGCTGGTGGCGGTGTAACGGCGTGAGGGCTGTTGAATGTGCTGGATAAAGGCCCCCGTGGACATGGTTTGGGCTCCCAGGCCACGCACAGCCTCACGCAAAACGCTATCGTTGGTGACGACTACGAGCCGGGATACGGGGCGGGCCTCACGCACGCGGGCCAGTATCACCTTATCGGCGTTGCTACGGCGCTGCGCGGCAAAGATGGCGGTAACGCCGCTGCCAGAAAGTGTGCGCGACAAACCGCCCGGGATGCCACCATCGAAAATGACCACTATTTTTTGGCGCAACTTGGGTTGTCGTGCCCGAAGCCAGGCAATTAGCCGCGCCTCGTCATCCTCCTGGGCCAAATGAATGCCCGGTATCAGGCCCGAGCCAATGAGATTATGTCCATCAATCAGAAACATCTTTCAAATACTGTGAGAGCCAATCCAAAATTTGCCGGGGATGGGTTTCTTCCAGATCAAACCAGTGGATGGCGGGATTACTGAGTCGAAACCAATTGTATTGGCGGCGGATAAAATTGCGTGTGGCCCGACGAATACGCGTTTTTGCCTCTTCCTGGTCGTACTCGCCCGCCAGATACGCTGCAACTTCACGGTAGCCCAGGCTGCCAAAGCTGGAAAGCTCTGGCGTGTAGCCGCGGGCCAGCAGCGCCTGCACCTCCTCTGGCCAGCCCGCCGCAAACATGGCGTCGATACGAGCATCTGCGCGGGCGTAGAGGGCCGCGCGGGGACGCGTCAGGCCCATCTGCACGATGCGCCAGGAGGGTGGACGCTTGGTTTGCAGCTCGCTAAAAGGGCGCCCGGCCACAGTACTCACCTCAATGGCCCGAATCACACGGCGCAGATTGCGGTAATCAATACTTTCGGCGCTGGCAGGATCAAGCCTTTTGAGTTGCTCGAAAACAGCCTCTTTGCCCCCATCGTTGGCTAGCGCCTGCAAGCGGGCCCGAAGCTGCGGCTGAGGTGGCACTTTGGGAATCTGCCAGCCCTCGATGACTGCCCGCACATACTGTCCCGTGCCTCCCACCAGCATGGGCAGGCGCTGGCGGGCCATGATGCTTTGGATAGCTGTCTCGGCCAACACTTTATACTCGCCCAGGGTCATCGTCTCGTGCGGTTGGCGAATATCAAGCAGATGGTGGGGAACGCCAGCCATTTCATGGGGCTGAATTTTGGCCGTGCCAATATCCATGCCCCGGTAAACCTGCCGCGAATCGGCAGAGATGATTTCGGCATTCAGGGCCCGGGCCAACAGCAGCGAGGTCTCGGTTTTACCCACCGCAGTGGGGCCTACCAGGGTCAACAAGGTGTTCACAAACATTCGATGGCCTCTTTCCAATAACTAATGCGCAACAATTGGCCCGCTGATGAAAGCTCCACGCCCACCACATCGATGCGTACATCACCATCCCAGCCGACATTTTCGATGTAACATTGGCCCAACTCGCACAAACGGCGCTGCTTGCGCGCGTCCACGCCCTGCTCAGGCGTGCCCGCGCTGCGCCCGCGGCGGGCCTTGACCTCGATAATTGCCAACACATCGCCATCCTGAGCGATGATATCGATTTCACCCAGAGGACAGCGCCAATTACGGGCCACCAGAGTCAGCCCGCGTCGAATGAGCATCTCGGCAGCCAAACGCTCGCCCAGCGCACCAAATTGCTTGCGTGAATCACTCATCGAACAAAATCAACCTCGGGCCAAACATAATCTCATTTTATCACAACCGCTACACAGTCCGAAACCAATAGCCACATTACAACGGACGTTCAGCAGCGTTCCCGCATGCGCATCATGCGCCGCGCGCGGGCCAAAAACGTTGTTCAGAATCGCACTGACGATAAACCAGTCGCCATAAAAACAGTTATTGACAAATAAAAGAACTGTGCTACAATAAAAACATCCGAATTTCTTTTCCCCCATCTGTTTTTCAGGAGGTAGCGCAACCATGAAGCGAGCCGTATTTCTCATTCTTGCAGTGCTTTTAGTGCTTACCATCTTGCCCCTGACAACCACACACGCGTCCCCCAACGCCAGTGGCAAATGTACTTGCAAGGCCTACTACAAGGTAAAAAAAGGTGATTATCTGAGCTTGATTGCAGCCAAATATGGTGTTTCGACCAAAACGCTGCAAAATTGCAATCACATCAAGAACCGCAACAAAATCTATCCGGGCCAAAAACTGTGCATCCCGGGAACAGCAGCGCCCAAACCCCCGGTAAAAAAACAACCGCCCACTTACTTCCCACCCCCGGCCAAACCGGGCGACGGCCCAGCCACCCAATGCAGCATCAAGCCGATTTTGGGCTTTGGCAACGTTTGGTATCAGAACAAAGCTGTGCGCGACAAACTGGGATGTCCCAAGAAGATTGAGGGGAAATTCAAGGCTGAAGAACAACAATTCCACAGCGGCTATGTGATCAACAATCGTAGCAAAAAGAAGATTTACGTCTTTTTCAGTGCGACCAAAAAATGGGCCAAACATACCGACAAGTGGAAAAAATCGAAAGATCCGATCAACAACCCGGCACTAAAGCCCCCCGTTGGCTGGTATCAACCGGAATACGGCATTGGCAAGATTTGGCGCAATGAGGATAATTATTCGCAGAAATTGGGCTGGGCCCGATACCAGCAGCGCCCCGTTACAGCCACCATGCAGCAATATGAAAACGGTCTGATGATCTGGACACAAACTGGCGGCGTGTTCGTCCTCTACGATAACGATACCTACCAACAATTCAAGTAATCCATTCCATACAGTTGCCCACTTTTTGCGCCTTGCCCTAAATAGACAGGACGACAAGGGCAAACCATAGCCATCACAAAGACCGGTCAGAAGTCATGGCCGGTCTTTTTTGTGCCAAAAGCTTGCCATCCACACCAAAATCTGCTATACTCCCTTTCGGTCAAGCCCTGGTAGTTCAGCGGATAGAACGCCTCCCTGCGGAGGAGGAGGTCAGAGGTTCAAATCCTCTCCAGGGTACCATTGCAAAGGTCCGTCGCTTGACGGGCCTTTTTTCATCGCCCCCCTGCCAGAAGATGGACGCCCGCGTGCCCCCCGAATTCTTACTTCAGCGCCCGCCCGACAGTTATCTCACCTGCCAGCAATGCGGCATCACCTTTGTGTGGACAGGCTGGGAGCAGCAACATGCCCAAAAACCAACACACTGCCCCGGATGCAGACATCTGCAAGCGCTAACGCATAGCTGGGGCGTGGTCAAATGGTTCGATGGTCGCAAAGGCTTCGGTATCATCCGGGCACTCGATGGCGCAGAACACTTTGTGCGACGTCGCGACGTAAAACGAAGGCGCAATCTGCGTAAAAATCAGGTGGTACGCTTTAAAACACGTGATGATAAAGATGGCCAGCGCACAGTGGCTGTGCATGTTACGCATCTCAACGATTTAACACCATGACCTACGCCCCGCCACCAGTGCAGCGCTTGCGCCTGGTTTACAGCAAAAAAGGGGATGTCCGCTACATCGGGCATCTGGATGAAGCGCGTTTTTGGGAACGAGTCTTGCGTCGGGCCGACCTGCCACTGGCCTACACCCACGGTTACAATCCCCAAATTCGCATTCGTTTTGCCGCAGCGCTACCTGTGGGCGTGGCAGGCGAAAATGAGCTGCTGGATATTCTGCTGGCCGCGCGCATGGGGCCCGATGAAGCCCTGAGCGCCATCGCCAAAAAGCTACCGCCAGGATTTCGGGCCAAATCATTGACCGAGGTCGCACTAAAACTACCTGCCATGCAGGCAAGCCTGCGTGCAGCCATCTACCAAGTTTGCTGGCAGGATTTGCCCGCAGGCTTACTGACACAGCAAGTAGAAACACTCTTGCAGGCCAAAAAAATCTTGCGCCCGCACTTCAAAAAGCCCAATAAACAATACGATTTGCGCCCACGCATCCAAACGATAACCATTCAAAGCCCAACGCCCCCCTGTCTGCACCTGACTTTGCAAGCTGGCTCGCAAGGCAACGCCCGGATAAGCGAAGTGATTGCGGCACTGGGCCTGGAGGCCATTCCCCACACCATTTTGCGCAAACAACTGATTCTGGATGAACCGCATTTTGACAATTCGCCCGGCATCGTTTTATAATAACTTGTTGTGGGCGTCCGCGCCCACTTTTTCTACGCTAAAAATCATATTTTCCAAATAACTGTACAGCCCTCTAGCTCCTTTTGCTGCAAAGACAGAGAAAAAGGACAGACACAAGGCGTTTCTTCCTTTTTCTTCGTGCCTTGGTGCCTTTGTGGCCTTGGTAATTTTCCCTGGATGGCGGTGAACAGTTACTTTCCCAATCCCTCACACCGCTACGGCTCCCTAAGTCCTGAATAACTGGCGCCGTACGGAAAGGAAGCAATTTATGTACGCAGTTATCAAAACCGGCGGGAAGCAATATCGCGTCGAAGAAAAAGAAATTATTAATGTTGAGCTTTTGAAGCATGTCTCGGAAGGCGATGAAGTGACATTTGATGAGGTGCTGCTGGTTGCCAAGGATGATGAAATCAAGGTTGGTCAACCACTGGTCGAAGGTGCCAGCGTAACGGCAACCTCTCTGGGCACGGCCAAAGGCCCGAAAGTCATCATCTTCAAGCACAGCGGACGCACCACCATGCGTCGTAAGACCGGACATCGTCAGAAGTACACACAACTCCGTATCGATAGCATCACGGCCTAACGTGACCTGCTTTTCCCATCCCGACTAGATTTACAAGGAGCAAACACAATGGCTCATAAGAAAGGTGGCGGTTCCAGCAGGAACGGTCGCGATAGCAACTCCAAGCGCTTGGGCGTCAAACGCTATGATGGTCAATTTGTCAGCGCCGGAACCATCATCATCCGGCAGCGTGGCACCCGCATCGATCCTGGCCAAAATGTTGGTGTAGGCAGAGACCACACCCTCTTCGCCAAAACTGATGGTTTTATCAAATTCGAACACAAAACTCGCACCAAGAAGCGCGTGAGCGTTTATCCTGAGCGCGTAGCCTGAGCAATCACCGAGGTAATCAAGAAATGAAACAGGGCATTCATCCCACCTATTACGAAAATGCCGTGGTCACTTGCTCATGCGGCAATAGCTGGATCACTGGTTCCGTCCAAAAAGAAATTCACACTGACGTTTGCTCAGCTTGCCACCCCTTCTTCACAGGCGAGCAGCGCATTGTCGATACTGCCGGGCAGGTCGAGCGCTTTATGCGGCGTCTGCGCACAAAAGATGAGATTCGTGCTCAGGCCCGGATAAAAGCTGAAGCCCGCAAATTGGCCGAAGAAGCTGCCCGCAAAGCCAAAGCCCGCGGCGAAGATGGCAAAGAGGCCTTTGACAAGGCTTATCAGCAAGCGTTGGAAAAAATCAACTAACACCAACCCCAACCCATCAAAGGCAGGACTGTTCACCAGTTCCTGTCTTTTTCTTTGTCCTGCAACAGAGAGCGGTCTCGCCACAAAACAGGAAAGCACCATGCCAAACAGACATCTACGCCCGAACAGCGGTTGGGTCGAGGTCATTTGCGGCTCGATGTTCAGCGGTAAAACCGAAGAGTTGCTGCGGCGGCTGCGACGAGCCGCCATTGCCAACCAAAAAGTTCAGCTCTTTAAACCAGCCATTGATAATCGCTACGGCATAAGCACCGTGGCTTCGCACGATGGCAGCAAATGGGAAGGAGAGGTTATCGAGAGGGCCAGTGAGATTTTGGAACGACTGGCGCCTGACACCATCGTCGTGGCCATCGATGAAGTGCAATTCTTCGATGACGAGATTATCGATGTCTGCGACGCCTTGGCGCTGCAAGGCAAGCGGGTGATTGTGGGCGGGCTGGACACTGATTTTCGCGGTATTCCCTTTGGGCCCATGCCCACACTCATGGCCAAAGCGGAAAGTGTGCATAAATTGCACGCCATCTGCATGGTTTGCGGTGGCGAGGCCAGCCGCACCCAGCGCCTCATCGATGGCGAGCCCGCTTATTTCGATGACCCCATCGTACTTATTGGCGCGTCGGAATCGTATGAGGCCCGCTGTCGTGGTTGTCATCAAGTGCCACACAGAAAGGAGTCGATTTAGCTTTTACGGCCCGCTCACTTACGATACTCATGTTGCGCAGCAATCGATGGAGCAGCTCTTGGCAAGCACAAAAGCGATGACGATTCTCATCCTCTGATTGATTACGAAGGGCACAAAGCAAGAAAAAACTTCCCCTCTTCGTCATCTTCGAGCCTTCGTGGCAAAAAATTAAAGGCCAAGAGCTGTCATTTGCGCAACATCCGTTACGATAGTCGCGCCAGCAGCGCCTGCAAATCTGGGGGGAGCGGGCTTTCCAGGGTAAGGGAGGTGTCATCTGCGGGGCGCTGAAACTGAATGCGGTGGGCGTGAAGAAAATGACGGCCCAGCTTGTACACATCGCGCCGCCCGTACACAGTATCGCCCACCAGCGGGTGCCGCAACGAGGCAAAATGTACCCGAATTTGATGGGTACGTCCGGTGAGAGGGTGAGCAGCGACCAGGGTGTTCATGTCGTAATAGGCCAGCACCTGGTAGATAGTTTGGGCCACACGGCCACGATGGGCAGGCACAATGGCCATGCGCTTGCGGTGTCGCTGATGGCGGCCAATAGGCGCATCGATGAGCCCCTCTTCATTTTTCATCTGCCCGTGAACCAAAGCCAGGTAGGTTTTGTGGATGGTTCGATTTTTGAATTGAGCCTGCAAATGTCGATGCGCCCGGGCATTTTTTGCCACCAGAATGATGCCAGAGGTGTCTTTATCCAGACGATGCACAATGCCGGGGCGTCCACCTTCGCCTACGCCCTCCAGGCCCGGAAAATGATGCAACACTGCATTCACCAGTGTGCCGCTTTGGTGTCCGGCAGCAGGATGCACCACCATGCCCGCGGGCTTGTCGATGGCTATCACATCGGCATCTTCATACAAAATATGCAAAGGAATGGCTTCGGGCCGAAGCTCGGTGGGCGTGGGCTCAGGGATGGTGAGGCTTATCCTGTCTCCTGGCTTGAGTGCCATGCCTGCCTTGGCTGGGCGCCCGTTCACCATCGCCCGCCCCTCCTTGATCCAGCGCTGCACCACCGCCCGCGATTGTTCAGGCAATTGCGCTGCCAGAAAACGATCCAACCGAGACTGGGACGCTTGCACCTCAAAATGCTGTACCATCAAACGCGTGAAGGAAAGTAAGGAACCTGTCGGGGATAGGTTTTGGTAAACAGGGGCGAGGAGATGATGAAATCTGCCGAGGTACGATTGGTTGCCACCAAAATGTTCCACACTTGGGCCAATCGCAGTAGCGCTTTCACATCGGGATCGTGGGGCTGCGGCTCCAACGGATCCCAAAAGAATACCAGAAAATCGATGACACCATCTACGATTTGTGCGCCAATTTGTTGATCGCCTCCCACGGGCCCGCTCAAAAAACGGGTGATGGGCAAACTAAGTTCTCGCTCTAGCATCAGTCCTGTCGTGCCTGTGGCGTAAAGATGATGCTGGGCCAGGGTATCGCGGTTAAATTGGGCCCAGGCCAGCAAATCATCCTTCATGTTATCATGCGCTACCAGCGCGATGTGCTTGACCGGAGGCAAAGCTTTTTCGATGACTTCGGTTTTTTGCTGCGTCGGTTTCATAGTACTTTTTCTACGTGTTCTGAGTGCCGGGCCTCTTGCCTGATTTGCCGTTCATCCAAAAACAGATAAAGCATGAGCAGGCCCGTGCCCACCACGATGGCGCTATCAGCCACATTAAAATTTGGCCAAACCAACCTCTCGGAGGCCTGCACCAGGATAAAATCTACCACCGAACCGTAGACCAGCCGATCCCACAAGTTGCCCATTGCCCCTCCCAGCATCAAGCCCAGGCTGGCCGCCAAAAGAGTCGATTGGCTGCCCACCCGGATGATGAAGATGGCAATGGCAATCACGGCTACCGCGGCAATCAGTGTGAACAAAAGGGTTCCGCCCTGAAAAAGGCCAAAGGCAACGCCCGAGTTGGTGCTGTGAGAAAATTTTAGATATGCTTTGAGTGCGGGAATGGGAGCCATCTCGCTGTAAAGGGGCAGATGCTGCATCACCCACACTTTGCTGACGCGATCCAGCAGGATGGCGATGGCGGCTAAAATAAAGGAAAGGCTAATGCGTTTGGTTTGTAGAGTCATGGTGCGTTGTTAGATGTCGCCTTGTTCCAGCGCCCGCGGGCCAGGCTTGCGCCCCTGAGCAGTTTCGCTAAGACGTTGGCAGTGCAAACAGAAGCGGGCATCGGGCATAGCCTTGAGCCGCGCAAAATCGATGGGTTGACCGCAATTTTCGCAAAAACCGTAGGTTCCGGTCTCGAACTTGGCTAACGCCCGTTCGATGCGCTGCACACGATATCGAAGTTGGCGCAGCAGCGCTTGATCGCTGGCCTGATCGTAGGCAGCGGTTCCAACTTCGGCCATGTGATTGCTGGAGCTAATGCGCCGGTACTTCATGCTCGATAGATGTTCGACATCCTCGCGCAGCCGGGCCAACGACGCATCCAGCAGCTTCCTCAATCTGGCATCGTCGCGAGTCATAAGAATCTCCGTAAATAGATGGTAACGGCTAAGGCGTTCGAGAGAGTCATCCGGTGGTGAATGATTACGCTAACTAATGGTTACGACTAAGGTAGCCCGGCTAGAAACCACGAAGACACGAAGCCACAAAGGCACGAAGAAAAGAAAAAGCTTTGAAATGCTTGGTGTTCTTAGTGTCTTTGCGCCTTTGTGGTGATTGAAGTCGGGTACGTTAGTAGTTACAACTAATGATAAAGTAGCGGGCCAATGAAAGCAAGGCCACGGCCCAGACATAGTAAGCAAAAAGATGCAGTGTGTGGTTTCGCAGATAACGCAACAGGTAGCGAATGGCCAAAATGCCTGAGATGAAGGCTGTTACAAATCCTACGGCCAGGGGGGTAACGCCCATGCCGCCCGTGCCCAGCTCGATCAAATCTTTGAGTTTGAGCAGCCCTGCGCCAAAGATGATGGGCGTGCCCAGCAGAAATGAAAATCGTGCTGCGGTGGGACGATCCAGGCCACGCATCAGGCCCGCGGCAATGGTGCTGCCACTACGACTGATGCCAGGCGCAATGGCCATGGCCTGGCCCAGGCCAATCACCAGCGCATCCTTCCAGTTAAGATGGGACATGGTTCGGGCCGAGCGTTGCAAACTGGCCCATCGCTCGGAATAAACCAGCAAGAGTCCGGTAATCAGCAAAAAGATGGCCACCAGGTGTGGCTTGCCAAACAGATTCTCGAAGAAATCTTCCAGCAAAAAGCCCAGCACCGCGGCGGGAATTGTGCCGATAAGAATGTTGAGCAAAATTTTATCGTGGCCCAATGCTGGCTGTCCTTTGAGCTTGCGCACCAGGGCCATGAGCATCTCCCACCAATCTTGCCAAAAATAGATGACGACAGCCAGCAAAGTGCCCCAGTGCAGCAGCGCATCGAAGGCCAGAGGCGAGCTTTGCCAGTCCAGCCACCAGGGCAGCAGCACCAGATGCCCCGATGATGAGACAGGTAGAAATTCGGTCAGGCCTTGCAGCAGGCCCAGGATGAAAGCGTGAAATGGTGTCATGGTGATGGGAAGTGAGGGAGTGGGGGTGTCGGTGTGGCAATAAGCGGAAAGTGAGCTGTACTGTTACCCTGCTCAAAGCGTTTTTCGGGCGAGGTAGTCATCCAGAAAGCGTTCTTTGAAGGTGTAGAAGTCGCCCAAAACGATGTGTTCGCGAATATCGTGCATCAACTGCTCAAGAAAATGCAAATTATGCAGCGTGGTCAGGCGCATGCCCAAAATCTCTTTGGTTTTGATGAGGTGGTGCACGTATCCTGCGGTGAAGCGCTGGCAGGTGTAGCAGGTACAGCCCTGCTCCAGGGGCCCGTGGTCATCGGCAAAGCGGGCATTGCGCAAGTTGATGCGTCCGTGACGGGTAAAAATGGCGCCATTGCGGGCGATGCGGGTGGGCAGCACGCAATCGAACATGTCGATGCCCCGTGCCACAGCCTCGACAATATCATCGGGAGCGCCTACGCCCATGAGATAGCGGGGGCGGTCTGTGGGCAGTGCGGGCATGACCACATCCAGCGTGGCGTACATTTGCGATTTGGTTTCGCCCACGGCCAAACCGCCGACCGCGTAACCGGGTAAATCCAGTTTGCTCAAAAAGGCTGCGCTTTCCAGGCGTAAATCCTCGAAGATGCCTCCCTGCACAATGCCGAACAGGGCCTGCTCGTGGGGGCGCACCTGATTTTCGGCGCAGCGCACGGCCCAGGCATGGGTGCGGGCCAACGCTTCTTCGTTGTAGGCCCGATTCAGTGGGTCGGGGCATTCATCCAGCGCCATGATGATGTCAGCTCCCAGCTTGGCCTCGATTTGCATCACCTTTTCTGGTGTAAAACGATGGTAGCTGCCATCGATGTGCGATTTGAAGGTGACGCCTTCGTCATCGACTTTGCGTAAATCATTCAACGAAAAGACCTGAAAGCCGCCGCTGTCGGTGAGAATGGGGCCATCCCAGTTCATAAAGCCGTGCAAGCCGCCAAAGCTGGCGATGCGGTCAGCGCCCGGACGCAAATAAAGATGATAGGTGTTTGACAAAATCAGGTCTGAGCCAATGAGGCGCAGCTCGTCGGGGGTGAGGGTTTTGACTGTGGCTTGTGTGCCCACGGGGGCAAACGCGGGCATGTTGATGTTGCCGTGGGGGGTAGAGAAGATGCCGCGGCGGGCCTGGCCTTCTTGGGCGAGTCGTTGGTATTTGAAGGGTGATGGCATGGGGTAAGGCGTGGGGTGCGAGGGTGGGTGTGAGGGGTGTTGGGGGGATTGTATGCTTTTTGGGGAGTGGGCGTCAAGTTGGGTGGTGGTGGGGTTCACGGTTTACGGTTCACGGTTTACGGTCGCCCCCGCCCGCCCCCGCCCGCGGCTAAAGCCACGGGCTACCGTTGCCAAGCCCCGCTGGGGCTGCCCCCTCAGGTGGCTGCTGC
>Ga0256914_1003449_pt1 | contig 12457 bp, 9 predicted proteins | sample HulkmetaG_FD_191571 | JGI IMG/M metagenome (GOLD analysis project Ga0256914, IMG submission 191571) | Hydrothermal chimney microbial communities from Main Endeavour vent field at the Juan de Fuca Ridge, Pacific Ocean - Hulk | ecosystem: Environmental > Aquatic > Marine > Hydrothermal vents ...
AAGATCTCTCAACCTGGTTTCGAAGTTGTAGTAGTAGGAGTTGAGATCAGGTGGCTTTTCTTCATCTCTGTCTTTTTTCTCCCTGTCCCGCAGCCGTTCCTGGGCCTTGAGCGCCTTGTCCGGCTCAAAGGTGCAGATGCCGATCTTGAATTTCCAGGCCGCGGCAAAGGCCAGGGCCGACTGCCAGAAGTGCTCGACCCCGTTCTGCAGTTTTTCGGATAAGGGCTGCTGTTCGGCTGCCTTACGTTCCAGGGTATCGTGGACGGTCATCAGCAGGGGGATGATCAGGTGTTCCTCGGCCTCGAACCGCCAGGGATTGAAAAGAACAGGGATGACAAGGGATTTGTTTCCCTCCCCGGCGTTGCCGGCGTGGTCTTTATCAAAACGGCCGTGGAGGGCCTGCAGGATCCAGCTCTTGCCGCTGCCCCATTCACCGAAGACACCGATGACCAGGGAGCGGTCCATGTGACGGGTTTCCGGGTCGAAGTGGCGCCTGATGCGACGCTCCAGCCGGTCAATCAGCCGGTCGCGGCCAAGATCGTAAGGTTGTTCACCGGACATGACTGTCTCCAAAAATTGCGCCTCGAGCCGCCGGAAACGGCCTGAGGAGTAGGGAATCGTTAGGATGGCCCCGGGTCTGCCAGGAGTTGTTGTTCGATTTCCCGGATCCGTTCGGCGTAGCGGCGGGGACTGATGCGGGCGCCGCGCAGACCGCCGCGCAGGTTGACCTCGGAAAGATAGCTGGTGCCCGAACCGGTGACCAGCAGATCCACATGGCCGTAAGGGAAATCCGCACGTTCGAGAACGCGGCGGCACAGATCCCGTTGCGGCGAGGTGAGATGCCGGACCATGCTGGAGCCGCCGCAGTGAAGGTTGTGACGGAAGTTGTCGGGATTGTATCGCTGGTAGGCCTCGGTATACTCACCCAGGCGGATGATCCTCACATCGCGGCAGTCTTCCAGCAGCGGCTGGATAACAAAGGGAAAGGCCAGGACCTGCAGGGAGGCCTGGGTATAGACATCCTCGATGGAGGAGAAGAGCAGGATTCCCCTGCCGCCGTTGGCGCGATCCAGCTTGCAGACAACCGGGCCGGGATACCGGCATCCATATTCGCCGATTGCGGCCATGATATCGTGGATGGTGTAAATGGGCATGGTGCCGGGCACCATGAAGCTGCCGAGGATACGGGCCTGAAAGACCTTGGAGCGGCTCAGCAGCTGGGAACGGGCCGAGGGTATCATCCGTATCCGCCGGGCCGCCAGGTCCAGCAGCAGATGCTCCTCGCCCCGCCGCAACCGCAAGCGGCCGACAATGACATCCTCCGGCCCCAGTTGTTCATACCGGTCGATCAGGGTTGCATGATCCCGGATTATCATGATCGCTCCTTACCTTTTTTCGTCGTTGGTCACAGATGCTGCAGATTTGCTTGAATCTCTCCCGCTCTCTCTATCCCCGCTGTGCGGCCGGGAGGCACATGATCCCGGCGGAGGGCAACTCCTGGATGAGATACGTTTTCCCGTATGAGTCCCGCGTTTTCTAGTACCGTATGGTGAAGTCGCTGAATTCACCCTCGGGTTCGCTGTCGCGGGCGGAGATGCCGGTTACCCGCGACATGGGAGAGCCCTGGGCCAGCCAGGAAGTCATGGCCTCGATATCCTCCATCTCCCCTTCAAAGACGGCCTCCACAGTGGAATCCGGCAAGTTGCGGACCCATCCGACAAGACCCAGTTCCTCCGCCTTTTTACGGGTATAATCCCGAAAGAACACCCCCTGAACACGGCCGTGGACAATGGCGTGCCTGCGCTTGACTGTCACCGGTCTCCTCCTTGTTTGTCGTGTTGATTGATCAGATGCAGAAATTCGTCCTCAGAAAGGATGGTCAACCCCATTTCCCGTGCCTTTTTTTCCTTGGCTCCGGCCTTCTTCCCCACCACCACATGGGTCACCTTGCGGCTGATGCCGGAGGCCACCCCGGCTCCCAACGCCCTGACCCGCTGCTTGGCCTCGCTGCGGGACATGGAGGAGAGAGTACCGGTGAAGAGAAACAGATGGTCGGCAAGGGGCCGTTCCTCCTCGTCCACCGGCTTGACGCCGACGCCGTTTTCCAGAAAACGGGCAATCAGTTGCCGCACCGAGGGATCGCCAAAGTAATCCACCAGGCTGGAGGCCGCCTGCTCGCCGATACCGTCGATTTCCAGCAGTTCCGATTCCCGGGCGGCCATGAGTCTCTCCAGGGTTCTGAAACGGCGGGCCAGCAGATCGGCGGTTGCCTCACCGATGAAACGGATGCCCAATGCCGTAATGAAACGGGCAAGTCCCGGGTTGGAGGCGGCGCGGATGGCCCGGATGGTATTGGCCGCGGACTTCTCCCCCCAGCCGTCAAGCCCGGCCAGATCTTTTTCCTTCAGGGTGAAGATATCCGCCAGATCTTTCACCAACCCGAGCCGGAAGAGCTGCTCCATGTTTTTCCGGCCAAGCCCCTCGATATCCAGGCCGTTTTTGCCGGCAAAGTAGATGAGGCTTTGCAGCCGCTGGGCCGGACAGTGGGGATTGACGCAGCGGGTGACCGCATCCCCCGGCGGTCGGAGCAGTTTGTGGCCGCACTGGGGGCAGACGGCGGGAAAGGTGATGGGGCGCGCTGCGGCCGGACGCTCTTCGACAATGGGCTTGACAACCTCGGGGATGACATCTCCGGCCCGCTGGATCAGCACCCGGTCGTGGAGGTGGAGGTCCTTGCGCCTGATCTCATCCTCGTTATGCAGGGTGGCCCGGCTCACGGTTACGCCGTCAACCTCCACCGGCCTGAGAACCGCCACCGGGGTCACGGCACCGGTACGGCCCACCTGAAAATCCACCGACAGGATCTCGGTGGTGGCCCGGCCGGCCGGAAATTTGTAGGCAACGGCCCAGCGCGGCGCCCTGGCCTTGTTGCCCAGCCGCTGCTGCAGGCCGAATGAATCCACCTTCACCACCATGCCGTCGATCTCGTAGGCAAGGCTGTGACGAATATCGAGGAGATGCCGATAATGATCGGCCACCGGCCCGATGCCCTGAAATTGCCGCACCAGCGGATTGATCCGGAAACCGAGCTGCCGGAAAAACTCGAACAGTTCAAACTGTCCGGCGCAAGGGGTCATTGCCGGGTCGGCAACACCGTAGACAAAAAAGGCCAGCGGCCGCTGGGCGGTGATGCCCGGATCCAGTTGTCGCAGGGAGCCGGCGGCGGCATTACGCGGGTTGGCGAACAGCGGCTCCCCCTGTTCCAGCCGCTGCCGGTTGAGGGCGTCAAACTCCTCCCTGCCGAGATACACCTCGCCGCGCACCACCAAAAGACCCCTGGGTTGCCCGCTGCCCTGCGGTTGCAGCCGCAGGGGAATGGTCTGGACCGTCCGTAACTGGGCGGTGATATTTTCACCGGTGCGGCCGTCTCCCCGGGTGGCGCCCAGAGTGAAGACCCCGTCCTCGTAGAACAGCTCCACGGCCAGGCCGTCGAGCTTGGGCTCGGCCACGTAGACGATCTCGCCGTCGATTTGCAGAAAACGGCGGATACGGGCATCGAAGTCGCGCAGCCCGCCCTCGTCAAAGACGTTTTCCAGGCTGAGCATGGGTACCACATGCTCCACGGCGGCAAAGCCGTCAAGGACGGCGCCGCCCACCCTCCGGCTGGGAGAGTCCGGGGTGACCAGTTCGGGATAGCGCGCCTCCAGCTCCAGCAGCTCCCGAAAAAGTCTGTCATACTCGCCGTCTGAAATTACCGGATCATCAAGGACATAATATCGATAGTCATGGAAGTTGATCTGTTGCCGCAACTCCGCAAGACGCCCCTTTACCCCCTCGTCCATACCCCTGCCTATTTCCCCTCGTCGAGCAGACGGCCGCCCTGGGCGATATTTTGCCGCTTTTCCTCGTCGATGAAGATGAGAATGGACTCTTCCGGTTTGTCCGCCTCCCGGGCGATTACCCGGGTCACTCCCCGGGCTATGCGTTTTTTCTGCTTGCGGCTCAGTTTGCCGGCTACGCGAATACTGACATAAGGCATAACATCCTCCTGCTTGTTTCTTGCTTTTCCGGGTGTCGTAACTCGTCCTTATCGCGGCGGGATTGCGCCTGCGTTTTCAAATTTTCCACCTTATCAGGATTTGATTTTGAAGTCGAACAGCTTTTTTGCTATCATGGGGTATCTTTGCCGCCCTCCCCTATGGTGCCGGCAACTGTTTCAACAAAGAACAGATATGCGACACACAACCGGCTTGCAGCCCATGTGAGTGATTACCACCGACAACGGTCTCCCCCTCTTCCCTTTCCTTGGAGAACAACAGTATGCACATCATCGTCACCGGCGGCGCCGGTTATATCGGCAGCCACACCTGTCTGGAACTGCTGAACGCAGGACATGAGGTCACGGTTATCGACAATCTGAGCAATTCCAGCCGACAATCCCTGAGCAGGGTGCGGCAACTCACCGGCAGGGAACTGAACTTCCACGAAATCGACCTGCTTGATGAAAAGGGCGTTGACCGCATCTTCGCCTCCTGCAACAATATCGATGCGGTCATCCACTTCGCCGGGCTCAAGGCGGTGGGCGAATCCGTCGAAAAACCACTTGATTACTACCATAACAACATCACCGGGACCCTGCATCTCTGCCGCAGCATGACCAGGCACGGGGTGAAAAACATCGTCTTCAGTTCCTCGGCAACGGTTTACGGCGATCCGGCCACAGTCCCCATCCGCGAAGATTTTCCACTCTCCTGCACCAACCCCTACGGCCGCACCAAGCTGATGATCGAGGAGATTCTGCGGGACCTGCACACCGCGGATTCCGGCTGGAACGTGGCGTTGCTGCGCTACTTCAACCCGGTGGGAGCCCATGCCAGCGGCCGCATCGGTGAAGATCCCAACGGCATTCCCAACAATCTCGCCCCCTACATCTCCCAGGTGGCGGCCGGTAAACTGGCGGAACTTTCGGTCTACGGTGACGACTATCCCACCAGGGACGGCACCGGGGTGCGCGACTATATCCATGTGGTGGACCTGGCCCTGGGCCACCTCTGCGCCCTGGACAGGCTCACCGACAATCCCGGCGTGGTGACCTACAACCTGGGAACGGGCAGAGGATACAGCGTCCTGGAAATGGTGCGGGCCTTTGAAAAGGCCTGCGGCCGCAAAATCCCTTACAGGATCGCGCCCAGGCGGCCGGGTGATATCGCCAGCTGCTATGCGGATCCGAGCCTGGCCGAACAGGAACTCGGCTGGCGGGCCCAAAGGGGAATCGACGAGATGTGCGCAGACACCTGGCGCTGGCAGTCGAACAATCCCGACGGCTACCGCTAGCCTGCCCTTTGCCGCCCCGGTCGGCGCCTGCCCCATTCCCTTGCCCCCTTCGGATTGCACTTCCCGGCAAAGTTGGGTATCCTCCGGCCATGATTACTGCGGCAGATGAATATGACGAGGCCACGCTTTCCCGCCTGCGGACACTCCACGACTTTCTGAGCGCTCTGCTTGTCGCCCGTCGCGCCCTCTCCGGCCGCGAGCACGAGGAGCAGAGCCTGGTTTACGCTGTGGCCCTGCTGCGCAACGCCCTGGCGCGGCTGCAGAGGCAGGGAGCGCCCCCGCCCCTGCAGGTGGCGGTGATCGGCCCCACCCAGGTGGGCAAGAGCACCCTGGTCAACCTCCTCATCGGCTCGGCCCATGCCCAGGTGAGCTGTCTTGCCGGTTTTACCCGCCGGCTGCAGGGGTTCTGCAACCGGGAGATCAGCGATGACCTGCTTGCCCATGTGGGGAAACTTTTTCCGGAGCTGCGGCGGCTGCCGCCCCGGCAACTGCAGGAAGCCGGAGCCGACAACTACTCCCTCGTCCAGGTGGAGGGCAGCGGTTTCTTCACTCCCCTGCCCTGCATTGTCTGGGACAGCCCGGATTTCGATTCCACCTCCTCGTCCTCCTACCGCTCCCTGGTGCCGGTCCTCGCCGCTACCGCCGATCTGATCATCCTGGTCGTCAGCCGTGAAAAGTACGCCGATCTCTCGGTGCTCCACACCCTCCGGCTGCTCGCCACGGTGGACAAACCGCTCCTCATCTGTATCAACAAGGTGGATGCCGCAAACGGAGATACCCTGGCAACCCTGGTGAAAAAGAAATGGCAGGAGGAAAAAATCGTTTTCCAGGCGGTCACCACCCTGACCCATGAGAAGGACAGCGATCCGGCCACCCTGCTCTCCACTCCGGCCGGGTCGGCCTGCCGCCGTCGCTGCGCCGAAGTAGTCGCCGCCCTGCAGCCCGGTATCGGCATGTCGTCGCTGAAAGGGTTTCTACGCGGCAACTGGACCGGCTGGACCGGGGAACTGCGGCGGGAACACGCCGCTGCCGAAGCCTGGCGACAAAAGGTGCAGGCCCTGATACTCCGGGCCGAGGAGATTTACCGGCGCGACTATCTCCGCAACCCCCGCTACCGGGACACCCTGCAACGCATGGTGGCCAAATTGCTCGAACTGCTTGAAATTCCCGGCGCCGCCGCCCTGCTTGTCACCACCCGGCGGCTCCTCACCTGGCCGGCGCGCACCCTGCTGGGCCTGGCCCGCGGCGCCAAAGCATCGGCAAAGAAACAGCCGGACCGGGAAGCAGAGATCCTTGACGATGGTATCGGTTTTCTGCTGCTGGAGCTGCAGCGCTATGCCGGAGAACGGGCCGTCGGCAACGGCGAGGGGTCCCACTGGTGGCGGCAGGTCTGGCAGGCGCTGCAGGAAAGAGATGAGGAACTTGGACGGCAACGGCAAAAGATGACGGCGACCTACCGCAGCACCTTCGAGCCGGAGATCGACAGGGCGGCAAAGGGGCTGTATCGTCACCTGCAGGAGCATCCCGGAACCCTGAACAGCCTGAGGGCTGCCCGTTTTTCAGCGGATGCCGCTGCCGTGGCCCTGGCGATCAAGACCGGCGGTCTCGGCCCCACCGACCTGCTGCTGGCCCCTGCCCTGCTCTCCTTTACCTCGCTGCTGGCCGAAAGTTCGGTGGGCCGCTACATGAAGCGGGTGGAACAGTCTCTGAAGGAGCGGCAGCTGATTTTACTGCGGCAGCTGCTCTGGAAGCCGCTGGAGGAAAAACTGCTGGGTCTGCCGCCGGCGGGCACCGGGGAAAAATGTCTGGGTCTTTCCGCCCGGCAACTGGCGGAGGCGGAAGAGGCTCTTACACTTTTATGACTGCAAGTCCCGTGGTAATCGATCACAGGCGCCGCATCTCCACACGCTCTCTGCCGCCCGCATAGTGGGGCTACAGCTGCCGGGAAAGAGTGTGCTCATCTGCAGCACCTGTGATCTGCCGCGGGGTTACGACCCGAGGCGGCTCGGGTGGCGTTCTAGCGCCGCGCGGCCATGCGTTTCTGCAGGCGGGCCAGGGAGATCTTGATACTCATGCGCATGCGCTCGATGGACTTGGCCAGGGACTCGATCTCATCGCCGGTTTTGATCTCGATGGTACCGTCCAGATCGCCGCGGCTGACGTTATCCGCCATTTCCGTCAGGTAGATGATCGGTTCGGTGATGGCCTTGCCCAGAATCCGGCCGATAACCAGGGCGATCACCAGGGCGATCACCGCCAGGCCGAGAAACATGTTACGGAACTTGATCACCGGGGCCAGGACCGCCTTCCTGGGCCTGGTGGTGATCACCTTCCAGCTGGTGGCGGTCTGACCGGCGGGAATCACCGTGGCAAACCCGTAAAGGTCGGTTCCGTGCTCCAGAGTGCCCTCCTTGCCGGAAAGCATGGCGTTGGCCTTATCCGCCGGCAAATCCCTGAGCAGCGATATACCGGTCTTCAGGTCGCGTCCCCACAGCTTGGACTCGTCGGGATGGGCCACATAAAAGCCCTTGGCATCCACCATGAAGTTGGTGCTGCCCTGGGCCCTGGTCTTGATGAGCGACAGAAAACGCTCGGCAAAGATATTGGTGATCACCACTCCGGCCCGGGTGCCGTTGGGATAGAACACCGGGGTGGCATACCGGATAACCGGCTTGTGGGGCACCTCGATCTTGCCGTGCTCCATGTTGAGATCCAGGGGCGAGACCATGAGGCCGCCGATATTGAGCTTCATGGTGTCGTCGAAGTAATAGCGCCCGGACTTGTTCTGCAGCTTCTCCCGGGGTATGGGACGGGGATGATGGCCATCGGAATCGACCCGCACCACCTCCTTGCCGGTTTCATCAAGATAACGCACCTGGTAATAGATGCCCTTTTCCTGGGAAAATGCCATGAACTCCCGCTCCAGCTCCCGGCGGGCGGCGTCCACATCCATGGTTTCGGCATTGCGGCGCGCCTTGAGCAGTTTCTTCATGGGTGCGGCCTTGCTGAGAAAGAGAACATCGTCCTCCACCCCTTCCAGAAAGGAGCTGACAGCATCCGCCTGGGCCTTGGCCTTACCCAGTTCGCCTTCCAGGGCGGTCCTGGTGAGTGCCGTACTGGTGGTCTTGTAGCTGTAGATGCCCACCACCAGCAGGGGAATAATCACCACAACGACAAAGGCACTGATCAACTTGGACTGAATGTGTGAAAACAAAGAACCCATTTTTTCTCTCCTTGACTTTTTGTATATGAAAATCCGGCCGCTGTGGATACCCGGGCGGCCGGACCGCGTTTCTCTCTTATAAAAAGTGTATCATGCAATCTTGCCCAGGCGGCAGGAGATTTTTTTCCACCACCTCCTTTTCCCGGACAAAACAGGATCCGCCACTGACCCGCCGGGGAGCGCATCGGAAGGCTCCCGCTATTTTCTCCCCTGATTCCATATCGTTATTCAACCTGTTCCCACCCGTTGACCCGGACGGCTCCGGCAAAGGGCTTAAGGCCGTGGACGACTTTTTTTGAAACCGATCAGAAGGTATGCAACCCCGTGGTGTATTTACTTCCAAACGTCATTGATCACAGCTGCTGCAGATTTGCCCGCCCTCTCCCTGCAGTGATATCCCTGCTATGCGGGCGGGAGAGAGCGCGTGAAGATGCGGTTCCGGTGATCGGTTACCCTTTTTTTCAGTGACATTCACCTTTCACATTGAGTATGTTTCCATGATCGGATCATCCCCTTGACAGGCGATGGCAAAATCTCGTAACATATTGCATTACCGTTTATTTTCCCCTTGACTTCACATCCCGCATCATGGACCTGAGCCCCACCGCTTCCCTGACCCCGCAGCTTGACGCCCTCCGCGACTGGGCCGGCAAGGCCCGCGAAGACGGCTGGATAAGCGCCGAACATGCCGCCCGGCCCGGAGAGGTGACGAGCCGTCACGGCAGTGATCTCTTCGCCGATGGACAGCGGCCGCTCATCGTCGCCTTTTTCGGCGGCACCGGGGTGGGCAAGAGCAGCCTCATCAACCGGCTTGCCGGCAAACCCATTGCCCGGGTGGGCGTGGAAAGGCCCACCTCCCACGGGGTTACCCTCTATCTGCATGAACAGTATCGGCCGGATCTGCTCAGATCTGAACTGCCGGTTGAAAAAACCCGTATCATCACCCACGACCGCAGCCGACACCACCTGGTTGCCTGGCTCGATCTGCCGGATATCGACTCCACCGCCGAGGAAAACCGCCGGCTGGTCGAACGCTGGCTCCCCTGTATCGACTGGCTTGTCTACGTGGTGAGCCCCGAGCGGTACCGGGACGAGGCGGGCTGGCGCTACCTGCTTGATCGCGGCCGTCGCCATGCCTGGATCTTTGTTATGAACCACTGGGACCGGGGGCGGGACGAACAGCTGGAGGATTTCCGCAGCCGGTTGCAGGCCGCCGGTTTCGCCAACCCCCACATCCTGCGGACCAGTTGCGCACCAGCCGGCGGAAAAGATGATTTCGACCAGCTCCAGCGCCTTATCAACGGCGCCATCAAGGAATACGGCCTGCAACTCCTCCAGGAACTGGGTATCCAGGCTCGTTTTGACGACCTGCTCGCCTGGATTGCCGACTGCCGTCAGACCATGGGCGGGACGGAACGCTGGGACGAGGTTCATCGGGAGGTCGAGACTCTGCTCGCCGCCGGGATGGAAAAACTCAGCGCCCGGCTGCAGGCCGATATCCGGCGGGCCATCCCGGAGACACCATCGGATCCGTTGCCGACTTCCATAATCCGCGGCTTCGGCAAGGGCATCCGGCAACGCGAGGATGTCGCCGCCGTTGCCGTGGACGTGGATGATCTTGTCGGCACCGCTGTAGGGAGCCGCCTGCGGAACCTGGAAAGTGGCGTTGTCAACCTGATACAAAAGCGGCATCTGCCCACGCAACCACTGCGCCGTGCACTTACCCGGCAAAGAGAAGAAGGGGAAGATCCCGTCGCAATTATCCGCACCGCCCTGGAGGATGAAATGGCAACGGCCATGCAGCGGCCCGGTACACCGCTGCGCCGCCTGGGCGTGAAAATCACCGGCATGCTTGCCTGGGTTCTGCCCCTGGCCGCAGCGCTGTATGTCGTCTATCGGACCCTGGCCGGATACCAGGCCGCCATCCGGGGCCGGGCAGAATTTTTCGGGGTAAACTTCGTCATCCACTCCCTGCTGCTCATCCTCCTGGCCTGGTTCATTCCCCGGCTCGTCCATCTCCGGCTGCGGCCGGACCCCGGGAGCACGGCACGCCGGGGACTCATGGAAGGCAGCGTGGTTGCCGGGCGCCGACTCCGCCGCTTCTATGGGCGTGTCCTCGACACGGTTACAGCAGAGTGCAACCGGCATGAAAAGAGACTGGCGGAAATCGAACGGGATATCCGCGCCGTGAAACGGTCGGCCCTGGAATATCCCGAAAACTTTATCGCCCCACCCGGTAAGGAGTAAAAAATATGCAGCAGGAGAAACCGCGAGCCGTTATCGGTAAACGGGGAACGACTCTGGTAAATACGGCCGCCTTCGTGGTGGTGATGGCCGGCATCAGTGCCGCAAAATCTTTGATCATTCCATTTCTGCTCGCCGGATTTCTCGCCATTATCTGCGCCCCTCCCCTCTTCTGGCTGCGGAAAAAGGGCGTGCCCACCGTTCCGGCGGTGCTGCTTCTGGTGCTGCTTATCATCGGCTTCGAGGCCGGGGTTGCCACCCTCATCGGTACCTCGGTGGCGGATTTCACCCACGAGCTGCCGGCACACCAGGAACGCCTCAAAGAGGTGGTTGCCGCCTCCATCGACTGGCTGGAGGGCTATGGCATCCAGATCTCCAACCGCACCCTCATCGACCAGTTCGATCCCGGAAAGGTCATGGGGCTTTTCGCCAATACCTTAAACCGGCTCAGCGGCCTGCTCACCAACACCTTCATGATCCTGCTCACCTTTATCTTCATCCTGCTGGAGGCGGCCGGATTTCCACGTAAACTGCGGGCGATCATCGGCAAGCGCGACGCCTCGCTGGACCGCTACCAGGAGATCATGATCGGCATCAACCGTTATCTCGAGCTGAAGACCATGCTGAGCTTTGCCACCGGCCTGCTGATCTATCTCTTCCTGCTGGCCATGCAGATCGACTATCCGATCCTCTGGGCCCTGGTCGCCTTTCTCCTCAACTATGTCCCCACCATCGGTTCGATCATCGCCGCCGTGCCCGCCGTACTCTTCGCCCTCATCCAGTTCGGCGCCGTGCAGGCGGCTATCACCGCCGGCGGCTATGTGCTGGTGAATATGATGATCGGCAATGTCATCGAACCGCGGGTCCTGGGCACGGGAGTGGGTCTTTCCACCCTGGTGGTCTTCGTCTCCATGACCTTCTGGGGCTGGATTCTGGGACCTGTGGGTATGCTGCTCTCCGTTCCCCTGACCATGACCCTGAAGATCGCCCTGTCGGGTAACGAGAGCACCCGCTGGATCGCCATTCTACTGGGTACCGACCGGGAGGCCGACAACGCCCTGGCCGCGGCCGAAAAGGGCAATGCCGCCTTTGTCGCCGCTGAAGGATCGAAAAGAGACGGGGGCCGGGGGTGACGAAAGGAAACAGCTGCCGGTCAAACCTTCTAGCCGGGTACGGATATTCAGCCATGGAATGCACTGACCAGACGGAGTTTCGGAAGTGGTAATCGTTATAAAAAATCTGTTCTTCCTCCTCGCCCTCCTGCTTTTCCCGGCAGGCGGCGCCCTCGCGGGCCATGACTGCGACCGGGCCCGGGAGTGGTACGATGAAGGTTTGCGCCTCTCCGACGACTCCGACCGCGAAGCCTCCTGCTACCTGAAGGCCATTGATCTCTGTCCCGAATTTGTCGCCGCCCGCAATCGTCTGGGGGAACTCTACAAGAACCGGGGCCATTATGAGCTGAGCATCGAACAGTTCGAACGCGCCCGCATTGAGGCGCTGGCCAGCAACATCTTCTCTTCCCGCTCCCGCTCCAAGGAGCTCTTCCTCGAATCCTCCATCAGCCTGGGGGAGATTTACAAGATTCAGGGAAATTACCAGCGGGCCGCCGAGGAGTTCGCCAAGGCCCTGCAGATCGATCCCGGTTCCGCCGCTGCC
>Ga0256914_1003450_pt1 | contig 12456 bp, 6 predicted proteins | sample HulkmetaG_FD_191571 | JGI IMG/M metagenome (GOLD analysis project Ga0256914, IMG submission 191571) | Hydrothermal chimney microbial communities from Main Endeavour vent field at the Juan de Fuca Ridge, Pacific Ocean - Hulk | ecosystem: Environmental > Aquatic > Marine > Hydrothermal vents ...
ACGAAGATGCTAGTTTGCTTGCTAGAAAGCTTTTAAAAGGTTTGGATAACGATATAAAAAATTTATGGTTTTCTCCGGTGCTCGTAGTTTCGGATAAAACCGGATATGTCGAGGTTGTAAGAACGTTTAAAGATATTAAAGATGGTGAATATGTGGAGTTTTTCGGTATTTTGGAGCCCTCTGAGCTTATTAAACTATCTTTTGCAACCGAGCAAATGTTACTTGATAGTGATGAGCAAACGGCTAAAAATATAAAAAAGAAAATGCCGCTTGTCGATTTGGCCTTTAATTTTTCATGTGTTGCGAGAGAGTATATTTTAGCAGAAAGACAGCACGAAGAGTCTTTAATATATACAAGAATATTTAACGCTCCGCTTTTCGGATTTTTTACTTTCGGAGAAGTGGGTCCTAATGCCGACGGCACTTCTACGAAACTTTACAATCAAAGCTCTTTAGTAGTTGCATTAAAGGAAAAATAATGAAAGATATACAAATTCAAGTTTTATTAAACGTATTGGATGAAGTGACGAAAAGATACGACGAAATTTTTTTGTTAAAAGAAAAATTATTGGAAGAAGCGAGTTTTAAAAGCACTCATGATATATTGACGTCACTTTATAATAGAAGCTATTTCGAAAGTAGAGTGCAAAAACTTATAATCAACGAGCAACAATTCGTAATCGTTTTTATGGATTTGGATAATTTCAAATACGTAAACGATACTTACGGGCATATTGTAGGAGACGAAGTGCTGATACAAACGGCTAAAATTTTAAAAGATAATTTAAAAGGTAAAGATATCGTAGCGCGATTCGGAGGAGACGAGTTTGTGATGTGTTTACCTTCTTGCGATATAAATTCAGCCGTAAAAATTATGGAAAATATTAAAAATATTATCAAAAACACTTTTAGACATTATGACATTAGCGTAAGTATCGGTATAGCTTCTTATCCTGAAAATCCGACTTATGAAGAAGTGCTTAAAAAAGCCGATGAAAATATGTATGAATCGAAAAAGAAAGGAAAAGATTCCATTACGTTTTAAACTGTGAGCTTTCTTTTTCGAGAATCGTAACTACGGATTTTAATTCTTCGGAAATCTTTTTAAGATCTTCGGCAATTGTTTCGGATTCTTTAGATTCTTTCATTAATCCTTCAACCGCTTCTATTAAAAATCTTACGTGTGTATTTATTTTAGTAGTTTCGTTTAGTGCTTTATGAGATATTTTTATAGTTGTTTCGAGAGAATTTATTGTATTGTCCGTTTTATTGGCAAGTAATTCGGTTTTTTCTGTAATTGATTCGAAATGACGAGTGTTTTCTTCTATTTCGTTTTGAGCTTCGATAATTCCTTGAACGATTATATTTACCGCCGCATCTATTTCGCTTAAACTTTTTTGGGTTCTCTCAGCTAATTTTCTAACTTCATCGGCAACTACCGCAAAGCCTCTACCGTGCTCTCCCGCTCTAGCCGCTTCTATCGCTGCGTTAAGGGCTAATAGATTGGTTTGATCGGCTATTTCTTTGATAATTTGTATTACTTCTTTTATCTGTGCCGATTGATTTGCAAGTTGCGTAATTTTAGAAGCCACACTCAATTCGTTTTGAGTTTCTACGTTTATTTTTTCAATTACTTCTTTTAATGTTTGAGTAGTATCGAGAAGTATTTTTTGAGTTTTAGTTATATCTTCTACGGTATTCATAACTTTTTCTTCCGCAGTTCCGAGGTCTTCTTCTATTTCGGCGGTATGAGTTTTTATTTTTTTTACGAAATGGGAGTTTCTTTCTATACTTTTTTCCATTTTGGTTACGTTTTTATCCAATTTGGTGCTTAAAAACATTGTTTTTGCCACCATGTTTTTGATATTCAAAATCAAATCTTTTAATTTCGCAATATATTTGTTTATTGAATTTGCAATGGATCTGATTTCTTTAGAGCCTTTTTCTTCAAGTTTTATTTGTAAATTATCTTCATTGTGAGATAATATGTCCGAATATTCTTTAACAGGATTAATTATGTCTTTTTGGAATAGATAATGAACCGTAATTATTATAATTATCGTAAATAAAACTATACCTATCAATCCTATAATCAACACCGTTTTTTGAATTTTGCTTGCAGCCGTAGATGCTTGGTTTAGAGGAATTTCTACGGATACGATACCTCTTACGTCTCCCACTTTGTAATTAAATGCGCGATTACCGTAATCTTTAACTAAAGCGTTGTATAATTTATCCGGCACGTCTTTGTGAGGAACACCGTGACATTTAAGACATGCTTTTTTTATGTATAAAGGTTTTGCGTATCTGATAACTTTATGATTTTTGGAATTACCTATTTCCCAATACTCTTTTAAATGTTTCTTTTCTATAAGGTTTAGGATTCTTTTTTCTTCGGCATTAGGTTTATTTAGAGGGTTTCTGTATTTCAGAGATGTTTGTTTTATATAAAATCCCGACTTTTCGGTTACCGTTTTAGCTACGTTTCTTCCGGAATACGCCGGTGTGCAAGACCATCTGGATAAAGAAGGATTGATGACTTTCACATTAGGAGCCACTTTTGCCATATATCCTCTCATAGCAATCAACTCATCGGCCGTTTTTCTCGCTTTATCGATATTTTCCTGAATTGAGAGTTCGTAAATGTTTTTATTGATCGAATAATAAATCGGTAGGAGTATGGCGATTTGAGCTATGATAATTATTAATACGATTTTTAATTTCGAACTCATATATAATCCTTTCTTATAGTTTTTTTCTCAGTCGGCTATTTAGGTTATTATATCTTTTTTTTTCGAAAATGTTAAAAAAAATGAAAAAAATCTTCAATTCGTGTAATAAAAATGTAAAATCGTTTTTAAATATAAATGATATAATTCCACAAAAAAAAGGCATTTAATGAAAAATATAAGAAATATTGCAGTTATAGCTCACGTTGACCACGGTAAAACTACTTTAGTTGACGAGCTTTTAAAACAATCCGGAACTCTTGATGAAAGAAAAGAGATAGGTGAGAGAGTTATGGATAGTAACGATTTGGAAAAAGAAAGAGGAATTACTATTCTTTCTAAAAATACGGCTATTAAATGGGGAGATTATAAAATAAATATTATCGATACTCCGGGACATAGCGATTTCGGAGGAGAAGTAGAGAGGGTTTTGAAAATGGTGGATGGAGTATTGCTTCTTGTTGATGCTCAAGAAGGTGTAATGCCTCAGACTAAGTTTGTTGTAAAAAAAGCATTGTCTCTAGGGCTTAAACCTATTTTGGTGGTTAATAAAATCGATAAACCTGCGGCGGAGCCTGATAGAGTAGTTGATGAAGTGTTCGATTTATTCGTAAACTTAGGTGCAAATGAAGACCAGCTCGAATTTCCTATAATTTATGCGGCGGCTAAAAACGGTATTGCAAAATGGGAGCTTGAAGATAATAACGAAAATATGACACCGATTTTTGAAGCGATAGTTGAGTATATTCCGGCCCCTAGCGGAGAAAAAGACAAACCTCTTCAAATGCAAGTGTTTACGCTTGATTATGATAATTATGTGGGAAGAATCGGAATTGCGAGAATTTTCAACGGAAGTGTAAAAAAAGGTGAAAGTGTTACTCTTGTAAAAGCAAACGGAGAGAAAATAAACGGAAGAATTACCAAACTTTTAGGATTTTTAGGTTTAGAAAGAGTTGAGATTGAAGAAGCGGCCGCCGGAGATATTGTGGCTGTTGCGGGATTTGATGCTCTTGATGTGGGAGATACCTTAGCTGATAAAGATAATCCGGTAGGACTTGATCCTTTGCATATAGAAGAGCCGACTATTAGTGTAATTATGAGCGTAAACGATTCGCCTCTTGCAGGAACCGAAGGTAAAAACGTAACGGCTCCTAAACTTAGAGACAGACTCTTTAAAGAGATGGAAACGAATATCGCTATGAAAATTGAAGAGCTTGGTGAAGGTAAATTTAAAGTTAGCGGAAGAGGTGAGCTTCAAATTGCAATATTGGCTGAAAATTTAAGAAGAGAAGATTTTGAATTTTCTTTATCTCGTCCTGAAGTTATTATCAAAGAAGAAAACGGAGTGAAACTCGAGCCGTATGAATATGTGGTAGTGGATGTTCCGGATGAATACAGCGGAGCGGTAATTGAAAAATTAGGAACACGAGGCGGAATTATGAAAAATATGGTGCCTCTAAGTGATGGGACTACAAGAATAGAATTCGAAATGCCAGCACGTGGACTGATAGGTTATAGAGGAGAATTTATGACCGATACCAAAGGTGAAGGTGTGTTAAACAGTAGTTTTCTTGATTTCAGACCTGCAACTACAAAACCTTATACGAGAAAAAACGGAGCGTTAATTTCTATGGAAAATGGAGTTGCGGTGGGGTATGCAATATTTAACCTGCAAGAGAGAGGTAGAATGTTTATAAAACCGGGAGATAAAGTTTATAACGGAATGATTGTAGGAGAGCATAGTAGAAGTAATGATTTGGAAGTGAATCCTATAAAAGGTAAAAACTTAACGAATGTTAGAGCTTCCGGAAGTGATGAAGCCATAAAACTCGTCCCACCGGTTGAAATGACACTTGAGCGTGCACTTGAATGGATAGAAGATGACGAGCTTGTCGAAGTTACACCTCTAAATATCAGAGTTAGAAAAAAATATTTAGACCCTGCGGTTAGAAAAAGAATGAGCAGGAATAAATCTAAATAAATACAACCCTTAGGAGTGTTCGATAAAAAAAGGAAAAGAGAGGGAAAAGAAGAGGAAAAGAAAAGGTTAATGATAAAACAAATATCTCTTCGTCTCTTCCTTATCTTTTCCCCATCTTTACCTCAATTTTTTTATTGAAATCAAAGAAATTTTCGAACAGCCTTACAACCCTTCGACTTTTCCTTTTTTGTATTTTGATATAATTATAAAAAAGGTCTTTTATGAAGTTACCTATCGGTATTCAAACATTTAAAAAAATAAGAGAAGGTAATTATCTATATGTAGATAAAACAAAATACGCACTAGAGCTTATCGAAAATTATACTTACATCTTTTTATCAAGACCCCGAAGATTTGGGAAAAGCCTTTTTTTAGATACTTTATATGAAATATTTAACGGTAATAAGGAATTATTTAAAGACCTTTATATCTATGACAAATACGATTTTGAACAATACCCCGTTATTAAAATAGATTGGGCGGGTGATTTTAAAACACTTGATTCAACAAAAGAAATTGCATTAAAAATACTTGAAGAAAATCAAGAAAGATTAGGGATTAATTGTAAAATAGATGATAGCGTAGATGTATGTTTTAGAAGACTTATACAAGAAGCCTACGAAAAATACCAAAAAAGAGTGGTGATATTAATAGACGAATACGATAAACCCATACTTGATAATCTCGATAATACAACTAGAGCTATTGAAAATAGAGACTTTTTAAGAAGCGTATATATCCAACTAAAAGCAAACGATAGATATATAAAATTTGCTTTTTTAACAGGAATATCCAAATTTAGTAAAGCTAGTATTTTTAGCGGACTAAATCAAATAGAAGACATATCACTCACACCTGAGTTCGGAAACATATGCGGATATACTCAAGATGAGCTGGAAGAGAGTTTTAGTGAATTATTAAAACAAACTAATAAAGAGTTGGTTAAAAAATGGTATAACGGTTATAACTTTTTAGGTGATAGAGTTTATAATCCTTTTGATATTTTGAAATTTATTAAAAATAACTATGTATTTAAAAACTACTGGTGGGAGAGCGGAAATCCGTTTAGTTTGATTGAATTACTTAAAAAAGGAGATTATTACATTCCAAACCTTGAAAACCTAAAAACGGATGAAACTCTGCTTAATACCTTTGATATAGAAAACTTACAGCTTGAAAGCCTTTTATTTCAAGCGGGGTATTTGACAATAGATGAAGTCTTACAAGATGAGTTTATAGGGAGTATAGAGTATACTCTAAAGGTTCCGAACCTCGAAATACAAATGTCGCTTAATAGATTGATAATAGATTATTTAACAAAAAAAATAGATTTCGATACGATAAATAATATAAGAAAAACATTATTAAAAGCAGATTTAAAAGAATTTAAAAATACACTTTTTTCACTTTTTGCCTCATTACCATACAATAACTACATAAAAAATCAAATAGCAAAAGTTGAAGGGTATTGGGCTAGTTTAGTGTATTGTTACTTAGCAGGAAGCGGAGTGGATATAATAGCAGAGGATGTGACGAATATCGGAAGGATAGATTTAACGATAAAAGTAGATAGAAACATATACATACTCGAATTTAAAACAACAAATGAAGATCCGCTAAAACAGATAAAAGAGAAAAGATACTATGAGAAGTATCTAAATGAAGATAAAAACATATATCTTGTAGGAATAACATTTGATGAAGAAAAAAGAAACATTAAAGAGTTTGTGTGGGAGAGGTTAAAGTAGCCAAGTTCCGGGTTCCGAGTTCCAAGTTAGGATATGGGATTTGGGATTTAGTGGGAAATAGGTTTCAAGTAGCCAAGTTCCGAGTTTAAGTAAAAATTAAAAGTGAAAAGTGAGTATAGCGAAGCTGAATATTTGAATGTAGTGAAAATGCTCCGGATGGAAAATGAATTGTCGTGAACCGCAATTAATGTTTGTAATCCGAATGAATGTGAAAAGTTTATTTTAAATTTCTCCTAATGAAAAAAACAATCGTGAACATTTTTCATTTACTTTTAATCCGGCACTTTTTACATTCAATTTTATTATAAGTTTTTCTTATAAAAGTTTTTAATTTTAAAGACATTTGATAAAATTCGACAAAATTATAAAAGGAGCGGTATGAAAAAACTTTTTTTAATTTCGGCCGCTTTATCGAGTATGCTTCTGGCAAAGACGGTAAATTTTGATACCGTATTAAAAGAGAGTTTGAAAAACAATCTGGAACTTAAAGCTAAAAAGCTTAATATCGATAAAGCGAAAGCTGATTTAGAAACTGCAAAAGGGTATGATTGGGGGAAACTTGTTTTTAGTGAAGAAATAAGTAGATCAAATAACGCCCTTTATGTTTTCGGGATGAAGCTTGAAAGTCGTGAAGCTACATTTAGAGATTTCGGTTTTAGTGATTTTATTACTCCTTTAGGAACGGCTTTAATGAAAGCCAATTCGAATTCGTTAACTCCTGCCGATGCAGCAGCAATGAATTCATTGTTAGGAATGGCTCCGAAAGATTTGAATTATCCGGGAGCAAGAAATAATTTTAAAACGAAATTCGTATATGAAGTGCCTATTTTTACCGGGTTTAAACTTAAATATGCAAAAGAGATGGCAAAACTTCAGGTGCTTGCTAATAAATTCAAATATCAAAATGATAAAAACAAACTTGCAATAGAAGTTTTAAAAGCATATAACGGTGCCGTTGCGGCTAAATATTTTATAAGTGCTCTTAAAAAAGCAAAAGAAACAACTTCAAGTTTTGTAAAAATGATAGAAAGCTTTAAAAATGTCGGAATGGCAACCGAGACGGATTTACTTCAGGCTAAAAAAAGAGATAGTGAAGTTGATGCTATGATGACTGAGGCGAAAAGCAAATATGCATTGGCTCTATCATATCTCAGATTTTTAAGCGGAGATGAGAAGATAAGTGACGTGGGAGATTTTAAAGTAATCATTTCTCCTAATGCCAGTTTAGTTGAGCTTAAAAAAATTGCTCTTAAAAATAGAGGTGATTTAAAATGGATGCAAAAAAACGTAGAAACTATGCAAAAAAAGGTAAAAATGGATTCATCTGTTAAATATCCGATGATTGGAGCACATCTTGAATACGGTTGGAATGATAATAGAATAAATAATATTGATTTCGATAAAGATTATTATGTTGCAGCAATTGGATTAAATTATAATATTTTCGATAAAAGCGAAAAAGCAAAAATTCAAAAAAGCAAAATAGAAGCTATGCAGACAGCATATTATTATAAATATATGAAAAAAGGAGTTGCGCTTCAGGTTGAACAAAAACTGCTGGATTTAAAATCAAAAGCAGCAGTGCTTAAAAATAAAATTATAAATAAAGACTTAGCGGAAGAAATTCTTAAAAAATATACTTTTATGTATAAACAAGGGATGATTAATATGACGATTCTTTTAATGAAAGAAGCTGATGCCAGAAAAGCAAGGGCGGAGCTAATAAAAGCTAAATATGACGAAGCTTTAGCGGCGGCGGAGCTTAAAGCCGCATTAGGAGATTTAGTAAAGGAGAGTAAATGAAAAAATTAATACTTTTAATAGGAGCGATTGCGACGCTTTTTGCATTTGAAACTGCTAATGCCGTAAAAAAAGAGATAAATATAAATAAAGAATACGTAGCGGATGTGTATTCGCCTTCTCAAGTGATGGTTGCTACTAGAGTTATGGGATTTATTAAAAAAATAAACGTTGAAGAAGGTGATGTGGTAAAAAAAGGTGAAGAGCTGTTTGTTGTTGACCCGAGTGACATTTATTCTATGCTAAATCAGGCAAGAGGTGCTCTGCTTCAAGCTCAAAGCGGAGTTTTAATGGCTGAGATGGCATATGCCGATGCAAAAAAAGATTATGAAAGATTTAAAAATTTATATTCTCACGGTGCTGTAAGTAAAAGAGATTTTGAAAAAATGAAATTAATGATGAATATTAGAAAAAAACAAGTAGATATGGCTAAAGGAATGCTTAAACAGGCAAAAGCGGGACTTGCAATGGCAAAAAATCAATTAAAATATGCAAAAGTTTCTTCTCCGATTGACGGTGTAGTTACTATGAAAATGAAAAAAGTAGCGGAAATGGCACTTCCGGGATATCCCGTTTTGGTTTTAAGCGATATTCATAATTTAAAAGCAAAAAGTTTTATAAAAGAAAGTGATATAGATAAATTTAAAATAGGAATGCCGGTAATAATTAACGTTCCTGCCATTAAAAAAGAATTTAAAGCAAAAGTTAGCACTATAATTCCTAGTGCGGACCCTGCTACTCATTCATATATTGTGAAATATACTTTTGAAAATACAAAAGGATTGCTTCCGGGAATGTATGCAAAAGCGGAGGTTGCTATAGGTAAAAAAGAAGCTGTTTTAGTGCCTTTTAGTGCACTTACAAGTAGAAGCGGAATTGTCGGAGTGTTTGTGGTTGACGGAAGTGTTGCGAAATTCGTGCCGGTAACACAAATTGCTCAAATAAAAGATAATATTGCCGTAAAAGGATTAAGAGGCGGCGAAAAAGTTATTCTTTATCCTCCTGCAAATTTAAGTGACGGACAAAGATTATAGGAGAGGTGATGGAAGAATTGAAAAAATTAAAAGAAAGAATCGATGCTAAAAGAAAGGAGCTCGAATCGAAAAAGAGCTCGTCTTGCAGTATCGAAGAAATAAAAGAGACTGAGGCGGAGTTAAAAGCTCTTGAAGATGAAGTGATTGAAAAAGAAAAAGAGCTAGAAGCTATTGAAGAAGAGCTTAGTTTAAACATTGCCGGTAAACTTGCAAGAGCGTTTTTAAAAAATCCTCTAACGTTCGTAATTGCACTGGCTCTTATTTTAATGGGTCTTATAGCCGTATTTTTTACCCCGAGAGAAGAAAATCCGCAAATTGACGTGCCGGCGGCAAACGTAATGGTTATATATCCGGGGGCTAGTTCTAAAGAAGTTCAAAATATTATAGTGGATCCGCTTGAGAGAACGCTAAAAGCTATGACCGGTGTAAAACACGTATACGGTATGGCAATGAACAGTGTTGGAATTGTAACTGTAAGATTTAAAATCGGGCAAGATAAAGTAAGAAGTATCTCAAAACTTTATGACAGAGTTATGCAAAATATGGATAAACTTCCAAAAGGCGTAATGCCGCCGCTTGTTAAACCTATCGATATAGACGAAGTTCCGATTGTAACGCTTGCTCTTTCAAGTAAAAAATACAATGACGCTCAACTTTACAGAATAGCACAAAGACTTATATCTCCTTTAGCCGAAGTTAAAAACGTAAGTATTATAGGCATAAAAGGCGGACATAAAAGACAATTCAATATAATAATTAACCCTGAAAAATTAGCGGCATATCATTTATCACTCGGTCAAGTTGCTATGGCCCTAAAAGGTGGGAATGTAGATTATCCTCTCGGCGGAATTGATAATAAAAAATATTCAATCCCCGTAGAATTCGACGGATTTATAAAAAGCACAAAAGATGTCGAAAACTTAGTGGTTGCTAACTATATGGGAAGACCGATTTATGTAAAAGATATTGCAAAAGTTGAAGACGGAGTGGATTTCCAAAACAAAAAAATAACTACATTTGAAGCCGGAAAAGCATTTGAAGAAGATAAAAAAATTATTGGTGAAAAGTTAAATCAGGTAACTATCTTTATCGGTAAAAAAAGAGGAACAAATGCTGTTTTCGTAGCCAACGACGTAATTAAAAAAGCTAAGGAGCTTAAAAAAACTCTTCCGAAAGACGTTGATATTTTCGTAACTAGAAACGACGGTAAAAAAGCGAATCACGCAGTAAATGAACTAATTTATCATTTGTTGATATCTTTAGGAATTATCGTTATATTATTAATTGTAATGCTTGGATGGAGAGAAGCGTTAATTGTTGCGTTTACCGTGCCTTTAATTTTATCGATAACGTTATTTATCGGTATGCTTGCAGGGCAGACAATAAACAGAATTACACTGTTTGCGTTAATTTTATCATTAGGACTTTTGGTTGACAGTGCTATTATCGTTATTGAAAATATCCACAGACATTTCGAAATAGGAGACAAACCTAGAGAATATGCGGCAATTTATGCAACAAACGAAATTGGAAATCCGACCAATATTGCGACATTGGCTATTATTTTGGCGTTTGTGCCTATGTTTTTCGTAACGGGTATGATGGGACCGTATATGCAACCGATTCCGTTTAACGTGCCGGTTGCAATGATAGCTTCGCTTGTAATTGCATATATGTTTACGCCGTGGGCGGCTGTAATGTTTTTACCTGAGCATAAAGATACTCATCATGAGCCGTTTGATATAAGAAAAACAAAAACATTTAAAATTTTCCATTCAATTTTAGATCCGCTTTTAACATCAACTCCTAAAAGAGTTATGTTCTTTACGGCGCTTATTGTGTTATTGTTAGGCTCAATGGCGCTTCCTGCATTTAAGATAGTTTTATTTAAAATGTTGCCGAGTGCCAATAAAAACACATTTAATATAACTATCGATTTACCAAAAGGTAGCTCAATCGAATCCACTAAAGAAGTAAGTGATTGTGTGGCTTCCATTTTAGCTAAAGAAAAAGAAATTAAAGATTTCGAGCAGTTTATCGGAATTACCGGAGTTGTCGATTTTAACGGACTTCTTAGAGGTAGTTCGATGAAAAGAGGGGAAAATATAGGTGAAATTAGAGTAAACCTTTTCCCTAAAGAAGAAGGTAGAAAAGAAAGCTCAATCGATATGGTTAGTCGTTTAAGACCTATAATACAAAAAACTTGTAGTTTTCATAATGCTAATATCAAACTGGTAGAAGACCCTCCGGGACCTCCTGTAATTGCGACATTATTAATGCAGGTATTCGGGGGTGACGAGCAAGGTAGAGTTAAATTGGCAGAAGAAATTGAAAAAATCTATAAACATACAAAAAGAGTTGTAGATATCGACATAATGAGAGATAGGGAAATTGTAAAATATAAAATAATTCCTGATAGAGAAAAAGCGGCGCTTCTTGGAATTTCAACAGACCAAATCGCTAAAATTTTAGGTATGGGATTAAGAGGTGCGGTTGTAAGTGTCGCTCATATTCCTAGTGAAAAAGACCAAGTCGGTATCTTTGTAAGATTTGCTAAAACGGCAAGAAATTCACTTGAAGCACTTGATAAAATCAAGCTGATGTCTATGACAACTCATAGACTTGTGCCTTTAAAAGAAGTTGTAAAAGTGGTGCCTGTTGCGTATGACGGGATAATAACTTCTAAAGATTTAAGACCTATGGTTATGGTAACGGGTGAAATGGATAAAAGAGGTAGTTTATATGCTCTTCTTGATGTGTTTAGTGAGCTTAAAGATAAAGGAATACCGGGATATAAAATTACATATGACGGAAATCCTAGATTAAATCTAAAAGCAGTTGATCTTAAAACCGGAAAAAGTTACGATTTAATCTGGGGAGGAGAGTGGGAGTTAACGTTTGATGTGTTTAGAGACTTAGGAAGTGCATTCGGTGTTGCTGTTGTGCTAATATATTTATTGATGGTAGCATATTACAAAAACTTTAGAGTTCCGAGAATCGTTCTTGCTGCAGTTCCTCTTACGTTTATAGGGGTATTGCCGGGGCATGCTGTTATGAATTGGATTACTTTAGCGTTTTTCAACTCAAAAACATACTTTACCGCTACAAGTATGATCGGATTTATCGCACTTGCCGGTATCGTTGTTAGAAATTCACTTCTTTTA
>Ga0256914_1003451_pt1 | contig 12452 bp, 4 predicted proteins | sample HulkmetaG_FD_191571 | JGI IMG/M metagenome (GOLD analysis project Ga0256914, IMG submission 191571) | Hydrothermal chimney microbial communities from Main Endeavour vent field at the Juan de Fuca Ridge, Pacific Ocean - Hulk | ecosystem: Environmental > Aquatic > Marine > Hydrothermal vents ...
TCCCCCGTAGGAATTGATTCCAACATGACAGGGATATTCTGATGATAGATGATGCAACAATTCCCGACAATTTCAGAAGATGATGACGGGGTTGAGGTAGAAGAAGGTAAAAAAGAGGGGAAAATCTCCTCTTTATTTGGGGTTGGGGCTGTGGCATCTTCCATCTCATTCATGATGATTATTTGCCCCTTGTAGTTTATAATGGCCGCCGTAATCATTAACTCTAATTCGTCAATGACAATCTCTTTAGCGAGGGACATATAGACGTATCCACGCATGGTGTCATCTAGTAGAAAAGAACCACCCGAGTAGACTTGCGTTGTCGAATAATTGAGTATCATGATATGCTCTCCATCATCAAAACAATAGACATCACCATAGCCGATACTTTCATCTAGCATTGTGCCGTTATCGTCTATTTTTTGGGCTTTAAGCCACTTTGTCTTACCCATATTTGGAAGTAAATTATCGGTCGAAATAACGGGGTTATCTTCAAAGAAAAATTCATGTTTGATGTTGTTCGTGACGTATGATTTTTTGAACATTTCATCTAGCGTTGGGCGTTCTGCTTCTGACATCAAATCGTCTATGAATAATTTAACTTTCATGGCTCTATCGGTTCATTTGCCGTTGTCCAAAAGAGGTGTTTATGTTCGTGAAAAACATCCCTTGTGTGAGCGATTCAATTCGCTTGATGAGTCCTCCATCTTGCTGTAGAAAGACAGCACCATCTAGCCGATATTGAGCAGTTGCAACATCGGAAAAAATCATATGGACATCATTGTTTTTGAGGTTTGCAACTCTGGACAAGATGAAAATATTCGGATATTTGGCTTGTTCTACGTTGACTACGTCTCGTATGGCGTTCAATTTCTGTTGGATGAAAATTGGGTCATTCTCCATCAGGAAGTATTTGATTTCTAGGCTTCTCTTGGTTTTTAGCAGTTCCTCTACGGTTATCGGGTTACTCATTTTTGCACACCTTTCGCACTTTTTGGTCGATTATAGCATCTTTAGGGAAGTATTCAAAGGAGACGATTTAAGCCATTTTTATGTGTTGGGTATGGGATTGTATGGGTTTAGCCGTATTATTGGATTTTTGGTGTGTTTTTGTGCGTTTGATGGGGGGTTATGAGTGAATGTAATGTTGATGATGATGATATTCGTACCAAATTGCTTTAAAATTGCATCAGGAGCGATTTAAGCCGTTCGAACCCCCTATGTAGACAAATACTCACGGTCTGTTTAGTTTCGTCCTGTATGGCATCCTGTAGCCCCTGCAACAGATATATTCAGAGTCAACAAAGCAATCTAGTCACGATTGATACTATCACACCCTATCACACCCTATCACACATCAACTGAACCCAACTAAACAGAACAGTAAAGAAATAATTAAGAAACTAAGAAATATTTGATAATCTCTGGAAATAGGCAAAATATGGGACTCAAATAAAGTCAAATAATCTCTTATAATGGGGATTATGTGACTCTACGCCCCTAAACTGTGGGCTTTGAAGCAATCTCTTATAGCCTTTTTCTGTTTTTGACTCCTAAGCCTTATACTTTTTTTTCTCATATTTACTCATATTTACCCCATATTTACCCCTATTTACACCCTATATTCTATATATTTTATTATTTTTCTAAGGTCTAATATGTTGATTATTTGTATATTTACTATAAGAGAGTATATTCAAAATATACAAATTAGAGATTGATAAATAATTTATTAAAAGTTATATAGTTTTAAGTTATGTTTCTAAAAGATAGAGAATAGCTTTAAAGCCCTAAACTGTGGGGTTTATTCGGGGTCGCTTAAAATATCCTTAACTTTCGTTTTTAACGCTCTATGTTTTGAGATGTTATAAAATTTTGTGACATTAAAAATCACTTTTCTTATAGCCTCAATTATGTGAGATTATTTGACTATTTGAAAATGCCTCTTTTTCCCTCTCATATAGCCAAATATTCCACTTCATATAAAAGTCACATAATGCCATTATATGAAAATTATATGAGTCCTATAAGAGGATTATGTGACCCTCTCATAATCCCCAAACTGTGGGCTTTTGGCATTCATATAATGGCAATATATGAGTCTAATATAAGAGTCATATAATAATCTCATATAGCACTCATATAGCACTCATATAGGACTCATATAAAACTCACATAATCTCTTATAAGACCATTATGTGACTCTTATAAGACCATTATGAGAGAGGAGAGGAGTCCAAATCCGACCAAATTTGACCATAAAACTCCCCATAAACCCTCTACAAACCCCCAAGTGACGGTCATATAAGTTTTACCTATAAGACGAATATGTGAGAGGAACTGCAACCTATCAAAAATCTCCAAAAGTCAAATAATGGTCAAATATGGGTCAAATAGGGGTAAAATAAGAGATTTCACATAATTTTCATATAATAAAACTCATATAGTCTCATAATCCCACAGTTTGGGGCTTCAAGATTTTCATATAATGGCATTATGTGAGTCATATAGTCCAATTATGAGACTATTATAAGAGATTTATAGCAAAAAAAGAGGTAAAATCAGACAAAATGAATAAAAATAAATCAAAATAAATATTATAAAATAAAAATAAATCAAAATAAATCAAAATAAATAAATAAATCAAAATAAAAATAAAAATAAATATTATAAAATAAATAAAAATAAATAAAAATATTCATTATTTGAAAACCTCTCAAATAATCGACCAAATCCACCTCAAAAACCACCCATAAAAACCCCCTCAAAAAACCAATAAAAATCCAACAAACAAAAACAATCCAAAACCAAAACCCACAATAACCCACAAACCAAAAAACAAAACAAAACAAAACAAAACACAAACAAATCAAAAACGGACAAAAAGGGCAAAAAAGAGAAGATTCAAATAAAGTCAAATAATGGCATTATGTGAAAATATAAGAAAATATGAGACTATTATAAGACTATTATATGAGAATTATATGAGTGTTATGAGAGGATTATGAGAAAAAAGGCTCTCAAACTTAATCTAACCTTTGGTACTAAGCACCATCTAATCATGGCTCAAATCAATCACTAATGTTTTTAGCTATAATAGTTAAAAAAGGAACAGTATGAACAATGGACTAATGATAAAGCTTTCATTTGCCACAATGGTTGCACTTGCTAGTACCAATTTAAACGCGTTTAATTTCGCTACTGCACACATAAACTCCGAGGGAATAGACGCAAAGATTGCAGAGGCTATCCAAACAAAGCTAGATAGTGGTGAGCTTGGTAGTATGACTATAGGGAAGCACGTCACGGCTGTTACCCCTGACAATCCAAACAAAGCCCTAACTGTCAAATATTCAGATAATGCCGTGGTTTCTATCCCACTAGGTGGAATTACCGATAAATTCGCAAAGTCAATGGCACTAAGTCCTGACGGGAAAGCAATTAATATCACAATGACGGATGATGAAGTTTTAACCATGAACATCTCCTCTATAATTGACAAGTTGAATAAGAAGAAAATAAAAGACATTACCTTAGATATTCCCAATAAGAAACTGATGCTTTTTTATACAGACAATTCCAATGGTGAACTAGACATTACCGACCTACTATCAGATACAAATGCAATAGTTACAGGTGGTACTTATAGTCAAGCAAATAAGAATATCACATTAGCAATCACAGGGGCTGATGATGTTGTAATTGATGTTGCTCAAATCACCGACCAACTATCAACCAATGATTTTACAGATGCTCTAAAAGATAAGGTTGAGGCTAAAAAAGTGACTAAACTTGCATTGAATGGAGATGACCTCAAAATCACTTTCACTGATGCCACAACACAAATGTTAGCACTACCTGATAAGAGTGACCTATCTAACATCACTTTCAACCCGACCAATAGCACTCTAAAGGTTACCATGACAAACGGTACTGAAAAAGAGGTGTCTGTTACAGGTGTTAATGCAGATGTTCAAACAGCCCTAGACCTAAAGGTAAATATAGTTGAAGGAAAAGAGTTATCTAGTAATAACTTCACTGACGAGCTAAAAACCCTCTTAGAAGCCAAAAAGGTAAAAGATACAGTTTTGGACGATGGTAAAATAAAAGTCCTCTACACAGATGGTACAGAGGCTCTAATCAACTTCCCAAGCCAAAATGATATAGACAGCGTAACTTACAATGAAGCAACTAAAAAGATTGTCTTAACCATGCTTAACGGCACAACCAAGGACATAACAATCACTGGGTTTTCTACCAATGATTTCACTGATGAGTTAAAAGATGCAGTAAATCTTAAGAAAGTTGAGACAGTCACAAAGGTTGCAGACAAACTAAGAATAAAATATACTGATGGCAGTGTAGACAATGGTATATCTATTCCAAATCCCCAAATCATAGATGTAATAGAATGGGATGGAGCTACACAAAAAATTACCCTCAAAATGGATGACGGCTCTACAGTCACTCATAATCTAACTCTTAATAAAGCAGATATTGGGCTAGGCGATGTAGACAACACCTCTGATATCAATAAACCAATATCAACCCTAACCCAAACAGCATTAGACACCAAGGTCAACGTAGATGGTGCAAAAGTCTTAACAACCAACGACCTAACCAATGCCCTACTAACTAAAATAAATAATAAAAAGGTGCTAGATGTCACTCTTAATACAGGCGATAATACTATTGATGTTAGCTACACTGATGGTTCACCTCTTAGTTCTTTGGCAATTCCTGATAATGTTAATCTTGATAGCGTGGGATACAATAAGCCAACTAAGAAACTCTCACTTACCCTAACTGACGGAACAGTCAAGGTTGCAACACTCACCATTGATAAATCCGATGTTGGATTAGGCAATGTAGATAATACATCGGATAGTGCTAAACCAATATCAACCCTAACCCAAACAGCACTAGACACCAAGGTCAATACAGATGGTGCAAAAGTTCTAACTACTAACGACCTAACCAACGCCCTAAAAGATGCCATCGAACTCAAAAAGGTTAAAGATGTCACATATGCGAATGATAAATTAAAAATTGATTTCACAGACTCAACAAATACAGAAATTTCACTACCATCTATCTCTCTTGATAGCGTAGCATTTGATGAAACAACCAATAAACTTTCAATGACCATGACAGACGGAGTAATCAAAGATATCACATTGGCATTTGATAAATCAGACATCGGTCTATCAGAGGTAGACAATACCTCAGATGCAGACAAACCAATTAGTACAGCTCAACAAACAGCACTAGATGATAAGGTCAATAAAGACGGTGCAAAAGTATTAAGTGAGAATGATTTCACCGATGCTCTCAAAGCGAAATTGAACGAGAAAAAAGTAAATGATGCGACCCTTAAGACAAACAAGCTAACTTTTTCTTTCACTGATGGCACTACAAAAGATATAACACTTCCCCCAAATACAGATACAGATGCAAAAGGAATATTTACTGAAACTTTTTCAGGTACTGTAACTCTTACCAAAGCAAACGCAATCGTAATCAAGGAATTTTCCCCAATAACAATAGGTGACGGCAAAGCAATCAAAGTAGGTATTCAAATACCCGTGAGGTCTGATGATGGGGACACAGATTGGGGTGGTGTATACTTCAACGTGAATGCGAAAGTCAACGGAATTTGGTACAATCTTGGTAATAGAGGATATGGAGGGGGTACAATGCACAGAGGAGCTAAAGTGATTGCAAACGAGTATCTCTCATTCCTACTAGACTTTCCAACATGGGAAAATGTAGAGGGAGACTATGAATTGGTGATAGAAGTGACAGGGAGAACCTTTGACACAGATGTCAAGGTGAATGGGTCGCATGACATCAACAAGGTATCGTATGGACTCAATAGCCGCGGGGGACTATACACCAAAGGTTCAAATCAAAACTACATGACACTTACTGTAGTTGAAGTGAACTAAGTGTTTAGCATTCGTGTGAGAATCCGAATGCAACTCTTCTTACATCAACTCCTCAACTTTTATATTGAGGAGTTGGGCAATACCCATTAGGTACATATCTCTCATTATCGGTGATAGGCTAGACAGATACGGTTTTATTTGTGCCGTATTTAGCTTTGATGCTACGAATATTACAAGTGGAGTAGTAATCCCTTTCACCTCTACATCCCCCTCAAAACCCATCCTCGTAAGAAGCATAGCATCATTCAAATCATCATATTTCAATGTAACATATGGGTTCACTCTCACAAGCCCTTTTAGCTCATTCACATTTATGTTTTCACTAAATGGAGTAACAACGATACCACTATCATCTGCCATAACATCCTGAAAAGTCTTCTCGATAACTACCCTATTCTCTTCCGCAATCTTCCCAATATTCAAACCAAAAAAAGAGTAAGAATTCATCCTAACTTTTTCACCACTTCCACCACCAATACCAACCCCACCAAACCCAATAATTTTATTGGCTTTGTTCCTTATTGGAATAGTGAATGTGCTTGGTTGGGGGAGTCTGATACTATTAATGTCTTTGATATCTATAAAGTTCTGCTTTAAGTGTTCAACTAACCCACCACCAACAAACCCTATCTGATATTCCTCTATCTGACTAGAAGAGAATGGAATATTAATGTTGTTACTGTTATCAATATCCTCAATACCTTTTTTCACAAAACTCTGCACAAGCCCTAAAATCTTGTCCTTTTTCTCATACTTATTGTCGTCTCCATATTGGAGAGTGTAATGAGAGATTGAAGCAATCTTTTCTATCGCCTCAACAAAGTTCATTTTAGTATAGTCCATCACGAACTTTATCGCATCCCCACCCGCTCCACAAGTGAAACAAGTGAAAATCTGCTTTGTTGGTGACACCACGGCAGACGGTTTAGTATCAGAGTGAAATGGACACAAAAATTTAAAATTTGCACCCTCTTTTTTCAATTCTCTATAGCCCCCTATCACCTCTACAATGTCCATAGACGATTTTAACCCATCAATATTTATTATTTTTGACATAAAAACTCTCTTGCCAAATTCAACTCTTCATCGGTGTGTGCAACTCCACCAATATTTTTACTAATATACATTTCAGCTTGTTCTTTTTTTGTTAAATCTTGAATATATACAGCAGAAAAATTACTGAATCTTTCTGTGAGATAGACCATCTCTCTATAAGAGTACTCTTTAAAATATCTACCACCTCTATCAGTAAATTCATTACTGACAAATCCACGGAGAGCATCCACCCTCTGTTGACCATCTATCACCGTCCACTCAACATGATGAGTATCTTTTGAGTCTATCTCTTTACGTGCAAAAATAAATTCACCGATTGGAGATCCGCTCATAATTGATGAAATTAGGTTTTGCTTATTCTTCATGCTCCACACCAATCCCCTTTGATATTGGGGTATAATGTATTTGTCATCTTGGTAAATCCCACCCGTCTTTACTCCTAACTCGATTATTTCGCCAAGACCTCTTCCAAGTGTACGAATATCGTATCTTTCATCGAAAGGCTTAACTTGGACACTTCGCGTGTCCTCACCTCTCTTTTTTTGCTCTTCTTTTCTAGCTCTTACTAATCTGTATAAATCCATCTTAAATCCTTTTGATATTTTAAGTAAAGCCATTATACCAAATATACAATTAATTAATTATTAAATTGTTAAATCATCAATCAAATCAAACGCTTCACTAATGGTAATCTCATCATAATTGTAAATGATTGTTGCATTTTCGTTAAAATCTGAATCTCCTCTTTTAGCTAAAACTTCTATCCTACCCTTGCTAATCAGAGAGTCTCTATTTTTTATTTTGCTATAAATGTTATCTATTTCCCCTCTAACTTTCTTGAATTCTCTTTCGATGGTTTGGGTCAACGCTTCCTCTACTTCCAAATCTTGTGTTTTGGTTGGTAGGTATGATTCCCCTATGGATTCCATAATGAGATTTAATCCCCATCTAAGAGTGGTGTTTCCATAGTTCACACCACCTCTTAGTCGTCTAATTGCATCATCGTATCCATTTATCCTATTGGTCAATCTCGCCTTGACATCATCAGGGGTCTTTTTTAGCCCTATTAATCTCTTGGCTTCCCTACGACTCTCTGCGACCTCACTACGCTCTTTTATCATATCTTTTTCCATTTGTATTGCTTTATGAAGTCTGTTAGTCTCCTTATTTATTGTACTTTTTTCAACTGCATCTAAAAATGCACTTACAGTAGAGATAACTTTTTCTAAACTAATCCCCATCTCATGTATGTCTACACGGTGGGCTGTTGCACTGCTCAATCTTTCAACTTCCCAAATAAACGGCTGTCTGAATGCGAAACTATTAGCAGACCGAAGAATGGTAATACATTCACCACGCAGATAATCGCCGTCACTCTCCATGTCTACTAGACTAAAGAGATTCTCAATCGACTTTTTAATCTTGATAGAACCAATCTCCCTACCCTCTTTTTTCACCTCTTCTTTTTGGAAGTCCATGAACATATTGACCATCTCTTCATGTGTATATCTACTACCATCCTCTTTTCTTTTTCCCCCGAACATTTGCATTGCCATAGCCGTTATCTGCTCAATAGAGGAGGTATCTACTTGTATCTCATCTTCTCCCTCTCCCTTATCTCCTAATTGCTCAATCCAATCAGACTTACCCTCCATCAGCTTATCCATGAAAGTGTCAAACGTCCCCGCCGTGAAATATTTGTAGACGTGAACATTGTCCATCGTGTTACCTTGTCTAACTCCTCTACCCTTTGCTTGATGGTGAATATCAGGAGTAGATGGGATGTTCATAAGGTGTGCGGCAGAAACATTTTTATTGAAGTCAACCCCTGTAATACCTGCGATGCCAAAAACCATTATATCGGGTGTCTCTGACTCGTTGAACTTGTTTTGCAATTCGATTGCATTTGACTTATCGGACTTTAAGCCACCCGCCTTGTTAAATAGATGGACAGTCATTTTAGGCAATATTTTACCATTCACACCATTCTCAATAATTTGTGTGATGATGCGTTGAGTAAGCACGGGGGTATCGCTAAATACAATTTGTCTACTCATCTCTTTTCTCTCATATTCTGTACGGATATTGTCCATCAAATCAACATACTTAGGGAAATCATTCACATTAAACAGATTTTCTCTTTCACAAATTCCCTTTTTAATTAGAGCTTCGGTTACTCTTCGTATTGCATCATCCTTAATTGTGTACGCATTAAAATACAGTTTACCGTCTCTCTCTTCTAAAAAGTCGGGGGTAAGCCCTTGAACCCCTTTTTCCACCAAGATATTATCTGCATCATCTTTGTACCCATCATAAAAATAATTCATCGCTTCATCTCTCACTTCTAGTCCGTCTAAATCATCTAGTGATAAAGCATCTTTGGATTTTGACGTATCTTTATAGAGGAGAAATTCAAACACTCTCAACCCTTTAAGAGCAACCTTTATATCGTCCAATGATGTACCATCCTTAACAATTATCGGACATATTCCATTAGCAAAAGATACACCATTCGATAAATTTCTCACTCGATTAATAAACCCAAAGGTTTCACCTACGGTTTTTTGGAGTGAACGGACTAGGTCGTCTTTTGTCTTTTCATTATCTGCATATTTCATGATGCTTTTTTCATGGATAGATGTTTTAAACGCTTCATTTGCCAATGCTAAACCATTAAATGTATCATTCACATCATCACGTAATGCCCCTGTAGCCGAGAAGTCTGTAGAGTCGGGTTTAACTTTTAGTCCACTAACTCTACTTTGTTCGCTTTCTGCCGTTCTATATTTCACACTATCTTTTACCAAAGATTTCAACTGAATGAAATTTGAGAAGCCCGTGAACGTTTTTGATGTTGTGACACCTACGCCATTTACCTTGTCTGTCACAATGTCCTTGGAGACAATATAGTTATCTATAAAATCTTTCTTGCTCCTAAACCCAACTTTGGGTTTACCATTGGCATCTTTATACCCACCACTTAGCACCATGTTTGATACAATCTCTGATGGAGAATTTGTCCAAGGTGTGGCTGTCACGCTCACTACTCCACTACCATTACCACCCCTTTTATTCCTAATGTACTCGGTGATATAGACGAGTGCTATATGGCTTTGTGATGGAACGTGAGACGCTTTTCTAAGACCCATATCGAACACGCCATTTTTAAAATTCTGCTGTTCATCTATAAAGATTGCATCAACCCCCGTATTCTCAAAAAATGCTTTTGCGTTACCGAAATTCGGGTAAGTTCCGACAAGAGAGTAAAAAGGAGTCTCATAATCTTTTTCACCCGTGGTTGATTTTACTCTCACTAATTTATCCACAGTTTTATCTCTTAATTTAAAGTTGGGAATAATCGAGTGAGGAGCAATAACAATCCTAATATTCCCATCACTTACCATCCTCTTAAAATCATCCCCAAAAGATTGTGTTCGCATGACCATTAATTTATCTTGCCACTCCGATGTCATAAATTTTCTAAACTCATCTTCCAATTTTGACACAACACCATTAGGAGTAAGAACTAAAATTCTTTTTGCCGTACCTTTTCTAATCGCCGCGATTGCTGTCATTAGCATAGTGATAGATTTACCAAGTCCGACATCTTGTCTCATGGTGTCTTTTAGCTTGGTTGAGAAGTCTCTTGCGTCTTCATTTTGGTAAATTCTAGCCATTTGAATAAGTTCATCAGTGACAGCTCCTCGCAACTCTTCCATTGGCTCACCATCATCAGCAGAGGTAACTTTTTCTGCCTTGATGATTGCAGACGATTCCAATTTCTCTTCTAGCTTTGATTTGAGGGATACATCACTCATAACAGCCTCTTTTGTGTAGTACTTCAACAACTCCTCTATTTCCCCGAATGCCGTCTGATATAAGCCCTTGATGTAAGCACTACCATCATCTGTATTAGAATGGATATACTTACTAACCAAGAGAGGTTTACCCATACTTTTTGACTGTAGAAATATCCTAAAAAGTTCATTCCAATTTCCCACACTCTCAATATTCTCAATAGTGACACCAACCCCGACAGCCGTATGAGATGATTTTTGAAGCCCTTGAAAAACTTTATCCTTGAAGACTCTAGCCAAGTCCGTACCACCCATTGTCATCACTTGCCTTACCAATTCGTCAACATCATCTTGTAGATATATTTGTGTGGTTTTTGGAGAGAATGGAAGTTTATCCATGCTTAATACAGATTTGTGGTCGCGTAATTTTGTAATGGTATGGGATGTTTTCATATCCCATAGTTCATCAGACACTCCATCAGGCTTTTTCATGTCGTTGATGTGTAGGATTGCATCTTGGTATCTCATCCCATTCATGACTGATATGCTGTCTTCCATACTCACAACATCACCATCTTTGCTAATAGATAGAAGAGGAGATTCCAACTCTTTAGCCGTGAAGTCACTTTGACTGTAAACCGTATTTCCTTGGTCATTGATTCGCTTGAACTGCTTCAAATATAGAGGATTCTCTTCAATCATTTTTTTCACATCTACGCCACTCATATTTAAAAATAGCATGAGTCTATTAAAATCTTTTGTCATCTCTCGAGTAGAGAAAGATTTTCTAACACTCTTCAAGAATTTATCATTCGTCAAAATGTCATAATCCTCTCTATTCTCATCCAAGAACGCATTTACATCATCCTCACTCACTTTTCCATCCATAATCATTAGAATCAATTCCAATAGAAAGAGGTGACCACCACTAACTTTATTCTCTATGGCAATCATCTTATACCTAATCAGATTCCCAATATTAATATTTTTTTCTTTGGCTCTTTGGTATAGGTCTATAAAATCTTTCTCTTTTAGTCCACCCTCTACATCATCTCTTAACTCTAAGGTTTCATTTTCCAACTCTTTAATGATGGACTCAACAATCTTTTTGGTTTGCTCTGACACTACATTCCTATAAAGAGGTATCAGTTCTGCGTATCCAAAACTATTTTTAAATCCATTTTTTTTGAACTTCTTTTCCACCATCTTTTTTACTTCTGCAAGGCTCAAATCGGTATGAACTGCATCCCTAGCATATCTCTCTAGTGCATCAGGGTTTTCCTCCATATATTGGGCTTTGCTTACAAAATCACCAAGTATTAATTTGGGTCTATTGGTGAAATATTTTCCCTCTAAAAAGTCTAATATGTCTACAGACAACTCAATAGCATCTTTCAAATTCCCATCTTGATAATTTTTTGTCTCTATTTGCTTCACAATATCATCAGGGTGCTTCTCAAATACCAACATATCCACAACCACATCAGTACCACTCTCTTTGAACATTTTGGATGGTAGGCGATACCCACCGATAAATGATGCTCTCTTTGTCATCTCATACCTAGCTTTTTTATATGAGTCCGACATCCTCTCTGCTGTAGATGAAGAGGTCAAAAATACTCCTCTTTTTCCACTTTTTAACAAGTCCAAA
>Ga0256914_1003452_pt1 | contig 12451 bp, 16 predicted proteins | sample HulkmetaG_FD_191571 | JGI IMG/M metagenome (GOLD analysis project Ga0256914, IMG submission 191571) | Hydrothermal chimney microbial communities from Main Endeavour vent field at the Juan de Fuca Ridge, Pacific Ocean - Hulk | ecosystem: Environmental > Aquatic > Marine > Hydrothermal vents ...
TGATGTTGCTCAGCACTTCCTAGCAAAGAAGGGTATACTAGCAGTAAGGAGAGTAAAGAGGTCAGACATGGAGAAACTAGAAAGAGCAACAGGAGGGAGGATCGTGTCTAACATTGAGGACTTAACCGAGAAGGACCTAGGGTACGCTGAGTTAGTCGAGGAGAGGAAGGTTGGTGAGGACAAGATGGTATTCATTGAGGGTACTAAGGACCCGAAGGCAGTTAGTATAGTAATTAGGGGAGGTCTTGAGAGAGTAGTTGATGAAGCTGAAAGGGCCCTCAGGGACGCACTAAACGTAGTTGCTGACGTAGTTAGGGTACCTAAGATAGTCTACGGTGGTGGAGCATTTGAGATGGAGATTGCTAAGCACTTGAGGGAGTACGCAACCCATGTAGGTGGTAAGGAGCAGTTAGCTATTGAAGCCTTCGCTAAGTCACTAGAGGGATTAGTAGCGGCGTTAGTTGAGAATGCAGGTATGGACCCGATAGAGATGCTATCTAAGCTAAGAAGTGCTCATAACAAGCCCGACGGTCATAAGTACGGCGTCAACGTATTCACAGGTGAAGTAGAAGATATGGAGAAGTTAGGAGTTATAGAGCCATTAATAGTCAAGACTAACGCATTAAAGGCAGGTACGGAGGCGGCTACGTTAATACTTAGAATAGACGACATAATAGCAGCTTCAAAGATAGAGAAAGAGGAGGAAAAGGAAAAGAAGAAGGAGGAGAAGGAGGAAGAGTAGGTAATTAATTAACTGTTTTTAAATTAAGGACTCAATAACGTGGCATTAACAAATAAACGACCACCTAATCTTACTTAACTCAAGTTTTACAGCCTACCGTACATTACTAACTTAGGGTAGAGCGTTGGGTAGAGCGATAGTCATTAGCGGTACGCCAGGTACTGGTAAGACCTTAGTAGCTAAGGAATTAAGTAAATTATTGAATGCTAAGTATGTAAACTTAAGTGAGTTAGTTATTAGTGAGGGTCTTTACGACGAATACGATCGCGACAGGGACTCATACGTTATTAATGAGGATCTCCTTAGGGATTACTTAAGGAGATTAGTGATGGGTACTGATGGGTACGTAGTGATTGATAGTCACTATGGTGAGTTAATTGATGATGACTTACTAAGTAAGTTAATAGTGCTTAGACTACATCCTAAGGAACTACTACGTAGGCTACTCGGTAAGGGCTGGGCCTTAAGTAAAGTAGCAGAAAACGTTGAAGCAGAGATTGTGGGGGTATGTACGTATAACGCGCTTAATGAGCATCCAAAGGATAAGGTGTGTGAAGTAAATACTACTGATAAGTCAGTTCACGAGGTAGTTAACGAAGTATTAGGAATAATTAATGGTGAAGTACCCTGTAGGGTATGGATTGACTGGTTAAGTGATCCAAAGTTAAGTGAGGTACTTATGGAGATTAGAAGGCTCTATAACGTCAACGATAAGAGGTATTGAGAAGTATGACGAGTCAATAACCGCTTCACCAACCTTCAGTCTAGGTAGTAATTCTTGACATTTACTAAGGCAGGCTAGGTTTCTGCACATAATGTCTATGTCCTCTTTATACTTAAGCGTATGTACAATCCTTAAGTTAGCATTGGTAATTATTCTGTATCCTAATGTACTAGGTGATTGTGTAACTAATACCAAACCAACGTTTAATTTCCTAATTTCAGAGATTAGCCTCTCAAGTAATTCCCTATTAACGCCAAGTATGTTATGTACCTCCTCAATAATTACGAATAAGTTCTTACGCCTTAACTCATTAACGACTAGCCTCCTATGTTCAATAACCTTAAGAATAGATAATGTAGCTAATTTCTTCAATAGTTGGTTCTTCATTCTGGAAAGATCAATAATGATTACATTATTTATGTTATCCCTACTAGTAAAGTACCTTCTGTTGCTTACTAACTCAAATACATTACTATCAACTAGGGGTTCAAGCTTCCTAATAAGGGCATATTTACTCTCCAGCATCCACTTAGCCTCAATACCTAGCCCCTCAATAAACTCCATAATATCGTTGACGTTACTATAACTTCCCCTATACTCTCTCAATACCTTACTAAGTATGTATGATTGAGGCGCCGTTAGTTCTAACACGTCATCAAGTATTGATAGTATGTCTTCCGGATCATTAGGTAGGGGTAACCTAGTGTTTACTCCAGGTATCAAGTACTTTACAATTAAATCATTATTCTTGAATTTACTTAGTAAGCTCCTATACTCGCCGAACCAATCAATAATGACTACTTCCCCATACCTACTAAGCCCTAACGATAGTGTAGCCGTGGTTGTTGTCTTCCCTGAACCGGTAGATCCAACCACTATAGCGTGTCTTAATACCTCGTTATATGGTATCCTAACTACGGAATCATCTCCTCCATGTCTAAACCCTATAACAACGCCGTCACTAGCTGAGGTTCTAGGGGGTATTACTAAGTACATCTTAACATGCTCACGCCTCGTTAATACCCTCCTTAATCCCCGAAAGGGTTTATGCAGTTAACCTCTGATATACCTACATCCTCAGGTATAATTGCTTTAAGTAAGGCCATGAAAGCCTTTAAACATTCCTCGCTCTCAGGGACTATCTTTATTAAACTAGATACTCTCTGCTTATTAACCGACGTAATTATCTGAAGTTCTGACTTACCACAGATTTTCATGAAACTCTTAATTATTAATTCATTATCGAGCTTAACACCCTCACCTCTAATTGAGTATAGTTCGAAGCACCTACTTACTAAATTACCCATTACCGCACCCCTAATTAGGGAGGATTTTTAAAGTGTATCAGACCTCATAGTAGGGGGTTGAGGTATTGAGTTTAGGTAGTAGCTCGGTCGTGTTTGAGGGTAAGGTCGTTAAGCTCGAGAAGTCACTGATACCTAATGTAGTGATAGCCAACATCGACTGCGGTAATTGCCTCGTCAGGTTAGACCTAACGAAGCAGTTACTAGTATTTAATGAAGGGGATAAGGTAAGGATACTCATAAGTAGGGAAAAACCTGACTACATATTTGGTAAGGACTTCGTAGGTTGGGGTTACGTAGTAGGTACTAAGGAGGGTGAGGCTGGTAAGCGTAAGTTAATAATATCAATATGGGGTTACTTACTGATTGTAGAGACTACAGATGAGTCGTTAGTGAGTTCATTCTCACCAATGGATAAGGTGTATGTAAAGATAAGTAGGGAGTCATAGGTAGTAGCTACAGATAAGTAATGCTCCAATTAATAAATGCAGTATCTTTAAATTACGCTAGGTGTAGAAACTTTTAGGTAAGTGTAATGAGTGTGCAGAGGGCCTTGAAAAACTTAATAATGGAATTGGCTGGGTTAGTAGATTCTAAAGTCCTCGTTAAGCTAGTTGATGGGACCACCTACGAGGGTAAGTTAATAGGTATTGACTTAGGAGACCGCCTATCACTTCACTTAATTCTCGAGGACGCCAAGTCATCTAAAGGCGAGAAATATTACAAAGTATTCATAAGTGGGCATAGGGTATCTGAAATAATATGTATTGAAAAACCCCTCTTTGATCCTGAGGAATTCGCTAATTTAATCCAGAGAAAATTAAGTTTACCTCCAGGAACGGTTAGGGTCATTAAGGAAGCAAAAACTGTCTTAGTATACGATAGGTATAAAATAACTGAGAACGGCGTTGAAGGTGCAGGCGGTTTAGCTAATAAGCTGTATAGCCTATGGCAGGAATACATGGAGTCTAAGAAAGGTAAGTAAAAGGGTCTAACATGTTTGAAATAAAGGATAAGGACTTAGCAGGTAGAATAGGGAGACTGAGAACTAAGTCAGGAGTAATAGAAACACCCGCTTTTTTCCCTGTGGTTAATCCATTTAAGCAGGAACGTGACGTACCGGTAAGTAAGATTCGTGAAGTAGGGTTTAGGCAAATAATAACGAATGCATTCATAATCAAGCAGAAGCTAGGTAAGGAAGCAGTTAAGGTAGGCGTACATAAACTACTGAACTTCGACGGTATAGTAATGACGGATTCCGGAGCTTATCAGTTACTTATGTACGGTGGTGAGAGAATAAGAATCGATCCTGTAGATATAGTCACTTACCAAGAGAGCCTGGGATCCGACATAGCGGTTATAGCGGATATCCCTACAAGAGATGATGCAACTTATGAAGAGGCGCTCCATAGTGTTGAAGAAACTTTAAGAAGAGCTAAGTTAGTTCATGAATTAATAGCTGATAGTGATACCATATGGGTACTACCTATTCAAGGCGGTGTTTACACGGACTTAGTTAGGAAGTCAGCTGTGTATGGTAGTAAACTAACTAATTACAGAATGTATGCAATAGGTAGCCCAGTAACTGTTCTAGAGAAATATGAGTTCTGGAAAGTAGTTGATATGGTAGCTACTGCTAAGATGATTCTCCCACCGGATAGGCCAGTACATCTCTTCGGTGGTGGGCACCCACTGATAATACCGTTTATGGTAGCCCTAGGCATAGACACCTTCGACTCTGCATCCTATATATTATACGCTAGGGAAGGTAGGTACATGACAGAATATGGAACCTACAGAATTGAGGATCTTGATTACCTACCTTGCGAGTGTGAAGTATGTAGTAAGTATGATGTCAGTGAATTAATGGAGATGAGTAGAGAGGAGCGGACGAGGTTATTAGCTATACATAACCTTCACGTAATAAATAAGGAGATCAAGAAGGTTAAGGTAGCTATTAGAGAGGGTAGGTTATGGGAACTACTTGAGTGTAGGGCAAGGACACACCCATCATTAAGGGAAGCATTGAATAAGGTGATAACGTACGTAGACTGGATAGAGAAACTAGACCCTAGACTGAGAGGTGACGCTCACGGTATCTTCCTCTATGACGTAACATCGTATTACAGACCCGAACTGGTAAGGCATAGAAGGGATGTTGTGAAGGGCTTAAGCGATAGGTTAAGGCATGGTAACGAATTAATACTAATACCGGGTAACCCCCTACAAAAGCCCTTTAGGGAATCTAAGGTATTTAAAGAAGTTGTTAGGAAGTTATGTAAAGGTAATTTAGTTGAGTGCATTGATAAGTCAGTAATCTACACACCATTCTTTAACCTACTACCGACAGTACTTGATCAAGCGTACCCATACTCGCAATTCGAGGCACCATTAAATCCAAGTAAGGAGTTAATTGAGTATATGTATAACTCATTGGTAGAGCTTATTAATGAGGTACTAAGCAATAACCCGTTAGCTGAGGCACACCTAGTTTACTGTAGTGAGTTGAGTTGGTCCTCAGAGGAGAATATTAAGGAATACGTACTCAGTAGAGTTAGAAGATATAGTGAGCGTATCAAGCTCATTAGAATGAATTGCTGATTAGTAAAATAGGATTAAAGCACCACTAATCAATTACATATAAGGCTTAGGACCTCTTTCCTCAGCAGCTCTCATAGCTTCCCGAATAGCTGCCTCGGTTTCCTCAAGTATCTTGGAGTACTTAAGTAAATCCTCTACACTTACGTCAAGCCCTAATAACGTATTTACCTTGGTTATGAATACCGCAGCTGCTTTAGGATCATACTTAGTAGGTTCCGTATAAGGAAGTAGAACTAGTGTAGGCACTTTCCTTATCTTAAGTATCGTGAATAGTGTAGCTAAAGGACCTACTATGTAGAGCCCCTTAGAGAGCTTAGGCTCAGGTAGTCTCCATTCGCAATTGTCGGTACTAAGCCACCTATACTCTTCACGACCCTCCTTAAACTTAGCATTTAACCCCCCAGCAAGTATTGCCCTCTCACCCCCGATACTTAAGAACCAATCAACAAGTGCTTTAGAGTACCTGACCCTCTCCGGTGGTTGAGGTAATGCATTATTGACTACGATAACTAGTGACTTAGTAGGGTAAGCAAAGATTTCGTAGGGAGTCATGATGCCGTAGTCTTCAAGGGCTACGAAGTCGGGCATATACTTAGTAATTATATCCCCAACCTTAATGGCTCCCAACTTCTCAGCTAGGTACTTAGTAGCTATCGTACCCACGTAGCCGAAGCCAGGGAAACCCGTTATTAATGTCCAGCCATGTCTACTACTCAATACCTCCTTATACTCATCATATATCACTATTTCAACTACCATACTCAACACACTCCTTAACCTTAACGGCGACGCCCCTAATAAAGTGGATTACCTCGTATGGGCTTAGATGAAGCCTACCAACACATAGTAATTCATCATCTTCATTAACTACGAGAACCTCGTCACCCGGTCTTAAGTCTTCATCAATCATTAATACGTGTTTAGAGAAGACATTGGTGGGGTTACGTATTAGATCCTCTGAGATTTCATTAAAGATAACGACCCGTAGCTTAGGGAACGGTATATGTTTATGTATTATCTTACCACCCTCAATAGTTAGTACGTAGGTGTATGTTGACGCTCTTAATGAAGCTACCCTAACATTACCTATCCAAACCTCTCTAATACGTCCAGTACTTCTCGATACCTTAACCTTCACGCTATTAGGTACTAAGTACCTACCTACGTCATACCTAAACTGGTAATTAGCTAACGCTCTAAGGTACTGTATCTCATGAGGTTTGGCATCTCTTAAGTACTCGGGCATGGCGTTTCACACAACCAACTCCCTACTCCTCCTAATCCTAAGTGATGACCTACCTCTATTACCTAGTACCTTACTAATTGCCTTAATGAAGTCCTCCATAATTACGTAGGTCCTCCCACTCCTTAGTGCAAAGTAGCCAGCCTCAGTGCATATGGCCTTAATGTCAGCTCCAGAAGCCCCCTCAGTCCTCCTAGCTAGCTCCTCCATATCGACATTCCTTAATTTCATGCGTCGCGTGTGGATTTTAAATATCTCTACCCTACCTCTAAAGTCAGGTAGAGGGACCTCTATAACTCTATCAAACCTCCCTGGCCTAAGTAGTGCTGGATCTAGTATGTCGATTCTGTTAGTAGCTGCTATCACCTTGACCTTATCTAGGGGATCAAATCCATCTAGCTCAGCAAGTAACTGAGTTAAGGTTCTGTGAATCTCACGCTCCCCACTAGTCCCTATGTCTAACCTCTTAGCCGCTATAGCGTCTATCTCATCTATGAACACTATCGCAGGTGCTTTCCTCCTAGCTAATTGAAACAACTCCCTAACAATACGTGCTCCCTCACCAACGAACTTCTGAGCTAGCTCCGAAGCTACTAAACTAATGAATGTAGCTTGAGACTCCCCAGCGACTGCCTTAGCTAGTAATGTCTTACCACAACCAGGTGGTCCGTAAAGGAGTATTCCCTTAGGGGGTTCAATACCTAGCTCCTTGAATATCTCTGGGTGCCTTAACGGCAACTCAACAACCTCCTTAATCTCCCTGATCTGCTCCTCTAAACCACCTATGTCTGAGTACCTAACCTTAGGTCTCTCAATAATCTCCATGGCCTTAACGTAGGGGTCCTCACGTATTGGTAGTACCTCAACTATAGCTGACCCACGTTGATTAAGGGCTACGTGAGTTCCGGGTCTTAACTTACTAATGTCTACCCTACCGCTTATATTCACTATTAAGTTAGGTCCCGTGGTACTCTTAACTACTGCTCTCTCGTCATCGAGTACCTCAAGGACTATACCCTCGATTAGTGGTGGAGCCATTAACTTATCAACTTCCTGCTTATAATATTCGACCTCCTTCCTCAAATAAGAGATTTCAGTCTCGAGCTCCTGAATCCTCATTTCTAAGTACCTTACGTAATCCACTATCCCTTTCCTCCTCTCACTTCCGTAATCTACTCCGGACATACGTACTCGCCTCCACACCTATACTACTTACTCAAGGAAAGCCTATATAGTCTGAACCTCTATAGGTCTTTAGGTAAGGGTGGTGTCTTCCCGTACGGTATACTGCGAGATGTGTGGGCGCCCGATAGATAGGAGAGTAGCTAAGATAGTGTATATTGAGGGTGCTAAGTTAATACTATGCCCTAACTGCTACGCTAAGGTATCTAGGAGAGTAACTACTGAGGTTAAGTCATTAAGTACTAAAGGGACCTTAAGTAGACGTCCAAGTAGATCAGCAGGAGTAACTAGAAGAAGGCGTGAAGTACTTGATGAATACGAAGTAGTCCCGGACTTCGCAGAGAGAGTTAGGAGGGCTAGGGAGAAGCTTGGGTGGACGCAGAGAATGTTAGCTGAGGCTGTTAAAGAGGGTGAGAACGTTATTAAGAGGATTGAGAGTGGTAGATTAGTACCTACGATTGACCTAGCTAGGAGGTTAGAGCGGGTTCTAGGGATTAAGTTACTAGAGCCTGTGGTTGAGTCGACGCTTGAACCTATGAAATCATATACGAGCTCTGGAGTAAGTAAGGAGTTGACCTTAGGTGACATCGTAGCTATTAGGAAGAAGGAGCGCAAGGAGCGTTAAGATGACGTCAGTAGATAAGGTAATATTAGTAGTTAAGGATGGTTGGCTTGAGGAGGCAGTAGCTTTAGTTAGGTGTTTAGAGCCTAAACTCCTTAAAGTAGTTAAGTTAAGTAGATCATTCAGACCAAATAATAGGACATACCTAACAAAACCTACAATGGAGCGTGTTAGAGAGATCGTTAATAATGAAGGTATTAATAAGCTAATAATATATGATTACCTGAAGCCTAGGCACGTATTCGCACTAATGAGAGAACTACATATAGAGATTCTCGATAAGATAAACCTCATACTTGAGATATTCGCTCTTCATGCAGGATCTAAGGAGGCTAAGTTGCAGATTGAAATGGCTAAGATAATGCATCAATTACCCCTCATTAGGGAGTGGATAAGGAAGGCTAAGCTAAGGGAATTCCCTGGTTTCTTAGGACCTGGTGCTTACGCCATAGATAGGTACTATAGCCACATGAGGAGGAGATTAGCTAAGATTAGGAGGGAGTTGAGGGAGTTAAGGTTAAGGAGGGCTAGGGAGAGGGATAGGAGGTCTAGGTTAGGGTATCCTCAAGTAGCTATTGCTGGATACACGAACGCAGGTAAGACAACACTATTTAACGCATTAACTGGTGAGTGTAAACCCGTAGGTCCTGAGATGTTCACTACATTATCACCTAAGGCTAAAGGTGTTTACTTAGGGGATGGTATTAAGGTAATCCTAGTAGATACTGTAGGCTTTATTAGAGACATACCTGCAGAGGTTATAGAGGCTTTCTACGCTACACTTGAGGAGATAGGTAAAGCTGATTTAACTATACTAGTCATTGATTCATCAGACCCTGAGTACCTAGTAAGGAGTAAGGTGGCTGCGTCAATAAAGATACTATCTAGGGTCGGTTACGTAGGTAAGCCCTTAGTTGTAGCATTAAATAAGATCGACTTAGTAAGTAATGATGAACTCAGGACGGTACGTAAAGTAGTTACCGACGTAATTACACGTGGGTATCCTTGGAAGTGGGGATTAGTGGAGATTTCGGCCTCGAGAGGAGTAAATCTAGGAAAACTGAAGGAGGTGATTAAGGGTTATGTCAGGAGGTACTGTGAGGAGACTAGTGTACGTATTGAGGCTAGGGCACAGACCAGAGCGTGACAAGAGAATAACTACGCACGTAGGTTTAGTAGCTAGGGCCTTCGGTGCTAATGGCTTCATATTAGCTGAGGTAGTTGATGAAACCGTAGTTAATTCATTAAAGAAGGTGTGTATGAAGTGGGGATTTAAGAGCTTCCACATAGAGGCTGGTGTAGATCCAATAAAGTACATTAAGGAATGGAGGCGTAGGGAAGGCCTAGTCATACACTTAACGATGTATGGATTACATGTAGACGATGTAATAGATGAGATTAGAAGGAGTAATAAGGACTTACTAGTCATTGTGGGGGCTGAGAAAGTCCCTAGGATATACTATGAATTAGCTGATTACAACGTAGCTATAGGGCATCAACCACATTCTGAAGTAGCTGCACTAGCCGTTTTCCTAGATAGACTTTATGAAGGGCGCGAGCTACGCTTTATTTACTCTGATGCCGAGTTATGTATCGAGCCATCAAGAAAGGGTAAGAGGGTGGTTAAGTGTGGTGGATAAGAACTTAAGGGACTTGCTTAGTTTCATAGAACGATTCATAGGACCCTATGGTGTGAGGGTATTTGAGGTACTTGCTAGGAGTAGTAAGGAGCTACTAGATACCGAAATAGCCAATATAGCATCAATAGGTGAGCAGGAGGTTAGGAGAGCACTTTATGAGTTACATAACCTAGGCTTAGTTACCTACAAGAAGAAGAGAAACCCCGAGGATAGTAGGTACATATATTATTGGAAAATAGATGTTACTAGAATAAATCAAGTGCTCCTCCAAAGGAAGAAGCTAGTACTACGTAAGCTTAGGGAAAGGTTGGAGTTTGAGGAGGGTAATACATTCTACGTATGTCCAGTAGATGGTGTTAGGCTTACCTTCGATGAGGCTATGGAGAACGATTTTAGATGTCCTAGATGTGGTGAGATGCTTGTTTTCGAGGATAATAGTAACGTTAAGGAGAGGCTTAAGGACTTAATACGTAAGTTAGAAGAGGAAATAAGTAATGAGGAGAGGGCCATTACTCATTGATTTATTCTGCGGTGCTGGGGGCTTCTCAAGGGGGTTTGAGGCCGTAGGTTTCAAGACGGTACTTGCGGTTGATAATGCTAGGGCTCCTGCTAGGTCATTTAAGGCGAACTTTCCCAATGCTGAAGTAGTTGTTGAGGATATTAGGGGTTTATCATGTGATGATCTAAAGTATTTAATAGGGGGTAATTCAGTTGATGTAGTCATAGGTAGCCCTCCATGCGAACCATTCACAGGTGCTAACCCGCGTAGGATGCGTGAGCCTCTAGATAGGCTTTATAGGGATCCTATAGGCTCACTCGTTCTTGAGTTCATAAGGATTGTTGGTTGCTTTAAACCTAAAGTATTTGTAATGGAGAACGTACCAGCTATCATGGATGGATCGCTGAAGCACGCATTAAGGAAGGAGTTTAGGGGTGTTGGTTATGACGTATACTTTAACATATTAAGGGCTGAGGACTATGGAACACCTTCTAGGAGGATTAGAGTCTTCATTTCGAATGTCAGGTTACGCCCTAGGAGGATCCGTAAGCGCGTAAGTGTCTGGGACGCCATAGGAGACCTACCTGAGCCTACAGAAGATCCCGTAATACCTAATCATGAACCCCCACCACCACTTAGTAAGAAGAAACTTAAGAGAGTGATTAGATTGGGTTGGGGTGCGTCACTTATTGAGTACGAGGGAGCTGGAGGTAGGAGATTACCTAACTTAATTAGGTTGGACCCTAGGAGATTAGCCCCTACGGTCTTAGGTTCTTCGAGATTCATACATCCTTACGAACCTAGGCTCCTCACAGTTAGGGAGCAGGCTAGGTTAATGGGCTTCCCAGACAATCACGTATTCCTAGGTGGTAGGGATGAGCAGTATAACCAAGTAGGTGAGGCAGTACCCCCTCCACTAGCTAAAGCTATAGCTGAGGAGGTAATGAAGTTAATTAGGTGATACTACGTGGTTAAGGTATTCATAGTACTTAATAATGTAACCTCACCTCAAAGATTAGTAGACACGGCTAAGGTGGTATTCGGTTCATCCTTAAGTATTAAACCGTCGGGGTTCATAGTATGTAGAGTCTCAGGAATGGCTGCCCAAGCAGGTATACCAGAGGTTGCTAAGTTAGCTTACAAATTAGGTGAGAGGTTCTTAATACTACCTTCATTAAATGATGTTATTGAAGTAATTAAACCTACGAAGGTACTACTACTTACTAATGAAGGTGGTAAGGATATGCACGAAGTAATTAATGAATTAGGTGATGAGGATGTAGTAGCTATAGTCGTTAGTGGTAGCGACAACGGCTTCAGTAGAGGTGAGTTAGGTCTAGGTGAGTTAGTTAGTATTAAGTACTTCAAGTTCCTACCACCACCCTCAGCTACAGCTATAGCACTTTACCTAATGGAGAATTTACTTACTAAGAATTCGGGATCATCAGAAACCTAATAAACCCTAGAGAAAACACATTCATAGCCGGGTCGTCTAGCGGCCAAGGATGCGGGGCTTTGGCCTAACCCGCCGCTAGGCGGTTGGGGAGAGCCCCCGTGACCGGGGTTCGAATCCCCGCCCGGCTACCACATCAAGCACTTAATTACTTCCTAGCGGTTTTAGGGCGTGCTACGTAAGACTTCAACGCGTTCCAGTTAAGTGCTAGGTGAATCACTGAGATACCTAGGGCTACGAAGCCTGCATACGTATGAATGTCAGGAACTATAGGTGGTATTCTGTGGCCTAATCTAGCCACTAAGCCACTTATTAGGAGTAGAGTTCCCGTTACACCAGTAACTACCCATGCTATTAGTAACGTTAGTGATACGAACCTCCTTAGCTTAATTACGTAGCTCATCTCTACTCACCTCCCTTACTACATACTTTATCATCAAA
>Ga0256914_1003453_pt1 | contig 12445 bp, 12 predicted proteins | sample HulkmetaG_FD_191571 | JGI IMG/M metagenome (GOLD analysis project Ga0256914, IMG submission 191571) | Hydrothermal chimney microbial communities from Main Endeavour vent field at the Juan de Fuca Ridge, Pacific Ocean - Hulk | ecosystem: Environmental > Aquatic > Marine > Hydrothermal vents ...
CGGTTGCGCTGGAGCAAGGGAGCAAATTTGCCATCCGAGAGGGTGGTTTGACCGTCGGTGCCGGTGTGGTCACCGAGATTCTGGACTGACGTAAAGGTGAATTATGGCGAAGAAAAAAGGTGTGCGGATTGTGATTACGCTGGCTTGCACTGAGTGCAAAGAGCGTAACTATACCACCGAGAAAAACCGGCGCAATGACCCGGCGCGGTTGGAATTGCGCAAATATTGCCCGCGCTGCCGTCGGCACACCTTGCACCGGGAAACCCGCTGAGCCGTGGTATAATCATGGGTGGGATGGCTCCCATCCCACCCATGTCGTAGGCCAGTAGCTCAATTTGGAAGAGCACCGGTCTCCAAAACCGGCGGTTGGGGGTTCGAGTCCCTCCTGGCCTGCCTTTGGATGACGCCGCTGTTAGGGCGGCGTTTTATCCGTAAGTAAGGCGTGCTTTGCACAGCCCTTTTGTAAGGAGTTGCGCGTGGCTAAGAAGAAAAAGATGACCCGGAAAGAGCGCAAAGCCGCGGCCGCAGCCAAACGGCAGGCTGCTTCCGCCACCGCAGCCGCGCCCGCAGCGGCAAAAAAGCCCCCCGCGCGGACGACCACCAGCGCACGGCCTGCCAAGCGTTCGACGCGGAAACAACGCAATTTCTTCCAACGGCTTTTCTACGAGACGCGCGGCGAACTGCAAAAAGTGAGTTGGCCTACTCGCGAAGAAGCCTGGCGCCTGACCGTCGTGGTCACCGTGGTGACCGTCTTCATGGCGGCTTTCTTGGGCTTCTTCGACTGGCTCTTCACCCGCTTGTTCGCTCTGATCTTGGGTTAGCCTGAGCCCCTTTGGTGAGGTCGTGATGGAAATGGACGCGGAACACGTGGCGCCCCAAACTGAGGATGCCCCTCAGCCACAAGAAGAGATGCAGCCGGCTCCTGTTGGCGCAGAAGACGCCGAAACACCTGAAGTGGGTGAAGCCGAAGCCGACGACGGCCGCGCGTGGTACGTCGTGCATTGCTACTCCGGCTACGAAAACAAAGTGCGCCACAATCTGGAGCAGCGCATCGAATCCATGGGCATGAAAGATAAAATCTTCGACGTGGTCGTCCCCACGGAAGAAGAAATCGAAGTCAAAGACGGCAAACGCCGTGTGGTGGAGCGCCGCATTTTCCCGGGATACATCTTGGTCAACATGATCCTCACGGAAGATTCCTGGTACGTCGTACGCAACACACCGGGTGTGACCGGCTTTGTAGGCATGGGCGACGAGCCCACCCCTTTGCGCCCCGAAGAAGTGGCGCAAATCCTCAAACGGATGGAATCGGAAACCCCGCGGGTCAAAGTCACCTTCCGCCCCGGAGAGCGGGTGCGCATCGTCGAAGGCCCGTTCCACGACTTCCGCGGCACCGTGGAAGAGATTGACATGGAACGCGGCAAAGTGCGCGTGTTGATTAACTTCTTTGGGCGGGAAACGCCCGTCGAGTTGGATTTCCTGCAAGTGGAAAAAGCCTAACCCCTGGGTTAGGTGTGGGAGGGCTTCCCAAACCAAGCCCGCTAAAACCACGATAAGGAGCAAATCATGGCAAAGAAACTCAAGGCAGTGGTCAAGTTGCAAATCGAAGCCGGCAAGGCCAACCCGGCGCCGCCCATCGGCCCCGCGCTGGCGCCCCACGGCGTCAACTTGATGGCGTTTTGCAAAGAATACAACGCCAAAACGCGCGACAAGATGGGCGAGATTATCCCGGCTGAGATTTTCATCTACAGCGACGGCTCATTTACCTTCAAACTGAAGAGCCCGCCCGCGTCGGTGTTGCTCAAAAAAGCCGCCGGCATCGAAAAAGGCTCTTCGGTGCCCAATCGGGAAAAAGTGGGCACCGTCACCCGCGAACAAGTGCGGGAAATCGCCGAAATCAAAATGAAAGACCTCAACGCCCATGACATCGAGGCTGCCATGCGCATGATCGAAGGCACCGCCCGTAACATGGGCATCGAGGTGGTTGACTAATCCCGTGGGAGGGCGCAAGCCGCCCGTTCGTACCACCAGGAGGAACCCATGCCGAAACGAGGAAAAAAATACCTGGAAGCCGCCAAAAAGATTGACCGTCAGCGGCTGTATTCCCCTGAAGAAGCCATCAAACTGGTCAAAGAGACCTCCTACGCCAATTTTGACGCCACGGTGGAACTGCACATGCGCTTGGGGGTGGACCCCCGCCACGCCGACCAGCAGGTGCGGGGCACCGTCGTGTTGCCCCACGGCTTGGGGAAAGACGTCAAAGTGTTGGTCTTTGCCCAAGGGGAAGGCGCAAAATTGGCCAAAGAAGCCGGCGCCGACTACGTGGCCGAAGACGACGAGCTGATTCAGAAAATCCAGCAAGGCTGGACGGACTTCGACGTCGCCATCGCCACCCCCGACATGATGGGCAAAATCGGCCGCCTGGGCCGCATTTTGGGCCCCCGAGGGTTGATGCCCAACCCCAAGGCCGGCACACTGGTGCCTGCGGAAGACATCCCGCGCGCCGTCAAAGAGGCCAAAGCCGGCCGGGTCGAATTCCGGGTAGACAAAGGCGCCAACTTGCACGTCCCAATTGGCAAAGTTTCGTTTGACGAAAAGAAACTGTATGAAAACATGGCCGTGGTGGTGGACGCAGTCAAAAAAGCGCGCCCCGCAGCGGCCAAAGGTACCTACATCAAGCGCATTGCCTTGGCCCCCACCATGGGCCCCGGCATCAAAGTTGATCCTTCCCAAGCCCAAGCAATGGAAGTGCCTGAATAGGGCTCGGGAAACCTCACAAGTGCATAACGGTTGGCTTCGCCGAAGAAAGCAGGTGCCTGCGGGCTTAATTCCCTGCCGAGGTGAAGACAGACGACACCCCTGGGGATGTCGCGCGGTCTTTGCTTCTTCGGCGAGGCAAAGACCGTTTGTTTTTCCCCATCTTTGGGGAACATCCTAACGAAAGGAGGTGACCGCGTTTGGCACTAACCAGAGAACGCAAACAAGCATTGGTAGCGCAGTACGAAGCGTTGCTCGGTGATAGCCAAGCGGTGGTAATCACCACCTACACAGGCTTGACTGTGGCGCAAATCGAAACCCTCCGCAACGCCGTACGCGAAGCGGGTGGCCGCTTTATGGTGGCAAAAAACACCCTGCTCAAACGCGCCTTTGAGGCAGCGGGCTATCCGATTCCAGAAGAAGCCCTGGCGGGAAGCACCGCGATTGCCTTTGCCCTGGAAGATCCGCCCGCAGTGGCCAAAGCCATTGTGGACTTTGCCAAGGGCAATGAGGCCGTCAAGGTGAAGGCTGGCTTCTTAGGCCAACAAATGATTACCGCCGACGAGGTGAAAGCCTTGGCCTCGCTGCCGCCGTTGCCCGTGATGCGGGCGCAACTGCTGGGCACCATCATGGCGCCTGCCAGCCAACTGGCTCGGCTCCTGGCCGAACCTGGCCGTCAGGTGGCCGCTGTGCTCAAAGCCTACAGCGAAAAGGAAGCCCCCACGGCAGCCTAATCGCTTACCCCTTGATAAACCATCTCATCTGCTACGAAATCTGAAACTTTTTGAAGGAGGCAACAAATCATGGCTGATTTGGAAAAACTGGTTGAAGAACTGAGCGCGTTGACCGTTATGGAAGCCGCCGAACTGGTCAAACTGCTTGAGGAAAAATGGGGCGTTTCCGCTGCTGCCCCGGTGGCCGTGGCCGCCATGCCCGGCGCGGGCGCTGCTGAAGAAGAAGCCAAAGAGGAAAAGACCGAATTCGACGTCATCCTCAAGGAAACCGGCCCCAAGAAGATTGAGGTCATCAAGGCTATCCGCCAACTCACCTCGCTGGGCCTGAAAGAGGCCAAGACCGTGGCCGAAACCCCTGGCTCCAAGATCCTCGAAGCCGTGAGCAAAGAGGCCGCGGAAGAGGCCAAGAAGAAGCTGGAAGCCGCCGGCGCGGTGGTGGAAATCGCCTAAGGCGCCTCAGAAACAGAAAGCGTGCTGAGCCCCGGGAGAACCCGGGGCTTTTGCTTTTGCCCCCTGGCAGCGGTATGCCTTTGAGAGGCGCGCACCTTTGCTCGTGGTGAGGCCCAACGGCAGCCAGAAAGCCTGCCGCGGAGAGTGAGCCCACCACCGCGCTGCCAACGCATGGGGGCGATGGAAGCGCTGGCCTCGGTGCGCGGCACCAGCCCGTGCGAAGAGGCGCCAGCTGCCAACGCTGACTCGGGGTTGCGCGCCGCCCCCAGGCGGTTTGGAGGGCGGCCGCATGCAGGAGGTTCGCGCGTGGTGTTTGTCAGAGCACAAGCACACGCGAAGGCTTGCCAGGGGTGGTATGTTAGATTATAATCTAACACGCGAGATAATCATCTAACTGCGGAGGGCGAGATGACAACGCTCATTTGGCAAGAAGGCACAGCCTATGATTTTTTTGCCAGCCTTTACGTCTTGCACCATCCCAAGGACTTTGGGCTTCGCAAGGCCTGGGCCGCCGGGGTACGGGCGCGGGTTCCTGAGCGCCATCGCGCGGTTTTGGAAGACCTGGCGACGGCTTTGCCTTTCCCCTTCCCGTGGGTGGCCACGCTTCCCGCGCCTCAACAGGCCGACACGGTCATCCAAGCGCTGGAAGCCCTGCCGCCGCAGCGTCGCCTGCCCGAGGTGTTCCTCGCCCCCGATACGCCTCCCGAGGCCCGACAGATTTTCACCACCGTTGCCCAACGCCACGCCTGGCACGAGGCCGATTTACAGCGTTTACACCAGGCCTTTGCCGCACACCCTCACCCTCTGAAGCGCGCGGCTTTGCGGCGCCGTTTGGAGATTTGGGCGCAAGCCGAAACCTTTGCCGAAGCCTTGGTGGCGGCGCTGAAATCTTATCGCCGTGTTTTCTTTGCCGAAGAGGAAAACCGCCTGCGGCCGTGGCTTGCAGAGGCGGTGCAGCGCGCCCGCGGCCAAGCCGCTCAGCAACCTTTGACCACGCTGCTGGTGACCCTGACGCAAGGCGTGCGTTTGCCCGAAGCCGAGCAGGCCGAGCGTTTGGTGTTAGCGCCTTCGTTTTGGCTTTCGCCGTTGGTGGTCTTTCGGCGCCTGGGTGAAGATACCGGCTTGCTGGTGTTTGGCGCGCGGCCGGAAGGCGCGTCGTTGGTTCCTGGTGAGGAAGTGCCCGACGCGCTGCTGTTAGGCCTGCGGGCTTTGGCCGACCCTACCCGTCTGCGCATCCTGCGCTATTTGGCCGAGGGCGCCCACACGCCGACCCAGTTGGCCAAACGGCTTCGTCTGCGTCCGCCCACGGTAGTGCATCATCTCCATGCGTTGCGTTTGGCGGGGTTGGTCTATCTCACCCTGGAAGAGGGCGAAAAGCGCTACGCCGCGCGTCTGCAGCAAGTCGAGGCTCTGCTGGCCCAACTGGAAGCATTCTTACGCGGGCAGTGAGCCCAGGGCGGTTTGCGCTTGTTGCCATGCCTTGTTGGAGGTGGGGTTCCCTTTGCTTTGGAGGATTCAATGACGCTTGCCACACATTGCCGTAAAATTTCCCGCAATCTCCAAGACTATGCTGCCCGGTTGCAGGCTTTTAGCCCCAACGCGCGTTTGTATCTCACCAGCGTGATGTTGACGGGCGCTTCGATGGGGGTCTTTCGCCTGTTGTTCAACTTCTATGTGGTCAGCCTGGGGTACGATAATGCCCTGGTTGGGCGGTTGATTACGGCCAGCAGTTTGGCGGCCTTGTTTGCTGCCTTGCCAATGGGGTATTTGGCCGATTTGCTGGGGCGCAAGCGCTCACTGCTGATTGGCACCGCGACGGTCAGTTTGGCTGTGTTGGGGATGGTGATGTTCCCTGCAGAGCGCATGCTTTTTGCGATGAGCGCGCTTTCGGGCATGGGGCAGAGCCTGTTAGGGGTGAGCATGGCCCCCTTCCTCATGGAAAACAGCGGCGAGAAAGAGCGCACTTATCTCTTTAGCTTTAGTTCGGGGCTCCAGATGGCCTCGGCTTTTGTGGGCAATTGGCTGGGAGGTTATCTCCCTTCGTGGATTGCCCACTGGCAGGGCTTTTCGCCCACCGCGCCGGGGGCCTATCGCGGCGCGCTGTTGGTGACAACGGCTTTGTCTTTATTGGCTTTGTTGCCCTTGGCCTTCTTGCGTGAGCGCCCGCTGCCGCGAGAGGCTCGGTCGTTGTTTGCCCCTTTTTCGTATGCGGCTGAGCATCCGAAGTTGTTGACCAAATTGATTTTGCCGATGCTTATCACTTCCATTGGGGCAGGGTTGATTATGCCTTTTATGAATTTGTTTTTCCGCGAGGTGCATCACCAGCCTGATCAAGTGATTGGGTCGTTGTTTGCGTGGGGCGCACTGGCGATGGGGGTGGGGTTGCTCATTGCCCCACCTTTGGCTGACCGCATCGGCAAGATTCCCCTGGTGGTGCTGACCCAGGGGCTTTCGATTCCTTTTCTCATTATTTTGGGGTTTTCTCCGTGGTTTTGGTTGAGCGCGGCGGCCTATTTGGTGCGTTTGGCTTTGATGAATATGAGCGGCCCGGTCTATCAGACCTTTGTCATGGAGCATGTTGAGCCCAGCGCCCGCGCCACGGTGGCCAGTTTGGTGAGCCTTTCGTGGAATTTTGGTTGGGCTTTTAGCCCTACGGTTTCGGGCTGGCTTCAAGCGCGTTATGGTTTTGCTTTGCCTTTTCTGGGCACGATTAGCCTCTATTCGGTTGCGGTGTTTCTTTACTGGTGGTTTTTCTGGCGCGGGGGGCTGGCCGAGGCCGCTGCCCCGGCTCGTGCAGCCGATGGGTGAAAGAAACCAACAAGCGCCCTTTCGTGGGCGCTTGTTGGTTTAAGGGAAGAGCGCTTGGGGGGAAGTCAGGGCAGACGGAACCACGCCACCACCGGGTCGTGGTCGGATTTGCGGATGGGCGAGGTGTCGTCGGGCGGCGGGGGCGGGTAATCGGCGTCGGCGTGGAAGACTGCCACCTTCAGCAGCAGCGCATCCAGGTCGGGCGTCACCAAGATGTGGTCCAGCGTTTGCACTTCGCCTTTGTAGATGTAGGTGTAGCGGGAAACCGCGTCCATGCCGTCCATGACGTGCGTCAGCCCGCCTTCCCGCAACGCGTTGATGGGGGCCGAATCGAAGTACGAATTCAGGTCGCCCATCAGGATGATGCGCGCCTGGGGGTCGGCCTGACGGATGCGGCGGATGACTTCCAAGTTCCATTGGGCCTGGGCCAAGCGTCGCGGCTCGGTGACCTTTTCGCCGCCGGCCATCGAGGTGAAGTGGTTGACGATGGCATACACCTCAAAAGGTGCGCTGCCGCCCTGCACCCGCAGGTGCACCACCAGCGGCGGCCGCGGCGTCAGCCCCTCGGGGGCGTCGTATTGTTTGACATCCAAAATCTCGGCTCGGTCGGTGCGAATCAGGAAGCCGACATCAATGCCGCGGCTGTCGTGGCCTTCGATGAGCACGGCTTTGTAGTGCCACGGCTTGAGGACGTCGGTCGCGGCCACATCGTCGAGCACGCGGATGTTTTCCACCTCTTCCAGCCCCACCACCAACGGGAAGCCCGCATCGGCGATGGTGTTGGCCACCTTTTGCACGCTGACATGATATTGCCGCGGCGTGGGCATGGGCGGGTCGGTGGGGTTGGGTTCCTGGTCGTCGAAGAAGTTTTCGGTGTTCCACGTCATCACGCTGAGCACGTCGGCGGGCGTCTTGGGCAGCGGTTGAAGGTTGTGCTGCTCGGCTTCCACCGTGGGTTCCTGGAGCGGCTCGATTTTGTAAGCGCCGTAGGTGTAGGCCAACGGCCCAGCAGGGATGACCAGGCGGTCGCCGGTGGCCGCGCGATAGGGCATCCCATCGGCTGAGGCGTAGGTGCCAAACGAGCCGTCGTCCACGAACATCAGGAAGCCGTCTTCCGCCCCGCGGGGGATGTGTTTGCCGTCGGGCAGGGCCTGCACGTCGGCCAGCGGGACGACCGGCGTTTCGCCATAGCGGTTGGTGGGGCCTACCGCGACCACTTCCTGCGGCGCGGCGACCATCATGCCTTCCAGATGCTCGTAGTAGGCCGCGGCCTGCTGCGGGTCGGTGGGCGGGTTCAGGGTGACGGGCTGCGGCTCTGGTGCTTCGCCTTCCACGGTGAAAGCGTCGGCCGAGGCCAGTTCGATGACCGTCTGCTGCCAGGCTTCCCGCACGGTGCCGGTGACCTTCACCTTATGCCCCAGCAGCCGCGCGACGAAGTCGGGTTTGTTGAGCCCCACGGCTTGCCAGAGCGTTTTGGGAATGCTGACGAACAGCCCTTCCGAGGTGTTGGGGTCGTTGTCGGGCTTCAGGTCTTGGATGAAGAAGCCGCCCAAGCCGGGGAAGACGCCGGTCACCACGCCCTCGGTGGTCAGTTTTTCGCCGCGGTAGGGCGATTTGAACCCCTCGCCCTGGATGGCCCAGATGGGCACGGTGTCGCCGAGGAAGACGTAGCGCGCCGGGCCGGTGGCGGGTTCCTGCCACTGTTGCGCGGTGGCTTGGTAGTTGGCCAAGGTGATGTGGCCGGCCGAGAGGGTGGTGCGGAAGGAGGCCTGGACGCTTATTTTGCCGTTTTGGGGCTTTAGCGAGGGCACTTGCCAGACCACGTTGCGGCCCTGAAGATGGCCGTTGTGGTTGGCGGTGATGAACGCGGTGCCCGAGGGTTGGGGCAGCGTCAGCTGCAGGTCGGTCAAGGGTTGGGCGGTGTGGTTGATGGCGGTGAGGGTGACGGTGAAGGCGTCGCCGGGTTTCACATAGAGTGGCGCCTGGATTTCGACCACCAGCTCAGGCGGGTATTGCGGCACCAGGTCGCTCTGACGCCGCGGGTAGAGTTGGATGTTGCCGTCTCGCTCTTCTAAGATGCCGGTGATTTGCGCTGCTTGGCCCACTTCCAGGATGTCCAGGGGGTTGGCGCGGGTGTTTTTGTCCACGTACACGCCCAGGTTGTGGCCGTTTTCGTCGGAGAGGGTGAGGGTGTAGCTGTAGGAATGCTCTGCCAGGGCGGTGACCGTGCCCTGGACGGTGACCAGGCGGCCTTCCATCTTGGGGTCGGTGGCTTCTGCGAGGGAAATGGGCAAAGGTTGTGGCTCGCCTGCGGTTTCGTTCAAGATTTGGATGTCGGCGGGCACTTGTTTGGGCTGGATTTGCACCGCGCCGCGATAGACGGCCAGCACGCCGCGCACGCGAACCCGCGCGCCAATGGGGACGTTGACCTGGCCTTCGCCGCCAAACACTTGGATTTGAATGCCGCCGGTATCGTCTTGGACGTAGAACTTGACGTTGCCGCCGCCCGCGTAGAAGCCGCCGGTGTACATGGTGGCGATGCCTTCGACCATGACTTCGGTGCCCGCGGGCAGGGTGCGGGCTACGCCAATGGGGATGGCGCCCCCGCCGATGGCGACGGGCTTGGGCTCGCCAAAGGCGTAACGGCCGTTGGCTACGGCGTAGTAGCCGCTGGCGCGCGCGGTTAGGTACGTCCACGGCGCTTGGAAGGTCAAGGGCAGGCTGGCTTGTTGGCCGGCTTCCAGGCTGGGGATTTGCCATGTCAGCGTGCCGTTTTCCAGGGTGGCTGTGCCGTGGGCGGTGATTTTGAGCCCCTGCGGGATGGCAAAGCGCACGGTGATGTTTTCCAGCCGTTGGTTGCCGGTGTTGGCGAGCACCAGCGGCGCTTGGAAGGTTTCACCAGGTTTGGCCTGGGGCGGCGCTTGCCAGGTCAGCGTGGCGGGGAGGGCAAAGGCGGCCAGCAGCGGGCTGCCGGTGTTGGCGGGTTGAGGCTGGCCGATGGTGAAATCGGCAGCGTTGTCGTCGGTATCTTGTCCGTTGCCCTGGTCGCCGCCCGGCTTGCGGATGAGCGCTTGCCCGTTGCGGAAGCCGGGCGCGGGTTGGCCTTCGGCAAAGGAAGTGGGCCCGTTGCGGCCCCAGGCTACGCTGTCTATGGGTGTGCCGTCGGTGGCGCGCAGTTGCAGCCCCCCGCGCGGGGGCACGATGGGCGTGTCGAAGGTCGCGTCGGGCGTCAGGCCGACGTCTTCGCCGGTGTGCGCCAGCAGGTAATGGCCGCCCGGGGGCACCTGCGCGTGGTTCTGCCATCGGTGGAGTAATTGCGGCTCGCCTTGGTCGTTGAGCCGATACCACAGCGACCAGCCCTGCAGGTCAACGATTTGGCCGGTGGGGTTGTAGAGCACGATGAAGTCGTGGTTGTTGTCGCCGTTGACCCCGGCCATCACTTGCGCGATGACGACGTGGTCGGCTGCCGTGAGGGTGGGCGTCGCGCTGGGCGGCGCGGCGGTAGGCGCGGCGGGTGTGGCAGGGGTGTTGGGACCGCACGCGGTCAGCGCGAGCGCGAGGGTGAGCAAAAGGAGAAGGCTCAGGCGGCGCAGCGCACCACGATGGCGCACGCCGAAGTGGGGAAGGGGGATGAGATGACGCATAGGTTCCTCTCTGAATTGGACAAGAATGCCAGACGTGTAGGAATTATAAACCCGAGGGTGGGCTCTGTTGCCCCCTTACTTTGTGGCCCTGTTGGGGTTGGGTGAGGGGTTTCGCGGCAATAGGCCCGCGCGGGCGCGCCTTCTGCTTTGCCTGGCAGGGGAAGCAGGGGCCGCGGGGCCTTTGGGCGGCTGCCTCTTGGGGTTTGTTGGGGTGCTGGCTTGTCGGGAATTCACGCGCTGACAAAAGGGTTGAAGAACTTTTCTTCCCCCACACTGGTTGCGGGGCCGTGGCCGGGGAGGATGCGGGTGTCGTCAGGCAAGGTATAGACCTCTCGCCGAATGCTTTCGACCAGGGCTTCCCAATCGCCGCCGGGGAGGTCGGTGCGGCCTACGCTGTTTTTGAAAATCAAATCGCCGGCAAAGAGCACCTGGGCTTCAGGGCAGTAGAAAGCCACGTGGCCGGGGGTATGGCCAGGGGTATGGCGCACTTCGCACGTGAGATTGCCCACTTCCAAAATGTCGCCGTGGTAAAAGCCGATGTCGGGTGCGGGGCCGGGGTCGTCTATGGTAATGCCGAAAAACTCGGCGCCGCCTTTTTCTTGCCACAGCCAGCAGTCTTTGGGGTGCAGGCCGACGGGCGGCGGTGGCGAGATGCTGTGCAGCAGCGCGGCCACGCCGCCAAGGTGGTCGAAGTGGGCATGGGTGAGCCAAATCGCGGTGAGCCGCCAGCCCCGCTGGATAATGAGGCGCGCGATGCGTTCGCCTTCCCACCCAGGGTCAATGACCACGGCTTCCTTGCGCTCTGGATCGGCGAGGATGTAGGCGTTGGTGGCCAAAGGCCCGACGGTCAGACTCAAAATTTCAGGATGCATGGCAGGCAATCAAGCGAAGTTTTCGGCCAAAGCGTGGAGATCTTCGGCTTGGAGGGACGCGGCAAAGGCGGTTACCAGCCGAGCCGCCCGTCGGATGTCTTTGAGGGATACCATTTCGACCGGGGTGTGCATGTAGCGGAGGGGGATGCTGAGCACCATTGTGGCGGCCCCGCTGGCCGCGATTTGGAGGGCCATGGCGTCGGTGCCGGAATGGGTCGGAAGGTATTCGATTTGGTGGGGAATTTCCAGCCGCTCGGCGGTTTCCTTGAGGGTTTGATGCACTTTGGGGTGGGTGTTGGGACCAAAGCCCAGGGTGATGCCTTCGCCCAGGGGGAAACCTTGGGTTTCGCCGACCCCGGGGCCGGTGGCGAAGGTGACATCCAGCGCGATGGCGATGTCGGGGCGCAGTTCGTAGGCGATGGTCTGGGCGCCACCCAGGTTTTCCTCTTCCTGCACGGTGGCTGCGAAATAGACGTCCCAAGCCAGGGGGCGGTTTTGGAGGGCTTCCAACGCGAGGGTGAAAGCCGCGAGGGAAGCGCGGTTGTCGAGGCCGGGGCCCATGATGAGGTCGTCGCCGAGCATTTGAGGGGGTTGGGCAAAGGCGACGCGGTCGCCGATTTGCACTCGGCGGGCTACTTGGCGGGCGGTGAGGCCGGTGTCAATCAGCAGGTGGGTGAGGGGCACGGGGCGGCCGCGCATTTCGGGCGGCAGGGTGCGGTCTGCAGGGGCGACCAACAAGCCCGGCAGCGGCCCTTGGGCTGTAAACACGGTGACCCGTTGCCCGGGAAGCACGCGGGGGTCAAGCCCACCGATGGGCGCCACATGCAGGAATTCGCCCTCGATGCGAGAGACCAGCATGCCGATGGTATCCATGTGGGCGGCCAAGAGCAGCCGCGGGCGCGGGGAAGTCCCTTGACCGAAGCGGGCAGCGGTTAGGGTGCCCAGGGGCGAGGTGCGGAGTTCGTCGGCCAAGGGCGCCCAATGTTGGGCCAGGAAGTCACGGACGGCCGTTTCGCTGCCCGAGAGGCCGGGCTGACGCAGAAGTTGGAGGAGGAAGTCGGGAAGGTTCATGGCGTTTTCCTGCTGGAAGTAGCGTTGCGTTGTGTTATGGCGTCGGTGTGGGCGTGTTGGTGGGCGGTAAGGGCGTTGGGGTGGGCGTGTTGGTGGGCGGTAAGGGCGT
>Ga0256914_1003454_pt1 | contig 12445 bp, 12 predicted proteins | sample HulkmetaG_FD_191571 | JGI IMG/M metagenome (GOLD analysis project Ga0256914, IMG submission 191571) | Hydrothermal chimney microbial communities from Main Endeavour vent field at the Juan de Fuca Ridge, Pacific Ocean - Hulk | ecosystem: Environmental > Aquatic > Marine > Hydrothermal vents ...
ATACCTATACCCTTGATATAATATGTGGTATGCTGAAGCTCGGGTACAGATCTGCCCGCAGGGTCTCCATCTACAATAGGATAGCCCATCATAGCAGCAGTCATTAGAGCTACCGCAGTGTTAGCACCCCCAAGTTCCGTAGAAAGGACACCGTAAAATTGCTTACCCATGTAGTCTTCGAGCAACTTGTAAGACCTTACAACTTCTCCCTCCTTATATACAGAATCTAATTTCTTTCCCCCAAGAGAACCAACAAAGTAAGGCACTGCAACAATCCCATCTTCAGGGAGTTCATCCAATCCTGCTAAAACAAACTTCTTCCCACTATTTACTGCCCTCTCAATCAAGTGCCAACCTTCCGCTGGATCTCCACCTCCCCCTGTGCCAAGGAGTGTACAGCCAAGCAGTATATCCTTTAAGTCCAAAACTGTAAGTTCTTTCAAAGTTCACACCTCCCTCTGGGTAACGAAGTGACACCTTACTAACCTTCCTCTTCCAACTTCAATAAGGTCTGGTTCTTCTTCAACACACTGCTTTTCCCGAAACGGGCACCTCGGGTGGAATTTACACCCTGTTGGGGGATTCAAAGGACTGGCAACTTCTCCAAGAGGGATATGTAGCCTCCCCCTCTTTCTCCCCGGGGAAGGAACCGGAATAGAATCGAGTAACATCTTCGTGTAAGGGTGAAGCGGATCATCAAATATATCATCTGTAAAGCCTATCTCTACGATCTTTCCAAGGTACATAATTGCCACCCTATCACTAAGATACCTGACAACAGAAAGGTCATGCGAGATAAACAGATAAGAGATCTCCTTCTCCTTCTGAACATCTATGAGGAGGTTTAGAACCTGAGCTTGAACAGAGACATCTAATGCCGATGTGGGTTCATCCAAGACAAGAAACTCCGGTTGCAATGCAAGTGCCCTTGCAATAGCCACCCTCTGGCACTGCCCACCAGAAAGTTCATCCGGATACTTGTTCGCATGCTCTACAGAAAGTCCTACTGCATCCAGAAGTTCATAAACTCTCGACCTAACACCAGCACAGCTATGTTCTACAAGCGGCTCAGCCACAGACTTAAACACCGTGAGTCTCGGGTTGAGAGAAGAGTAAGGGTTTTGATATATCATCTGCATCTTTGTCCTCACGCTCTTAAACTCCTCTCTACTCATGGTGGAAATATTCTCGCCCTTAAACAGTATCTCTCCAGAGGTAGGTTCGTAAAGCCTTATTACAGTTCTACCAACTGTTGTTTTACCACTGCCACTCTCACCAACAAGTGCAAGTGTTTTTGCCCTATCTACGGAGAAAGATACTCCATCTACTGCCTTTAAATAGATGGGTCTTTTAAATACTCCTATCTTCACGGGAAAGTATTTCTTTAACTCTCTTACCTCTATCATCATCTACCTCCATAGAGATGGCAGGAAACAAAGTGCTCATCTTCAACTTCCAGAAGTATTGGTTTATCCTGTCTGCACACATCTTTCAAAAATCTACATCTCGGGTGAAACCTGCATCCAGTAGGTGGATGCAACAAACTGGGAACGCTTCCACCCAGAGGGGTCAATCTCTTCTTCCCTGAGATGTCTGGGATAACGGACAGCAATGCCCTCGTATAAGGGTGGAGTGGATTAGAAAATAGTTTCTCAATCGGTGCAATTTCCACTACATCCCCCGCATACATTATTCCAACCCTATCACATGTCTCAGCAACAACACCAAGGTCATGCGTTATCAAAAGCACAGAAAATCCGTACTTTTCCTGCAACTCCAAGATAAGATCTAAAACCTGCCTCTGAACAGTAACATCCAAGGCCGTCGTTGGCTCATCTGCTATAATCAAAGAAGGCTTTAACGAAAGCGCCATTGCTATCATAACCCTCTGCTTCATACCCCCAGACAACTCATGAGGGTATGAAGATACGATCCTCGACGGGTCAGAAAGCCTCACATCAGCAAGGAGAGACGAGATCATATCCAGTGCTTCTCTCTTACCAACAGAGCGGTGCGCCCTCACCACATCTATCATCTGTTCCCCTATTTTAAAAAGGGGATTCAGCGATGTCATCGGATCCTGAAAGACCATCGATATCTTGCTTCCCCTTATCTCACGCATTTCCTCCTCTGTCTTCTCGAGCAACTCCTCACCCTCAAACACAATACTCCCTCGAACATATGCGTTCTGAGGCAACACCCTCAAAATAGACATAGAAGTAACACTCTTACCACAACCAGTTTCCCCAACTACCCCAAATACTTCCCCCTGATACACATCGAGGTTTACACCGTTCAGAACCTTTGCCACACCTAAAGGAGTAGCAAAATCCACGAAAAGGTCTCTAATAGAAAGCTTTACATTCATATAACCCTTCTCCTTAATCGGGGATCTATAAACTCCCTAACTGCATCACCAAGTATGTTAAACGACACAACCACTACAAGTAGTGCTATACCGGGGAAGACCGGATACCACCAGTAGTTCAAAAAGTAGTTTTTCCCCTCACTTATCATCAAACCCCAATCAGGGGTGGGAGCTTGAACGCCCAATCCTAAGAAGCTCAAAGCAGCAGCCTCAAGTATGGCTGAACCCACATCCATGGTAGCTTGCACTATCATAGGGGATATAGAATTGGGTAAAACATGCCTCAGAACTATCTTCACTTGACTGATCCCCATGCAACTCGCTGCTTCCACATACGGGCGTTGCTTAACGGATATTGCCATGCCTCTCACCAATCTTGTGTACCAAGGCCACCAGCTTATAGCCAGCGCAAGAATCGCATTGAACATTCCACTACCAATGGACGAGGATATAAGCAAAGCCAACAAGAGTGGGGGAAAGGCAAGAAAAACATCGGTAAGGCGCATGATTATCATATCAAACTTCCCGCCAAGATAACCCGATATTAAACCCAAAGGCAGACCTATCAAAAGCGCAATGGCAACTACAGAAAAACCCACCACAAAAGATGTGCGTGCTCCATATATAACCCTACTGAGCACATCCCTACCAAGGTGGTCTGTGCCAAACGGATGCTCCCAGGAGGGCGGCAAAAGCCTCGCTTTCAGATTAGGTGTCCCTGTAGCCTCTTGCGGATAGGGAGCAATCAGAGGAGCAAATATTGCCATGAGTACAAGCAAAATTATCGTCCAGAAGGCAACAGCCGATATCTTCTTTCTCATCACAAGTCTTACACCATCGATCACTTTCATAGCACTATCCTCGGATCGAGATGCACCTGTATGAGGTCAACAACCAGGTTAACAAACACATAGGTCGTAGCTACTACTATCGTCACTCCCGAAATTGCAGGATAGTCCATACTAAGTATTGCATTCGCAGCATACCTCCCCAAACCAGGCCAGTTAAACACAAGTTCCACAAGAAAGGCACCCACCAGTGTGTAGGCAAACGACAATCCAACAGATATCAACGCCGGCGTTATAGCGTTCTTTAGAGCATACTTGTAATATATTTGGCGCTCAGGCAATCCATAAGCTCTAACGGTTCTGACATAATTTTCCTGTAGGACCTCTACCATCATAGATCGGACCTGCCTCGTAATGAGTCCTATCGGATAAACAGAAAGGGTAAAGGCTGGTAATATTATGTGCTTTAATGCATCCCAGAAGACAGCAAAATTACCCGTTAAAAGAGAATCTAAGAGATAAAACCCAGTTAGCACCTTCAGAGGATGCTGTAGTAAAACGATAGTACCCACTCTGTCAGAAAGAGGAAGTATACCCAGATACCGGAAGAATATTAACTGCAGGATTATGCCAAACCAGAACGCAGGCAGGGAAACACCACTTACCGCCAGTATCCTACTCAGGTTATCAACCCAGCTATCCTTTCTCACAGCAGAAACCACGCCTAATGGAACTCCTATAAGAATTGCTATAGCTTCTGCGACAACTATCAATTCAAATGTTGCAGAGAAAGCTGTTCTCAAGTCAGAAGCCACAGAGTTATGGGTCCTTATAGAAACACCGAGGTCTCCTTTGACAAGTGCACCTATGTAGTAAGCATACTGCTTCCAAAGTGGCTCGTTCAGATGCAGTTCTATGCGTGCCTTCTTTATAGCCTCAACCGTGGGGTGTGATCCGACCCAGAGTGCAGCTGGGTCGGACGGCACTATCCTCGAAGTCACAAAGACTATAGTAACTACCCCAAACACAACCACAACGGCAAGTATCAACCTGTAAGCTACATACTCCCAGAATCTCATAAGTATCTACCGCTTGAACAACTGATAGAAAAATACAACTTGCGTGTATCCTGGATTCGCCTTAAACCCTTTTACACCTCTGTTAACAACATATATCGCATCCGGAGAATAAAAGAATATAGCCGGTGCATCGTCTAAAAGGATCTCCTCCGCCTTCCTGTAAAGGGCAGAAGACTTCTTGACATCAGTACCCTCAAGGGCAACGGCCTCATCTATCAACTTATCAAAGTTCGGGTTTCTGTAATAGCAAAGGTTGAAGTTGATCGTCTTTTCGCTGTGGAACATGTTAAACAAAAAGTCGTAAGGGGTTGCATATGTTGGCCACCAATAGAACACAAGCACATCTTGGGCCTTCGAAGGATCACTCTTCGCAAGTGCCCACTGCTGCTCCCAGTTCATTGCCTTGATTTCGAGGTCCACGCCTATCTTTTTCCACTCTGCCTTCAATATCTCTGCGACCTTCTTCTCAGAGCTATCCCCCTGCATATAGGTAAGCAACAGTTTTATTCCACCCTTTGCATATCCTGCCTTAGAAAGCAGCTGTTTTGCCTTCGAAATGTCGTAAGAATAGCCCTTCATATCCTGGAAGTAACCAAACATCCCCTTGGGTATAGGTCCATTCGCTACAACACCGTAGTCGTGAAGTATATACTTTAATATCTTCTCATAAGGCGTAGCATAAGAGAGCGCCTTCCTGACAAGCTTGTTGTTAAGTGGCTTCTTTTGGGTGTTTAACATACCATAAAGCTCCTGATAAGATAGAGAACGCTTTATCGTAACCTTCTTGTTATCCTCAAGTTTGGGTATATCATCTATTGGCAGGTCCCTGGTAATTTGAGCCTGTCCACTTATCACCATCTGTTCCCTCAATGAAGCGTCAGGAACCACCTTAACCACTGCTATATCTATCTGTCCCTTCTTCCAACCTCCCCAGTAATCATTAAACTTTTTCATTATAATCTCAGTCTTAGGGTTATACTTTACCAACGTATATGGTCCACTACCCGCTTCGTGCCCCTTGTTAAGATACTTCGCTATAGCCTTGTTGTCCCCTATCTCAGAGAGTGTCTTACTATCCATGATGTAGGCACCATAACCGGCAGAAGCAATCAACGGAAGATTAGCTGCATACTTAAGGACAAACTTAACTGTATACCTATCTACCACCTCTACCTTTTTAACAGGATCCCATATAAACGCCGCACCACCACCCATCTTTATAGTTCTCTCAACAGACCACTTAACATCCTTCGCCGTCATCTCGTTGCCGCTGTGAAACTTAACACCCCTCCGTAGGTGAAACACCCATTCCTTACCACCGTTTAGCGCCTCCCACGAAACTGCAAGCCACGGTTTTAAACCAGATGGAGTATACTTCACCAAACACTCGTAGAGATTAGCCAATACCACCACCGAGTTAGAAAATTCGGTACTCGGGTCAAGTGTTATCATCTCGCTGTTGTAGGCATATATTGCCACATTCGGATTACCAGCAACAGCTACTCCCCAAAACATCCCAAGAATGAAAACGCCCACCAGTAAAAACCTCACAGATCCCTTCAACTCCAACACCTCCCCCTCGTCGTTTAGTTTATTATGTTATTATACCACACTACTCGTGGCTTTAAGCACAAAATTATCCAGAACCTCACATTCACCCTTAAATGCCCCAAACAATAAGTACCTTGAAATAAAGGGACAATAAGTGTATAGTAATTAAAAGTACACGGATCGGAGGTAAATCATGCCAGAACTACCAGAAATAGTAGCAATCGCAAGCGGATTAAATGATTACATAAAAGGGGAAGTTATATTCAACATCAGGGTCTTCTGGGAAAGCATGATAGACAAGAACAGCTTGAATATAAACTCCGTAGTAGGTAGCAGGGTATTATCTGTGGAGCACAAGGGTAAGTTCCTCGTAGTTCACACCTCGGTCGAAAAGGTAATGGTATTCCACTTGAGGTTAAACGGCAAAATAGAGTTTGGTGACGGAATAGACGACAAAGGCATCGTCTTTGAGTGCGGAAACGAGAAGAAATTCTGCTTTTATGACCCACGAAGACTCGCAACCATCAGCGTGGTAAACTCACCAGAAGAGATACCAACCATAAAAAACATGGGACCAGAACCACTATCGGAAGCCTTTTCCTACGAATACTTCAAGGATAACTTTATCAAGAGGAAGAAAATGGTAAAAGCCCTTCTAATGGATCAGTCTGTAGTGGCTGGTATAGGAAACATATACTCCGATGAAATCCTGTTTAGAGCCAAAATACACCCTCTAAGAAAGGCACATACACTAACCCCAGAAGAGGCTCAAACGCTCTTTAAAGTCACAAAAGAATTAATTAGACAAGCCTGCAACTTGAAAGGCACAAAACACTACACAGGTATAGGGAAATTCGACTCACACCTGAAAGTGTACCAGAGAGAGGGCAAACCGTGTGCAGTCTGTGGCACGCCTATAGAAGTTACAACCGTAGGGAGCAGAAAGTCCAGATACTGTCCAAAGTGTCAACCAATCTCCTGAATCCAAAGGTCCCTAAATCCCATCGAAATGGCTGCTTCCTTCACCTCTTCATACTCCTGTAAAAAGAGTTTTCTGTTGATCTCCTTATACTTACTTGACCTAAACGCAGGAAAGTATTGACTCATAAGACTAATTGGGATATTTACCGAGAGCTCCTCTGCGATGAATCTCAGAACCTTGATGCTATTGGACACATTGGAGGGCAGAACGAGATGCCTTATAATCATCCCTTCAACAGCCACTCCATCACTGTTTACCACCAGTTTATCCCCTTTCTGCCTGAACATCTCCTTAAGCGCTCTCCGATTCACCTCCCAGTAGTCACTCACTCCAGAATATCTCTTTCCAACCCCGTTATCCCCATACTTTGCATCCGGGAGGTAAATGTCTATCACCCCTTCCAGTATCTTTAGAACCTCCACCCTTTCATATCCACTACAATTAAACACTATGGGTATACTCAACCCCATCTCTATTGCGATAGGTAATGCTCTCAATACAGCGTGTACATAGTGAGTAGGAGTAACCAGATTTATGTTAACAGCTCCCCTGTTCTGTAGCTCCAACATCATCTCAGCAAGCCTGCCTATTGAAACATCATTTCCAACATTGTAGTGACTTATAGGATAGTTCTGACAAAATACACAGTGCAAAGAACATCCGCTAAAAAATATAGTACCTGACCCACCTTCACCTACCAGAGGAGGCTCTTCACCAAAGTGCAGGTTGTAACTCGCAACCCGGGGAGAAACAGCAGAACGACAGATCCCCACCTTTCCAAAAGCCCGATCTACACCACATCTGTTCGGGCATAGAGTACACGGATAAAGGTAACTCTCTATCTCTCTTATCTTTTTGAAAAGTTCCCCTGAATGGTAGAGTTTTATGTATCTCATACGACTATCATGTACTTCCTAAACCTCTTCTTGTCCCGAACAGCTACATCAACCACCTGCACTCCTGCACCACTCTTAACGGAGACTTCAACAGTCTCACCCACAGGGGCATCGCTGTAACTCGCTACAATACCTGCCGAGAGGAAGACAGGACAACTATTTTTCCCCCTACACATGAGAACCCCTACAGGTCCCGGATAACCGACGACCTGCAGCACACAAAGTCCCCTATCCGCTGAAAGCCGTTCAAGATCCTTATTTTCGCTTCTATTCCTGCCAACTACGAGCCAGTTTTTCTTTCCAAAGATAAAGTGCCTGCCCAACTTCAAAAGTTCCACCTCAAAGAGTTCCACATCTTGCCAGTAAGAGATTATGCGCTTCATCCTCTTGGAAAAAGATGGGTCCGTAAGGATGCAACCACCTGCAGGAGATGGGTATTCGTCCACCCCAAAGGTTTGAGCAAGTCTAAACTGTTCCTTACGAGATCTTCCCTGTATAGAAAAAAGGTGTTCTCTATTTATCCACCCCATCTCCTCGGGCACCGTAGGAGGTAAAAGCTTCGCAGAAAGCGGCCTGAGAATATAACCATCATACCCTGACTTTCTTGCAGTTAAAAGGAGTGTACCCCTATTCTGAGTGAAAGGTCTCTCCCCAACCACCTCACCGGTAGCCATAAAGTGCGTACCGAGTTCTTCCATCATGTTTCCAGCCAGTCTGAATGTGAGTATTCTACAGTCAACACACGGGTTCATCTGGCTACCATACCCATAACGAGGGTATTTCACAACATCCATCATTTCGCTGGATATATCCACCACAATAGTAGATCTACCCAAAAGCCTTTCGGAGAGCCTAACTGCATGCTCTATGCTAACAAACGGGGAACGAAAGGTCACCGGTATAATCTCTATACCTTCTTTTATTAGCACTTTCGCTGCCAGTATACTATCCAGCCCACCCGAAAACAGCACAATAGCCTTTATGCTACCCACCGATGCCACTCCTTACAGCATGTTGCAACCTCCGAAGCACTTTATTCTTATCTAACGGAGAGATCTTCGAGCGCTGGACAACTCTCTTAAGCACCTCTATAGAGTTATCATAAACCCTCCTGTCCACTGGATAAGGGTGTCCATCTTTTCCACCATGCGCAAAGCTGAACTTTGCAGGGTCTCTAAAGCTTGGCGGCGTACCGTAGAGTATCTCAGCTATAAGTGCAAGTGCCCTTATAGTCTTTGGACCAACATTTTTCGTAACCAAAAGCTCCTCAAAGTCTGCAGGATTCCGCTCGTATGCCGAAACAAATCCCCTATATATCCTATCAGGATCAACACTTCCTACTACATAATGGTGGGACGGCAACTTTAACTCCCTTATAGACTTTATCTCTTTAAGGAGTCTCTCCGGCTTCTCTGATGTGAGGCCTACCACAACATCTCTGGCATTTTTGCTCTCCTTCGCCACCATATTCAGCACCGAAGAAGTGCCATCTGAAATGATCGCAGTGTGCGGTTCCTCTACAAAGCTATCAACAGAATCCTTCAACCAGTGGTACCTCCTGGCGTAAAGGGTGGATTCATTCATACCTTGCTGGATGACTGCCCAGTTTCCACTACTGGTGAAAAACAGGGTGTGATGATAAAGCTGATAACCATCCTGGAGTGCAGAGGAATCCACCTTAGCCACCACCCTGCTCACATATACAAGCTCCTCAGCATCAACTCCAGCAACATCTCCAAATCGCTTTATATCATCAGGGGTTTTAAGTGCCCTCTTTCCCTTTCCGCCAGCCACGAACAACCCCAAATCACTTTCTATCCCCTTTATGCCTTCCTTGATAGCCGCAGTAGTAGTAACTGTAAGCCCACTTGAATGCCAATCAAAACCCAAAACACAGCCGAGTGCCTGAAACCAAAACGGATCTGACAATCTCTGGAGAAAGAGGTCCGGACCCCACTCCTCTACGAATGCAATAACTATGTATTTTGCCAGTTTCTTCATCCTATCAAACAACCACTTTGGTGCCCTCCCACCATGCAGTGGAAGGTAAGCAACCCCACTTCTCAATCACTCCACCCCTATAATAGAAAGTCCCCTCGACGCACCTATCCTATCCGCACCCGCTTCCACCATAGCAAGCGCCTTCTCAAAATCCCTTATTCCTCCTGCTGCTTTGACTTTCAACTTGCCGCCACCAGCCTCCTTTAAAAGCCTCACATCCTCCACAGTCGCACCACCCTTAGAAAAGCCCGTAGATGTCTTTACAAAGTCCGCACCTGCCTCTGCAATTGCCCTCGTCGCAGATACTTTCTCATTGTCAGTCAACAGGCAACACTCTATTATCACCTTCAAGACCCTGTTTCCCACTATCTTTTTAACCGCAGAGACCTCCTGCTTCACAAACTCCCAATCATGCTCTTTGATCTTACCTATGTTAACAACCATGTCTATCTCGTCCACACCTATGGAGATAAGCTCCTCCGCCTCTCTGCACTTGTTATTCGTGGTTGTATTTCCCAGAGGAAAACCAACGACAACGGCAACCTTCACATCCGTACCCTCAAGACTCCTCTTTACTCTCTCCGCCCAAAACGGTGCAACACAAACACTATAAAAGCCGTATTTCTTAGCCTGTTTACAGAGTCTATCTATGTCAACAGTCGTCGCATCCGGCTTCAACACCGTAAGGTCTATCACCGATGCCATCTCTCTCGGTTTCATAAAAACACCTCCTTTAGAGATCAAACAGTCTTTCAGCATTCCCTCCCAGAATCTCGGTTTTCTCGCTACCACTTAGAAGACTGGATTCTATCTCCCTTATATATCTACTCTGACCAATGAGAGGGAAATCGGTACCCATTAGTACCTTATTAACGACACCTGCAGCACTTGCAACCCTGTACACCTCCTTGGTATAAAGATAAGGAGAAGCCGCCGTGTCATAGAATACCCGCCTGAGTGCCTTTCTAACCTCGGGCATGAGCTCGTAGAAAAACAGCCCCCCTCCCCAATGAGCAAATATTATATCAAGATCAGGGTTTGCCAACGCAAACCTATAAGCCTTTTCCGGATAAGTAGAATCTTTACCCTCATAGTAGTGCCCTACCGGTTCGTTACTGTGTATAGAAACAATCATACCAGCCTCTTTGCACACGGATGTAAACCTCTTCAAATCCTCGGGTTTCCCTACATTAAAGCCCTGTCCATCAGGAAAAAGCTCCCCTATTCCAACCAAACCTCCCTCCTTACACCTTAAAACCTCCCTCTCAACACTGCTGCTCAAAGGATCCACAACCCCGAACCCTATCAATCTGTCTGGATACCTCCTAACAGCGTCCATTACATAGTCATTCAGCATCCTGCAAATACCCATATCCTTAAATGCAAAACCGAATACAACACTTCTATCTACACCGCTACGGTTCATCTCCTCAATAACACTCTCAGCCGTCGCAAATCTGCTCTTTGGATCTCTATGAAGGAGTGCAAAGTATTCGTCTTTAGCCTTATAGTGATCAATGTCCTTTATTACTTCTGGTGGTAGTATGTGCACATGAACATCTACAATCACCTCACATCACCTCCAAACAATGTCCTCAACCACGGCACCCTAAAGAGCTCCAAACGATAAAGACCCTCTCCAAACTTTTTAAGGGCAAGTATCTTGCCACCCACCTCTATAACGATATCCCTCTTACCATCAAACCTTACGTAAAGAGGAACAGTTATTATTCTATGCATACCGTATATCTCAAAACCCTCTTCCGTCTGTTTAAAGTGCGCTCCTTTGGAGGGGGCGATAGGGAATCCCGCCCCCTCATCACGATACACGGTATCAACAACCCAAAGTTTCCCATCCCACCCTACCTGCCAATACTCATCCCATCTACTACCCTCAACTGAATTCCTCGTCTGAAAGTGAATAACACCTCCCAAACCCATAGGTTGGTAAAGACACACCTTCTTACCCTTACTCAACTGAAGGTAAACAACTGGATGAAAGAGAAAGAAAAGAGTCAATACTGCACCACTTACTGCAGAAAGCACCTTTATTCTGAAAAAGTACATTATCTTTTATTTCAACATCCCTTTTTCTTCGTAGTACCTTTCCGCCCCTCGGTGAAGCGGTATACTAAGACCATCAAGCGCCGTTTTGAGTGTAATATACTTAGCCTTTTCGTGAACAGAATATATATCCTTTATATGCTCCCACATAGTCTTCGTAATGTCATAGACGAGCCTTTCAGACAGTGCAGCATTCACCACGAGCATTGCCATACAGCTAACTGTAGTAACATCGTGCACAAGCCCTTTATATGTACCCTTCGGTATGACAATCCTCACATAATACGGATAGTCCAAATGTATCTTCTCTATCATTTCCTCAGGGATAGATACAAGCTCTATATTCTTGTGAGCTGCGAGATTCATTATCGAGGCTGTAGGATAACCCGCAGTAACAAAGCCTGCATCTATCTTTCCATCTTCTATCCTTCTTGTAGTTTCAGAAAAGGAGAGGTGATACAGCTTCAGATCCTCCATCTTAACACCACACAACCGGAGAACAGAAACGGCATCTATAGATGTTCCACTTCCGGGAAGACCAATCGACACCCTCTTTCCTACAAGATCAGTAATAGTGTTTATGCCTCTGCCCTTCAATGTAACTATTTGAATGGCTTCGGGATACAGCGTAGCGATGGCTCTTAGGTTCTTTATAGCCTTTTCCCTAAACATGTATCGTCCCGTATATGCCCATGTAGCAACATTGTTCTGGACAA
>Ga0256914_1003455_pt1 | contig 12443 bp, 8 predicted proteins | sample HulkmetaG_FD_191571 | JGI IMG/M metagenome (GOLD analysis project Ga0256914, IMG submission 191571) | Hydrothermal chimney microbial communities from Main Endeavour vent field at the Juan de Fuca Ridge, Pacific Ocean - Hulk | ecosystem: Environmental > Aquatic > Marine > Hydrothermal vents ...
GAGGAGCACATATTCTCCCAGGTTGCCCTGGATGACTTAGCAACCTGCCAGGATTTGTCGTGGTTGAACCAGTTGGTGCGCAATGCTGCCTTTGCTGCGGCCTATACTTAGGCATTTTGCGGCCTCGTAAGACCTGTAGAGTACACTCCTATCCCACCAAACCAATCATAAAAAGCCAAAGTCCAGGCAGGGCCTCCAGGCCCTGCAGCCAGCGGTACAGGTCCGCGTCCTGCTCCGCGTAAATGCGCAAGGTCAGTTTCACGTGGGGTCGCAATCGGCCTCCCACTTCGTATTCCGGCAGAATGTGGACGTGGGATCAAAAAAATTGCGCCCTGTAGCCAATGAGGATACAATGTAGTCAGATGGTCAACATTCCTCGGGAGTATTTTTATGCCCTCCCACACCACAGTGCGCGCTGAAGGAGGACTCATTCCTCCTGATTTACTCGAAAAGGTTGCGGAAGGCGATGCCCCGGTCAGGCTCCACGGGATTTCGGGCTTCCCTCGGATGCACGCCTGACCGATGAAATTGCCGTGGCCTGGGGCGACGCGCGACGCCAGTGGGAGAATTAGGGGAAATTATCAGACAAGAGCGCAATGCATTTTAGGCCACAATCCCCACCCTTCTCATCTTAAAGATGAAAGGAGAGGAGGCTAAAAGGAGTGCGTGAATGGAGGACCTATATCTCTTCATCACCCGAGAAGCCCCACGTTTTACCGATCGTGTGCTTGTAGCGGCACAAGAATCTCATAACGAAGCAGAATTCCGCACACGCGTCACGAAGTACATTGACGGAATTGCCCAAAAACTGGATGTAGGCCTCCTCCTGCGCGAGGAGTACACTCTGGCCACAGGCCGGGCCGACGCGGTGTATAACCGCCTGATCATTGAGTATGAGCCGCCTGGCTCCCTGCGCCCCAACCTCAACCATAGCCACACCCGTCACGCCGTCCAGCAGGTGAAAGACTATATTACTGGCGTGGCCCGCCGGGAGAAACACGACCGGGATCGTCTGCTGGGTGTAGTCTTTGACGGGCACTACTACATCTTCGTTCGCTACCACGAGGGCCACTTCATTGTCGAAAACCCCCTGGAGGTGAACGCGGCCTCCAGCGAACGCTTCCTGCGCGCGCTCTTCTCCCTCTCCTCAGGTCGCGCGCTCATCCCTGAAAACCTGGTCGAGGACTTCGGCAGTCAGAACATCTACAGCCAGCGCGTGACGCGCGCCCTGTACAACGCGCTGGAAGGCCACACCGACGACCTGACCGCGCGCCTCTTCGAGCAGTGGCGCCTCTTCTTCGGCGAGGTGGCCGGCTACGAGGAGGCCAGTGGCAAGATTCGCTCGGAAAAAGAATTACGTAAGTTCTTCCGCGGTATGGGCGTACGGCCGGAACAAGTGGATTTGCCCCGTTTTTTCTTTGCCATTCACACCTACTTTTCCTTCCTGGTGAAGAACATCGCCCGCCTGGTGTTGGAGGCCCACGCGGGAGGACGGTTGGGTGCCACACCGTTGACCACGGTTGCCAACCTGGAAGGCGAGGCCCTGCGCCAGGAACTGGCGCGGCTGGAAAGCGGGGGCATCTTCCGAGCGCTCGGCTTGAAGAACCTGCTGGAGGGAGACTTCTTCTCTTGGTACCTGGGCGCGTGGGACGAGAACATCGAGGAGGCGTTGAAACTCACCCTGCGCCGATTGGCCGAGTACAACCCGGCCACCATTCAAGATGACCCACATAGCGCCCGCGACCTGCTCAAGAAACTCTACCACTATTTGCTGCCCAGTAAGGTACGCCACGACCTGGGCGAGTACTACACGCCGGACTGGCTGGCCGAGCGCCTCCTTAACCAGTTGGGCGAGCCCTGGTTCCAAATGCCCAGGCACACCAACGGCCCGCGCGGTTTCCCCAACAAGCGCCTGCTGGACCCCGCCTGCGGCTCGGGCACTTTCCTTGTCCTGGCCATTCGCGCGCTCAAGGCCAATTGCGAGCGGGCTCAGTTGAGCGAGGCCGACACCCTGGACGTCATCCTTAAGAGCGTGGTAGGCATTGACCTCAACCCCCTGGCCGTGCTCGCTGCTCGCGTCAACTACTTGCTCGCTATCGCCGACCTGCTCCCCTACCGCCGCGGGGAGGTGGAAATCCCCGTCTACCTGGCCGATAGTATTCTCACGCCCGCGCGCGGGGAAGGACTGTTCGAGCAGAACCGCCGCATCCTGGAGACCGCGGTGGGCAAGTTGCCTGTACCCGAGGTCATCGACACCCGGACGAAAATGGAGCGGCTGACGAGTATCCTGGAGGAGTACGTGGCGGGCGGCTTCTCCACAGACGCGTTCCTGGCTCGTTGCCGACAGGAAATCCCTGAGGTGGCCGAGCGAGGCGAGGAGGTGGAGCCGGTCTTAGTGGAACTTTTCGAGCTCCTGAAGGACTTGCACGCTCGTGGCCTGAACGGCATCTGGGCGCGGGTGCTGAAGAACGCGTTCATGCCCCTCTTCCTGGAACCCTTCGACTACGTGGTGGGCAACCCACCCTGGATCAACTGGGAGAGTTTGCCCCAAGGCTACCGTCGCCAAGTGGCCCCCTTGTGGAAGCAGTATGCCCTGTTCCAGCACAAGGGCTTTGACGCCATTCTGGGTAAGGCCAAAGACGACATTTCCACGTTGATGGCGTATGTGGCCACAGACCGATACCTCAAAGAGGGCGGCAAACTGGCCTTCGTGATTACGCAAAGTGTATGGAAGACCGCAGGGGGTGGCCAAGGATTTCGTCGCTTTCGCATCGGGGAGGACGGGGCGTTCCTGCGCGTGCTGCACGTGGATGACCTGAGCAGCCTGCAGGTCTTCGAAGGCGCGAGCACCCGCACCAGTGTGTTTGTGTGGCAAAAGGGGCAGCCTACCCGCTATCCTGTGCCCTACACCTACTGGAAGAAGGTGAAGCGGGGCGGACTGGATTACGACGCCACCCTAGAAGAGGTGCTGGCGCAGACAAAGCGCCTGAACTTTCGCGCCGCGCCTGTGGACGAGAGTGACCTCACCAGCGCCTGGCTCACCGCGCGGCCCAAGGCGCTACAGGCTGTGCGCAAAGTGTTGGGGATCTCGGGTTACAGAGCGTATGAAGGGGCCAACTCTGGTGGTGCCAACGCTGTTTACTGGCTAGAAATCCTCGCCAAGCGCCCCGATGGCTTGGTCGTGGTGCGCAACGTCACCGAAGGGGCGAAACGGAAAGTAGAAGCGGTTACCGTAGAATTGGAACCCGATTTGCTTTACCCCTTGTTACGCGGGCGCGAAGTCAGACGATGGTATGCCCAACCCACATATCACATCCTGGTCACACATCTCCCAGGCGCGCGCCTCAATGCCGTCCCTGAGGAGGAGATGCAACAGCGCTGGTCTAAGACCTGGGCATACCTGAAGCGCTTCGAGAAGCCCCTACGCGAGCGCTCCGGATTCAAGCGCTACTTTACCCGGAAGGACAAACACGGCCGGGTTATTGAGACCGGCCCCTTCTACTCCATGTTCAACGTGGGCGACTACACCTTCGCGCCGTGGAAGGTGGTGTGGACGCGCATGGGGAACAGAATGGATGCTGCAGTTATTGAGCGAGAGCAAGTTCCTCAAGAGACAATCACCTTGGTGCCATTTGAAAATCCTGACGAAGCCCACTATGTATGTGCAATCATTAACAGTGCTCCATTTCAGTTCGCTGCATATGCTTATTCTCAAGCAGGCGGGAAAAGTTTCGGTTCTCCGCACTTGTTAGAATACATTCGTGTACCACGTTTCGATCAAACAAAAGCCGTGTGTCGTCGCCTTGCCTTTCTCTCCCAGCGCGCCCATGAACTGGCCCCGCGCGCGTATAATGGAGATGAGGCCGCCCAGGCGGAACTGCGCCGGGTGGAAGAAGAGATCGACCAGGCCGCGGCCCAATTGTGGGGCCTGAGCGACGAGGAGTTGGCGGAGATCAAGCGGAGTTTGGAGGAGTTGAAAGCATGAACAAGTTACAGCACTTCGATTGGCCCAAGATGTATCAAGGCGCCCGCTGGGTGCGAGTAGACTTGCACCTTCACTCGCCGGGGTCACATACCTTCTCGCTTCCCAATGGGTTGGACCCGGTTAAAGATCGTGAGCGCATCGCGGACCTTTATGTCCAGAAATTGGTTGAACAAGATATTCAGGTGGCTGCGATCACGGACTATCAGGGGCCTCGAGAGGAGTGGTTTCAGATCATTCAGGAAAAGGCGGCCGCAAAAGGCATTGTTGTGTTTCCCGGCGCTGAACTTTCTTTCAAGGGGCCGAAATATGGATTGCATATTTTGGCAATCTTTGCTCACGATACTGATCCTGCGGATATTCTTCGTGTCGTTCACGCTCTAGATAAGGATCCTGCTGTTCCCCTTATTCGAGCCGACGGTTCACACCGAGACATCGACCCGAAAGAAAACATCAAGTCTGTGCTCATGTTTCTACGAACTCAGTTTGAGCCGTCACCGCTTCTCATTGTAGCACATCCCAATGACAGCAATGGCCTCTTGAAAAGTTTTCGGTCTCGCGATGCCGCGGAATTTATTCGCGAAGTGCATCCTGACGCCATAGAAGACGGTTTATCCGCTAAGGATGTTGAAAGACTAACTAACACGGGAGTATTACACCAAGCAGATCTGGAACGCATTGCCCGAGTGCGTTTTTCCGATCCCAAACGCATCGAAGAAATCGGCACCAAAACCAAGAGGGACGGGAGCCCGCGAGCCACTTGGCTTAAGTTGAGTGTCTTGGATGATCTTAATGCCCTTCGGCTGGCCCTCCATGACCCCCAGATCTTGGTGCACTTGGGTGAACCGCCTCACTTCGCTTATACTCGTCTCTTGGGAATGGAAGTCGATGGTAACGGCTTCCTCGGCGAGTTGTCTTTGGCTTTCAGCCCAGAACTTAACACACTCGTAGGTGGGCGGGGAGTGGGGAAATCGGCCATCCTGGAAACTATCCGTTATACCCTTGATCTGCCCCTTTATATGCCTACGGAATATCGGGAAAGCCTTGTGCGTCATGCCCTCGGAAGTGGCGGAAAGGCCGTACTTTACGTTGAACAAGTGGTGGGCTCAGTGACACGTCGTTACCGCATCGAACGGGTCTGGGGAGAATCACCTTATGTGTATGAACTCACAGATACCGGCGAGCAGATGGTGGACCTGGCGCCTCTTGACATTTTGGGCGAAGAAGTGCCCCTGTTCTTTGGGCAGCGCGAAATTTACGAGGTAAGTCGTGATGCGACCAAGCGCCTTCGTCTCCTTGATGAGATCATTGGACGAGAAGCGAGGCAACAGATCCTTCAAGGCCAGAAATTGGAACAACGTCTACGGGAGAACGCCCGGGAGATCCTCAGGCTGCGTCGGCAGTTGGAGGAAGAGGAAGAAATAGAGCACCGTCTGAAAGAAATCCGGCATGAGATAGCCTTATATCGCCGCGAAGGATTGGTCGAGAAACTGCGCGAAGCCACAGCCCTGGCAGCGGATGAAGAGCGTCTACGGCAAGCAAAGGAAGCGCTTGAGAGGGCCGTTGATGAATGGAATGACTTGACCTATGTCTGGGTAGAACGTTGGACCCCTCCCAGACGTGTGCTGGGAGAAGCAGAAAGTTCCCAGAAAGACCTACTTCAACAGGCTCAAAAGGTGTTCTTTGAGTTGGAACAACGGATATCAACCCTTTTCCAGCAAGGCAGGATAGCGCTGGAACAAGCACAAGCCTCTCTGCAAAATATTATGCAACAATGGGAGGAGGCAAAGCGTCCATTAGACGAAGTCTTGCGAAAAGCAAAACAGGATCTGGGAAGTGAGGTCTTGGATCCAGACCGTTTGGTAAAACTTACCGAGGAGCAGACCCGTTTGGAACCACAACTGCGACAGTTGAAACAAATTCGGGCCGAAGTGGAGAGACTCGAACGGGAACGGGAAGCACTGCTGCGCCAGTTGCGCGAGGCCCGTAGAGAAGTGTGGCGTTTGCGAAGTCAACGGGCGGAAGCCCTCACAGCCCAATTGCAAGGTCGTGTACGCATTCATGTAGAATACAAAGGAGAGCGCAAGGCTTTCCTGGAGCGCCTTAAACGGTTTTTCCAGGGCTCAGGGGTGGACAAGAAGACTTTGGAGCGTCTTGCATTATTTGAAGGGATCGATGGTGAGACAATTGTTCAGATCGTACGCAAAGGCCCAGAGGTCTTGGCAGAGAAATTCAACCTGACGTCTGGACGTGCACAACAAATCTACAGTTACCTTATCCAGGATGCAGGACGACTTTTTGAACTGGAACTGATGTCTCCAGATGATGCTGTGCGCGTTGAGTTGAAGATTAATGAAATGTATCATCCTTTAGAGAAACTTTCTGATGGTCAGCGTGCGACAGCCATGTTGTTACTCCTGCTGGTCCAGGAGGATCGCGGTCTCATTGTGGATCAGCCGGAAGACGACCTGGACAATCGGTTTATCTACGAAGATATTGTTCGTATTCTGCGGGCCCAAAAAGGAAAACGGCAAATCCTGGTGGCAACACATAACCCTAACATCCCTGTGCTCGGGCACGCGGAACTCATCGTGGCTTTGGAGGCGACAGAGTCGAAGGCCAGCATCGCGGCCTTGGGTGCTCTTGACCGCCTTGAGATTCAGAAGTTTGTGAAGGACGTTATGGAAGGCGGTGAGGACGCCTTCCGGCGTCGAGCGGAGAAGTATGGATGGCTTTGAGGGAGACAAGATCATGGATCTGTGGGAATTGCAACGTCTTGTGGAAAAAGGCGAAGATTTGCACACCGAATTCAAAGAAGGGCCTATTCATCCGGACGACTTAGCGGCCGAACTCGTGGCTTTCGCCAATACCGATGGTGGTGTGCTTATCTTCGGCGTCACAGATGATAGACGAATTATCGGCGTAGAAAAAGTGGAACGCTTGATGCAGCAAGTGGATCAGGTGGCTTACCAAAATTGTCAACCTCCGTTAACTATTGTACAAGAAACGGTACCCGTTGACGAAGGAAAGGTCGTGCTTGTGGTCCGTGTTCCGAAAGGCGATCAGCGCCCTTATCAAACTCGACGCGGCCATTATTATATTCGTACCACAAGCGGTAAACGGCGGGCATCCAGGCAGGAACTCTTGCGGCTTTTTCAGGCCGCAGAAAGCCTGTTTTTCGAGGAAACCATCGTCCTACAAGCCTCTCTTGATGACCTGGACCTGGAGGCTTTCCGGCGATTCCGCCAAAAAATCGTGGGGGATCTTTCTGTGGACGATCTTCGGTTGCTTGCGAACTGGAAACTACTCCGAGAATATGAAGGAGAACATTACCCCACAGTAGCAGCCCTTCTCCTCTTTGGGCGCGAACCACAACGTTTCCTACCTTACGCTTACGTCACGGCGGCCCGCGTACCAGGTACAGACACAGAAGCCGAACCCTCTGATGTCAAACGCGTAGAGGGCTCGCTTTTCGTCCTGTTGGAGGATACAGCCCGTTTTCTAAACCTTCACTTACGGACACCTCACCACATCCGTGGCTTTCAACCGGAGACTTTACCGGAACTTCCTGAAGCGGCACTGCGGGAAGTTGTGGTCAACGCATTGGTGCATCGCGACTACACAATTACCGCACCGGTGCGTGTGTTCATTCTGGATGATCGCGTTGAAGTACGAAGTCCCGGAGGCCTTCCTAATACCGTCACAGTGGATATGGTAAAATCTGGTCTGGCCCACGTACTTCGAAATCCGCTCATCTACACCTTTTTCTACAGAGCAGGGTATGTAACCGATACCGGAAACGGGATTCGTCGAGCCATCCAAATGGTTCGAGAGGCCACTGGACAGGAACCCAGCATCTTTGAGGAAGGAAATGAACTCGTCGTTTCCATCCCCAGGAGACAATAATGCCCAACCCATTGTCCATTCTGAATCCGGCGCTGGAAGTCCTGGCCACAGAAGGGCGAGTCCTCCCTGCCACTGGACAAGCCGTTGAAGATCAGGCGACGCCGGACATCGAGGAAGTCTACGACCGGGCTACAGGCGGTAAGGCCGAGGTGCGTAGCATTTGGGAGACCCGACGACGGCTTTACCACCCCGTGCGATCCATTCCGCGCATCGAACGCCACCTGTTTCGCTACTTCCTGGACGGTTCCGTGCGCACCTACTTCATTGGTACCGTGATTGAACACCAGCGCTCCAGCCCTGTACAACTGGCGCAGGTAGGAGCCGCGGCCATCCGCCGGGAGGATGACGGTCAACTGCATATTGTTCGTGTAGAGCGTAAACTGGTGCTTCTCCTCCAGAAACAGAACTTGTCCGATGTGCTTTGGTCGCGCCTGGAAGCCGCAGTACGTCAGGTGCCTAACCTGGAAGTACGAGATACATCCCAAGACGACGGCTACCTGGAAGCCATCCGCGTTCAGGAGGGGCGCTCCCGCGGTGCCCACAAGGCCAACTGGGCTATGCGAGAGGTGGAAGTAGAAATCGCAAAGAGCCTTGAGCGTCGCGAAGACGAGTGGTTGGTATTAGATGGCGGCCTGGGCAACGAATACCTGGACTGGGACGGACCGCCCCTCATTGGCGTGGCCAAATCCTTCCGCCGGGATACCCTCTTTAACCTGGGCTCGGGGCCGCGCGCGCGACAGTTGAATCTGTACACATTGCTCGCCGGCTTGCAGGAAGGACACCGCACCTGCGTCTTCCCGCGCTGGCCAGGCGAAAGCCGGGAGGGTAAGGTGGTCTTCTGGTATGTGCGTATTCGTCCGCAACGGGGCCTGGATTATCCGTTGATGGGGGTCGTAAAAGTGGAGATGCCCAATCCCAGCCGCGAGCCTGTGGATTCAGACCTGGTAGATCTGATCAGCGGTGCCCTGGTGGCCGAACGTTCCGTCACGCCCCATGGGCGAGATAGCCGCTGGCACGCTCACCTTTATCCCATCTACATCGCGGAACGCGTTATCAAGAACCACTTCTACTCACCTGCTGTGCTGAAAGCGGCCATCCGCTGGCCGGAGGTGGGCATTCAGGTGTAAATTAGGAGGACACTATGGACGAGCGGATAGACCCGCGAATACAACAAGAGGAAGATTCTGGGGCCCAAGGGAACGAGAATCCGGTCATTGGTCGGGCCTCAGCAACGGAGCGAGATCCGACCAGCGCGGAACGTTTCGCATTCTGGATTCGCCCGGGCGAGCGGGTGAATCCTTTCGATATCGTGGCTGCAGAACACTTTGACGGCAGCATCACTTACGGTCTCGTCACCAACATCCGCCACGTGACCGACGCGGCCAGCCACCTGTCCAACTACATTTCCAACGACTTTGGCGAATCCGTGGACGAGCCTAACACACCTCGCCAGGGAACCAATGTGGCCGAGGTCGCTGTACTGACCAACGACCGGGACATCTATATGCCCGTGCAGAGTGAGGCTCGCGTGCGCTTTGCCGACGAAGAGGGCATTCACGTTGCCCTGGGTATCGACACCATGAAGGAAAAGGAAGAGCGCACGGGTAAGAAGATCCGCATCCCTGCGGGCATCATTCGCATGAGCAATGGGGATGAAGCCGTGGCCTACCTCGACGTGGAATATGTCTTGGGGCCGGAGGCCGCGCATGTCAACATTTCGGGCATTTCCGGTCTAGCCACCAAGACCTCCTACGCCATGTTCCTCATCCAATCTATCCTGCAAACCGTGGATTCTGAGAACATTGCTACCATCTTGCTCAACGTCAAGTACGATGACCTGCTTCACATTCATGAACCGCGGGCATTGGAACCCGAGGAGCATGAGGTTTGGGAACGCATGGGGCTTCATCCAGAGCCATTTCCCTCAGACCGAGTTCATTATCTCTTACCTTGGGGTAAGCACTCAAACGTTACGGGGCGCCCAAACATTTTCAATCCTGATGACGCCCCTTATCCTCATCAGATGTACGCTTACGCTCTTCGGGAATCGGCCAGCAAGCTGGATTTGCTCTTCTCCCACGTTCCTGATCCTTGGGACACGCTGGGAGCCCTCATAGGGGAAATCAGTAACGGCCTTCAGAATAATGAGCCCAAGTGGCGACAGATCCAGACCTGGGACGATCTGTTGACGAAAAAGCCCTTAGTGGACCAGGGCATCCCGCAGAAGGTCGGGAACATTGCAGCATCTTCCGTAGGGCGTTTCCTGCGCATCCTGCGACGCATTGTGAAAACCCGTCAGTCGGGCATCTTTGTGGACCAACTCAGCACGCGTATGACCACCATCGAGCGGGAAATCAGTCGCATTCAGGGTGGGCATGTCTACGTGGTGGATATCGCCAAGTTGACCGATGACGAACAAACTCTCGTATTTGGTGATATTCTGCGCACCCTGTACGGCCTCTACTCGGGAGAAGTTCTACTTGAAGAAGACGAAGCAGAACTTCCTGACAAGGTTATCGTCTTCGTAGATGAGTTGAATAAATACGCACCGGCCCGGGGCGAAGCCTCCAAATCGCCCATCCTGGAGCAGGTACTGGATATCTCAGAGCGCGGCCGGTCCTTCGGCATCGTGCTCTTCTCCGCCCAGCAGTTCTTGAGCGCCGTTCATCCGCGAGTTACGGGGAACGCAGCCACAAAGGTCTTAGGCCGAACGGACAGTGCGGAGTTAAGCGAGGGCTCTTACCGATTTCTCGATAAAGACATCAAGATGCACCTGACACGCCTGGAGAAAGGCGAGTTGATCCTGACGCACCCGATTTATCGCCAGCCGGTCAAGATCCGTTTTCCGCGACCACCCTTCCGGCAGGGACGCGAGCGACGATGAGCCCTGTGAGTGCCAGAGTCCAAAAGGACTTGCCACCATTGCCAGCAGGCTTTACGTACCGCCTGGACCTTTCTCAGGCAGCGACTCCGCGCCTGCTCAAGAAGCGTCCGCGGCATCGCTGGTTCTGGTTCCCCCACTCGTATTCGCCTGAATTGGTGGAAGCTATTCTTGAGGCCTGGGCTTTACCAAAAGAGAGCGTACTCCTTGACCCCTTTGTCGGTGCAGGTACAACCTTGCTTGTCGCGAAGGAACGTGGCATACCAGCCACTGGCGTAGATCTTTCTCCATTATCTGTCCGCGTAAGTCGCGTCAAAACGGCGAACTACAATCGAAAGCGCTTAGAAGGCCTGTTAGATGTAATTGTGCAAAAGGCTCGTGCTGTTATCCAGACAGAAGAACACATTATCCCTGTCAAAAAGATCTCCTCCGAACGGTTACGTAGAGCATTTACAGAACTGGAATATGCTGCCCTTCAAGCGATTCGAGAAGCCGTCCTCTCATATACGACTGGTGTGGAACTTGATTTCTTTCTGCTGGCTCTTCTGGCGACAGCGAAGGCGTATAGCCGTGCAGTAGCCGATGGTGGATGGTTTCGGTGGGTAGAACGTGAGGAGGTCTCACCAGAGAGTATCGTATCCCATTTCCATAGCCAAGTGCAGACCATGCTAGTTGACTTGACTTCCTTCCCACTCTATCCTAATAGTCCAGCAGTCGTATATCAAGGGGATGCCCGACATTTGGATGCCTTACCTGATCGCTATGATGCACTTATTACTTCGCCTCCGTATCCCAATCGTCACGATTATAGTCGTGTCTTCCACATAGAACTTCTACTGTTAGGAGAGGATGAAGCAACCATCAAACAACTACGTTATAGCTCCATTCGTTCTCATGTAGAAGCCAAGCCCCCCCTTGCAATGAGCGAGAATATATACCAACTCCCAAACAAGCTTCGCGAATGCTTGTCACAACTCCCCCTTAAAGTGGACAAGCGTATCCCACGAATGCTTCAAGGATACTTTACGGACCTGTATTACGTACTACGTTCAGCCCATGCTGTTTTAACCTCGGGGGCAAAGTTGGCTTTTGTTGTGGGCAATGTTCGCCATGCTGGGGTGTTGATACCTGTAGATGAAATTCTAGTTGAAGTTGGAGAACAGGCTGGCTATCAATGGAAAGGCACGTGGGTTATTCGGTTGCGCGGCAATAGCGCCCAGCAGATGGGGCGTTTTGGACGGATTCCATCACGAGAAAGTATAGTGTTTTGGGAGAAAATCTGAAGCCCGCCACTCGCCTTCCCTTATTTACACGGGTATCAATCATCCGCTCCCCGTTTCTTATACCCTTATCCCCGACAGCCGTGCCAGGTTCTCCTTGGTTAATAAGGCTACGTCCGCCTCTCGTTCCAGAAACGGTCGCACATCATCGACAACGCGATCCCACGGGAGAGCGGCTAATCGCTGCCACACCACCTCACGCCAGTTCGCCTCCCTCACCTGCGGCCCTTGCCATCCCGTCTGATGGAGGGCATTGTTCAACATGACGAAGTTGGGCGGCGGTCAGGTCGGGTCGCTGAGAAACCACAGAAGGTCGTAGACATCTCGACCCTTCAGGTAGGGGCGTTGTAAGATGGCATGGAGTTTGTCTGCCAGAAGGGAAGGCTTGTCATGG
>Ga0256914_1003456_pt1 | contig 12441 bp, 10 predicted proteins | sample HulkmetaG_FD_191571 | JGI IMG/M metagenome (GOLD analysis project Ga0256914, IMG submission 191571) | Hydrothermal chimney microbial communities from Main Endeavour vent field at the Juan de Fuca Ridge, Pacific Ocean - Hulk | ecosystem: Environmental > Aquatic > Marine > Hydrothermal vents ...
TCGCGCAGGTGGACGAGGATTTCGAGGATGGCGAGGGCGATGCTGTCGGCGGCGTAGAGGGCGTCGATCCCCTTGCTGTTCCAGCGGCCGCCATAGCGCCGCGCGCCGGCGGGATCGAGCGGATCGGCGGCGTAGCGTCTCTTGACCAGGCGATAGGCCAGCATTGCCCCGTTCCGTCAGCCGACGACGCCGTGTTCGAGGCGGCCGATGAGGTCGAGGACGGCTTCGGTGCCCGGCTCGGTATCGAGCTGTTCCAGCGGTATCCGCCCGTCGAGCCCGCGGACCGGATGCTTGAGCCAGTCGCGCGCGGCCGCCGCATCCCCTTCGAAGAGGCGGACGGTGGTGGCCAGTACCGAGGCGATACGATAGACGCGGTCGCTCTCCTGCGGCGTGAGGGGCTTCTTGTTGAGCTTGCGCCGCGCCATGGTCGCCGGCGATAGCGACAGCAGTTGCAACAGGCGGCGCAGCGGGATCTCCAGCTCGGCGGCGAGTTTGTCGAGGACCTGCGGGGAGAGGCCCCGGCGGATCCGTTCCGCCAGCTTGGCGGGATCGGCGGCGCGGATGCCGAGGCGGGCGAGGGTGGCCGACGCATAGCTGCCGTCGGGCGGTTCCGTGGCGCTGGGGTGATAGATGCGTGCTACCGACATGGTGTGCTCTGTCTCATTTGATTGTTGTAACAATATCAAATGAGATGGTTCTGCGCCAGCAGGCCGGGGCCTCGATTCGCCCGCCAGCCGTGCATTCAAGCGCACTTTTTCTGTGGTTCTTGCCCTTGGGGATTTGTTCTATAGTCGGCGGTTCGAACCACGACACCGAACCAACGAAGGAGAGACCTTAAGATGGCGACCATCACACTCGAAGGCAATGCGATTCACACCAATGGCGAGTTGCCCGCTGTCGGTGCGGCCGCACCCGATTTCAAGCTGACGACGAAGGATCTGGCCGATGTCTCGCTGGCCGACTTCGCCGGCAGGAAGAAGCTGCTCAACATCGTGCCGAGCCTGGATACCGGCGTCTGCGCCACCTCAACCAAGAAGTTCGACGAAGCCGCCAAGGGGCGCGACGACGTGGTCTTTCTGACCATCTCTGCCGACCTGCCGTTCGCTCAGGGGCGTTTCTGCGAGGCGGAGCAGATCGACTCCGTGCAGACCCTGTCGATGATGCGCGACAAGAACTTCGCCAAGGACTACGGCGTGCTCATCACCGACGGCCCGCTGGCCGGAATCACCGCACGGGCGGTCGTCGTCCTCGATGCCGACGACAAGGTGCTCTATACCGAGCTGGTGCCGGAGATCGTCCAGGAGCCGGACTACGACAAGGCATTGGCGGTGTTGTAGGCCGGCCCCGCGTTGCGCTGCGCATGACGAACCGGGCCGGTTCATTGCCGTTGCCGTAGCAGCCGGTCGAGCTGGTCGGCAAAGGCTTTTCTGTCCGTGTGATCGAATGCGGCCGGGCCACCGGTATCGACACCGCTGGCGCGCAGCGACTCCATGAAGTTACGCAGGTCGAGCCGGGCGCGGATGTTGTCCCGCGTATAGAGTTCGCCGCGCGGGCTCAGCGCCAGCGCCCCCTTGCCAATCACTTCCGCGGCCAGGGGAATGTCGGCGGTGATGACGAGGTCGTCCGTCCCGACACGACGGACGATTTCGTTGTCGGCCACGTCGAAACCGGCCGGTACTTGCAGGAAACGGATATGCGTCGAGGGGGGAACGCGGATTGGCTGGTTGGCCACCAGCGTGACCGGTGTTCGGGTGCGTTCGGCGGCGCGGAAGAGTATCTCCTTGACGACGACGGGACAGGCGTCGGCGTCGACCCAGATGTGCATGGTGGTCCCTCTGTAAGTGTGGATGACGCATTCTGGGCGTATACCCTTTGTCTGACAATCGTGGCGGCATCGGGCCGGGTACTGTATGCTGGCCGCTCCTTTATTAGAACTCCCTTATATGAAATCTGAACGAACCGCGGCCGCGGGCAGCTTTGCCGCGCTTGGCCTCTTGCCAGAACTTCTTTCCGCCGTCTCCGAACAGGGGTACACCACGGCCTCTCCGATTCAGCAGCAAGCCATTCCCGCCGTTCTCGACGGCCATGATCTGATGGCTGCGGCCGCCACCGGCACCGGCAAGACCGCTGGGTTCGCGTTGCCGCTGTTGCAGCGGTTGGCCGGAGGCAGGCGCGCCACCGCCGGCAAGGTGCGGGCGCTGGTGCTGACGCCGACTCGTGAGCTGGCGGCCCAGGTGGGTGACAGCGTTGCCAGCTATGGCCGTCATCTGCGGTTGCGTTCCGCCGTCGTCTTCGGCGGCGTGAAGATCAATCCGCAGATCGACCGTCTGCGGGGTGGCGTCGATGTGCTGGTGGCGACGCCGGGGCGTCTGCTCGATCTCTATCAGCAACGCGTCGTTGGATTCGATGCGCTGGAGATTCTGGTGCTCGACGAGGCCGACCGGATGCTCGACATGGGGTTTATCCACGACATTCGGCGGATTCTCAAAGCGTTGCCGGAAAAACGGCAGAACCTGATGTTTTCCGCGACGTTTTCCGATGCCATTCGCAAGCTGGCGCGCACGATCGTCGACGATGCGGTGGAGATTTCCGTCTCGCCACCCAATGCTGCTTCGACCGCAGTGGAGCAGTGGCTCTGCCCGGTGGACAAAAAGCGCAAGCCGGCACTGCTCAGCCATTTGATCCAGGACAACGGCTGGTCACAGGTGCTGATATTCGCACGTACCAAGCATGGCGCCAATCGCCTGACCAAGTTCCTGGAAAATGAAAATATCCGTGCCGCTGCGATACATGGCAACAAAAGCCAGGGTGCTCGGACGCGGGCGCTGGCCGACTTCAAGTCCGGGGCCATCCGCGCGTTGGTGGCCACCGATATCGCGGCTCGCGGGCTGGATATCGAACAGTTGCCGCAGGTGGTCAATTTCGATCTCCCCAACGTGCCGGAGGACTATGTCCATCGCATCGGCCGTACCGGTCGCGCCGGTGCGACCGGGCAGGCGGTGTCCCTGGTCAGCGCCGACGAGATCAAGCAGCTCGGCGATATCGAGAGGCTGATCGACAAAACGATCAGCCGCCGCTCCATCGAAGGGTTCGAGCCGGAACAAGAGCTGCCCGTGGCCACAAGGAAATCGGTGCCGGTGCGCCAGGCACGGCCGCCACGCGGGCGGCGCGCCCGACAGCAGCCGCCACGCCGCAAGACCACCAGCAAGCGAGCCGGAGCGGCGACTGCCGGGCGGCGCTGACAGGCGGGTTCGGTCGGCTGCACAGAGGCCCGCCGGCCAAGAAAAAAGGGGCCGAAGCCCCTTTGTCGCCATGTCGTGATTGCGTCGTTGCCTATGCCGCGTGTGCCCGGTATTTTTCCTTCATCTCCCGTGCCTTTTTCGCCTCTTCCGGCGTGTAGGCCCGGCCTTGCCACAGCATGGTGTAGGCGATCTCCTCGTTGCCGTTCTCGCACAGCGCCAGCACCTCCTTGAACAGCGGCTGGAAGGTCTCGCTCTTGTGCGAGGCCTCGTGCTCCTCGAATGAGTTCCAGAAGGTGACGATCAGCGCCTCGCGGTTCTTGCGTTCGGTTTCGACGGCCCGGCCGGCGGTCGAGCCCTCGTTGGAGATGCGGCCGCTGTTGAGCGCGACGAAACCACCGACGAAACCGGTATCGGAGTGATAGGTCTTGACGTTTTCGCAGAGCAGGGCGACGCGCTCCTGCAGGTCGTCGATGGTGTACCCGGGTTTGAGTATCACGCGGTTGATGGTGACGACCCCATCGGGGTTGAAGTTGGGAATCAGTGCATTCATCAGAATACCTCCTTTCGATTCGTTGCTGTCGGCGGTTGCCGACGATTGTTGACTATTTTACTCGGAAATCGACGGGCATCTATTAACCATAGTGATAGTCGTATAGATAATAGTTATGAAATGATGCTACCGGGCAGGGGCATTGTGTGCGAGGCTTCCGTGTCGAATCGGTCCGCGCCGCCGTTCGAGCCGCGGACACGCCGTCCATCCACAACAAGCCGAGACGCTGCATGCCCATGAGTGAACTCAAATACCTTCTCGACCGGAACCGTGCCTGGGCCGACAACATTAGGGCCCAGGATCCGGAATTCTTCTCGCGCCTGTCGAAGCAACAGTCGCCCGACTATCTCTGGATCGGTTGCGCCGACAGCCGTGTGCCCGCGAACCAGATCATCGATCTGCCACCGGGGGAGGTGTTCGTTCACCGCAACATCGCCAATGTCGTGGTCCATACCGATCTCAACTGTCTGTCGGTGTTGCAGTTTGCGGTCGATGTGCTGAAGGTGAAGCACATCATCGTCTGCGGGCACTACGGTTGCGGTGGAGTCAAGGCGGCGCTGGAGAATCAGGAGCATGGCCTGATCGACAACTGGCTGCGGCATATCAAGGATGTCATCCGTTTCAACGCGGAGGCATTCGAAGGATTGAGCCACGCCGAAAAGCTCGACCGGCTCTGTGAGCTGAACGTCAAGGAGCAGGTGGCCAACATCAGCAACACCACCATCGTCCAGAATGCCTGGAAGCGGGGTGAGGAGCTGACGGTGCACGGCTGGATCTACAATATCGAAAACGGCATTCTGCAGGATCTGGCGCACTACGATCCCACCTGTTCCCCGTTCCGCGACCCGGTGCCAGCGCCGTAGCAGCGGCCTGCCCACCGGTCGTAGCGCCGTCTGTTGCTACCGGTCCCCGAAACAGACGCCCACCTGGCGCGCGCTGGTGATCCATGGATGATCGGCCGGCACCAGCTTCTTGTTGCCGGCCACCTGCTCCAGTGGCACCGGCTCGGTGCTGTCGCCCCGCGCCGCCACCATGACGCCGGAGATGCCGTTCTCGATGTACTCGGCACAGGCGGTGCCGAGGCGCGTCGCCAGCAGCCGGTCCCCGGCCGACGGCGTCCCGCCGCGCTGCAGATGGCCGAGAATGGTGGGGCGGGACTCCAGCCCGGTCATCTCCTCCAAGCGTTTTGCCAGTTGCATGGTGTGATCGACATAGCCGGCTTCCAGCGCCTTGAGCCGGCCTTTCAGCTCCTTGCGAGCCTTCTTGTCGCCATTGGCCTCGGCCTCCCGGATGCCGGTGATCAGCTCGTCCCTCGCCGCCGCCTGGCTCTGCTCCATCGCTCCCTCGGCCACGGCGACGATACTGAAGTTCTTGCCGTGTTTGACGCGGTGGGTGATGGCGGTGGCGATGGCGTCATAGGAGTAGGGGATCTCCGGCAGCAGAATCACGTCGGCCCCGCCGGCGATGCCGGAGCCCAGCGCCAGCCAGCCGGAGCTGTGCCCCATGATCTCGACGACGATGATCCGATGATGGCTGTGGGCCGTGCTGTGCAGCCGGTCGATCGCTTCGGTGGCGATGCCGAGCGCCGTGTCGAAGCCGAAGGTGACGTCGGTCATGCCAACGTCGTTGTCGATGGTCTTGGGCAGCGTGATGACGTTCAGCCCCTTCTCCTTGAGTTGCAGCGCGTTCTTCTGTGTGCCGCCGCCGCCAAGGCAGACCAACATGTCGAGGTGGTTGCGGTGGTAGTTCTCGACGATCAGATTGGTCATGTCCTGCGTCTTGCCGGCGATCTTCATCTTGTGCGGCTTGTCGCGGCTGGTGCCGAGAATCGTTCCGCCCACGGTCAGAATACCCGACAGCACGCTCCCGCCCAGATCCACGCTACGATTCTCCACCAGCCCGCGAAAGCCGTCCCGAAAGCCGATCACCTGCATCCCATAGGCCCCTTGCGCGGCCTTGCCGACACCGCGGATGGCCGCGTTGAGACCGGGACTGTCGCCGCCGGCGGTGAGAATTCCGATGCGTTTCGTCATGGTGAATCTCCGATGGTGGGTGGGGATTTTTTCCGCATTATGCCCCATCGAAGGGGGTGGGACGCAATCGTCCAGCACTGCGTCCTTGTCGTGATGTGGTGGTTCCCGATGCAGCGGCCGTGTCGAAAATGGTGGAACATTGGCAAAGTGCAAAGAGTCACCGGCGCCGCTCTGTGGTTCTTGGATGAATCTCAGCGGTCATGAATCATTCGGGCTGGTGGATCGGGGCGAGGCACCTCCCCGGCGCTGCCGGGGAGGTGCCTCTTTTCGGGGTGGGTGTCAGCCGTTCTGGCGGTTGGCGATGAGGTCGTCGACGACGGACGGGTCGGCGAGAGTGGAGGTGTCGCCGAGGTCGTCGATTTCGTTGGCGGCGATCTTGCGCAGGATGCGACGCATGATCTTGCCGGAACGGGTCTTCGGCAGGCCCGGCGCCCACTGGATGATGTTGACCTTGGCGATCGGGCCGATCTCCTGGCGTACCAGCTGCACCAGCTCCTGTTTCAGCGCATCGCTGCCTTCCTCGCCCTTCATCAGCGTGACATAGGCATAGATGCCCTGTCCGGTGATCTCGTGCGGATAGCCGACCACGGCGGCCTCGGCGACCTTGTCGTGCAACACCAGCGCGGACTCGATCTCGGCGGTGCCGAGGCGGTGGCCGGAGACATTGAGCACGTCGTCGACGCGGCCGGTGATCCAGTAGTAGCCATCCTCGTCGCGGCGTGCGCCGTCGCCGGTGAAGTAATAGCCCTTGTACATCGAGAAGTAGGTGTCGTAGAAGCGTTTGTGATCGCCGTAGACGGTGCGCATCTGCGACGGCCAGGGGTGCTTGATGGCGAGATTGCCGGCGGCCGGGTTGCCCTCGATCTCGTTGCCCTCGTCGTCCAGCAGCACCGGCTGCACGCCGAAGAAGGGCCAGGAGGCGGAACCGGGCTTGAGTGGCGTGGCGCCGGGTAGCGGCGTGATCATGTGTGCGCCGGTCTCGGTCTGCCACCAGGTATCGACGATCGGGCAGCGGCCGTCGCCGACCACGCGGTAGTACCATTCCCAGGCTTCGGGGTTGATCGGTTCGCCAACGGTGCCGAGCAGGCGCAGGCTCTTGCGCGAGCTGGCCTTGACCGGCTCGTCTCCCTGCGCCATCAGCGCGCGGATCGCGGTCGGCGCGGTATAGAAGCTGGCAACCTCGTGCTTGTCGCAGATCTGCCAGAAGCGGCCGGCGTCGGGGTAGGTGGGCACACCCTCGAACATCAGCGAAATGGCGCCGTTGCAGAGCGGACCGTAGACGATATAGCTGTGGCCGGTGATCCAGCCGATGTCGGCGGTGCACCAATAGACCTCTCCCTCCTTGTAGTCGAACACCAGCTTGTGCGTCATCGCCGCCTGCAGCAGATAGCCGGCGGTGGTGTGCAGCACGCCCTTTGGCTTGCCGGTGGAACCGGAGGTGTAGAGGATGAACAGCGGGTCCTCGGCATCCATCGGCTCCGGCTCGCAGACCGGGTCCGCTGCCTCCAGCGCCTCGTGATACCAGACGTCCCGCTGCTCGTCCCAGTCGACCGGTTCGCCACCGCGCTTGACGACGAAACAGGTGTGGACGCCGGGACACTGGGCCAGTGCCTTGTCGGCGTTGGCCTTCAGTGGGAGCACCTTGCCGCCGCGGATCGACTGGTCGGCGGTGATCAGCACCTCGCAGTCGGAATCATGGATGCGGCTGGCCAGCGCGTCCGGCGAGAAGGCCGAGAAGACGATCGAGTGCACCGCGCCGATGCGGGTACAGGCCAACATCGCGACCGTGGCTTCCGGAATCATCGGCATGTAGATCGAAACCCGGTCGCCCTTCTTGACGCCCCGCGCCTTCAGCGCATTGGCGAAGCGGTTGACGTCGGCGTGCAGCTCGCGATAGCTGATGGCGCGGTTCGGCTCGTTGGGATCGTCCCCTTCCCAGAGAATGGCGGTCTGGTCGCCGCGACTCTCCAAGTGGCGGTCCAGGCAGTTGTAGGAGACGTTCAGCTTGGCCCCCTTGAACCACTCGATGTGCAGGTCGTCTTCCAGGTAGGACCAGTCGAGCACCTTGTCCCATTTCTCGAAGAAGCTCAGATAGGCTTCGGCCTGTTCGGCCCAGAAACCCGCGGGGTCGTCGACCGAGCGGCGATACATCTGTTCGTACTGTTCGGCATCGACGTGGGCCTGGGCAGCGAATTCGGGATCGACCGGATAGACTTTTTCTTCTGACATGGTGGAGCTCCTTAAGATATGGTGACAGGGGATGCCCGCAGCGGCTATCGACCCACCATCTTACCACCGTTGCCGGGAGGCGGGAGACAGAGCACCCGGGCGGGTTTGATCTGCGTCACGGTGGCGTCAGAACCGCAGCACCCGCCGCAGCGGTGGCGCCTTTCTCCGGTTCATCAGGCTCGTCTCGACGAGAAACAGTTCGGCGGTGGAGATGGCGTCGAGCAGCGCGTTGTGGGCGGTGTAGCGGGGCAGACCATGGTGTTCGCGCAGACGGAACAGGCGCAGCTCGGACGGGTCGTAGGCGGCGCTGCGCATGTCCATTCGGCGCTTGGCCATTTGCAGGGTGTCGATCATCGGCAGCACCGGGGCCATCCCATAGAGATGGCGGCAGGCGGCGCTGAGAAAGTCGCGTTCGATCCGGCCGAAATGCACCAGCATCACCCGCCCGGCCAGTGCGGTGAGCAGTCGGCCCACGGCGGTCTCCAGCGCCTCGCCCCGCGCGCGGTCGCTGTCGGTGATGCGGTGGATGGCGACGTTCTCCTCGTGCAGATCGCCGTTGCCGCGAATGACCACATGGCGGGCGGTGCCGAGCAGAATTTCGGCGGCGTCGATACAGACATGGCCGATGCTGACGATGTGGTTCGATTCGGGGTGCAGCCCGGTGGTCTCGAAATCGACGGCCAGGATCGGACAGCGGTCCAGCGGCGTGTCGGGAGACGGAAACGGCATGGCGAGATAGTCTCGCAGCGGGCCGGCCGGTGCCTTTTTCAGCAACCGCTTGCGCCGCGCCTCCAGTCCCAGCCAGTGGTCGATGATGGGTAGTGTCAGCATCAGCCCATCTGATAGCGTGATTGCAGCGTCGCCTGCATCGTCTGGATCACCTTGAAGGCATCCTTCAGATGTTCCCGCTCCAGGCGCGAGATCTCCTTGGGTGACATGAAATTGTCCGGCGTCTCACCGCGTTGGATCTGACGCGCCTGATGCTCCAGCCGCAGGATGCCGATGAACTCCAGCGCGTCGCGAAGATTGGCCGCGCCCGCCGCCGACAGCGTCGCCGTGCCGGCGGTGGCCTCCAGGCGTTCGAGGGTGTTGACGGCCGCAATGCCCTCGGAGAGCGCATAGATCCGCGCCAGATCGACGATCGGCGCGAGGCCGTTGTGTTTCAGGTCGAGAGTGTCGTTGTGCTTGCCGTCGTGGATCAGCACGAAGTCGCGGAAGAAGCCCAGCGGTGGCCGCAGCTTCAGCGCATTGGCCGTGAGGTGGGCGAGAAAAAGCGTGCTGGCGGGTGTTTTTTGCAGCATGTCGGCACGGATCTCCTCCAGCAGCGAGGCATCGCCCCAGATGGTGCGCAGATCGAAGAAGATGCTCGAATACATCAGCGCCTTCGGTTCCGGCGTGTCGATCCAGCGGTTGAAATAGCCGTGCCAGACCGACTGCTTCTGCCGCCATTTCGGGTTCTTCGCCATCACATCGCCAGGGCAGTAGACGTAGCCACAGGCGTTCAGCCCGTCACAGACGTAGTGGGCGACCGCCTCGAACCAGCCGGCGTCCTCGTCGTCGAGCCGGTCGGAGATGATCATGCCGTTGTCCTGGTCGGAGTGGCTGGTCTGTTCGCGCCGCGCATGGGAGCCGGCGGCGACCCAGGCATAGGGCACCGGCGGCGGGCCGAATCGCTCCTCGGCCATCTGCAACAGTCTGCGTGTCAGCGCCGACGTGATCGAACTGACGACCTTGCCCACGTGGTCCGGGCTGGCGCCCTGGCTGGCCAGCTGAACCTGTAGCCGGGGAATCGTCGCGCTGAGGCTTTGTAGTGTCTCCACATCGCCGGCGCGGTGGATGGCGCTGGAGAGGTAGGCGGCGCTGCGGCCTTCGACGCGCATCAGATCGGCGATGGTCACCACGCCCTCGAGCCGGCCGTCGTCGATCACCGGCAGATGGTGGATGTGCCTGCGCGTCATCGTCATCAGCGCATCGAAGGCGTTGGCATCCGGCACCGTGGTCACCATCTCGCCGGTCATGATCTTCTCCACCGGCTCGCCTGGTGACAGGCCGGTGGCGACGCAGCGTCGGGTGATGTCCTTGTCGGTGAGGATGCCGGTGGGCCGCTCGCCGGCGACGACGATCAGCGAGGAGACCGATGCCTCGGCCATGCGCGCTGCCGCCTCGTGGATACTGCTGGCCGCCGCAATGGTGATCGCCGGTCGCTGCATCACCTCGCTTACCAGCATCGTCAGCAGCCGTGACGAGGCGGCCGCCGCCTCCTGGCGCGAGACCATCGCCTGATTGAGCCGCTGCGACGCGGTGTTGCGGATGAAGTCGAGTACGCCGGAATCCTCGCCGACCGCCTCGATGAGCGCATCGCAATCGACGGCGTAGGCAATCGTGTCCTCGTCGACGCTCACCCGAAACTCGTTGTCGCCGTCGGTGAGGCAGAAGCTGGTGCAGACGTCGCTCTCCCCCAGCTTGCCGGCCAGCGTGCCCTTGGCCGACTGGAGGCTCAATGCCCCCGAGCGGATGACGAACAGCTGCTCCTTGCCGCCGCTGTCGGGAGGAAACGGCGTGCCGGCGCGGAAATAGCCGACCCGGATCCGCTCGACCAGCCGTTCCACGGCGGTGAGGTCGAGCCGGTCGAATGGTGGAATGGCGGCGATGAAGTCGCGGATCTCTTTGAGCTCGATTTCCATGGCGATATCCAAAATGGTCGTGGGTGACCGCGGCACGATGCTGAACGGCAGTCTGCCCCGGTGGAAAAAAGAAAGGCTCCCGCAGGAGCCTTTCCGGTCGAACGCACCGCAGCGGCGTGCCTCAGTGATCGGCGGCCGCACCCGCGCCAGCCGGCACGCGGAAGTTCTCGACCATGTGCTGGATGTGCTCCGGCGCTGGCCCGGTGAGCTTCGACACCAGGTAGGCGACAGTGAAGTTGACGATGGCGCCAACGACACCGAAGGCCTTGGGATCGATGCCCAGGAACCAGTTCTTCGGCATGCCCATCATGAACTCGGTGCCCTTGATGAACATGATGCCGTGGTGCTGGAACACATAGAGCAGGGTGACGCCGATGCCGGCGATCATCCCGGCCACCGCGGCCTTGCTGCCGATGTTCTTGGAGAAGATCCCCATCATCAGCGCCGGGAAGATCGAGGCCGCCGCCAGGCCGAAGGCCAGTGCCACCGTGCCCGCCGCGAATCCCGGTGGATTGAGCCCGAGATAGCCGGCCACCAGAATCGACAGCGTCATGACGATACGGCTGGCCAGCAGCTCGCCGCGTTCACTGATGCCCTTGACGAAGACGCCCTTCATCAGATCGTGCGAGATCGACGACGATATCGCCAGCAGCAGTCCGGCCGCGGTGGAGAGCGCCGCCGCCAGGCCGCCGGCCGCCACCAGCGCGATGACCCAGTTGGGCAGGTTGGCGATTTCCGGATTGGCCAGCACCATGATGTCCCGGTCCACCTTGACCATCTCGTTCTTCTCCTTGTCGGCCACGTACTGGATCCTGCCGTCGCCGTTCTTGTCCTCGAACTTCAGCAGGCCGGTCTTCTCCCAGTTCTTGAACCACTGTGGCCGCTCGGCATAGACGAGGTTCTCGCCCGGTGCCGGTTCGATGGTGTGGTGCAGGTTCAGGCGGGCCATGGCGCCAACGGCCGGCGCCACGGTGTAGAGCAGGGCGATGAAGACCAGCGCCCAGCCCGCCGAGGAGCGCGCCGCCTTGACCGAGGGAACCGTGAAGAAGCGCATGATGACGTGGGGCAGCCCGGCGGTGCCGATCATCAGCGACAGCGTGTAGGCGAACATATTGAGGGTGCTGCCCAGTTTGGCCGTCGTGTACTCCTTGAAGCCCAGGTCGGTCACGATCAGGTCGAGTTTGTCGAGCAGATACATGTCGGTGCCGACCATCTTGCTGCCCAGGCCGATCTGCGGCAGCGGCTGGCCGGTCAGGTGCAGGGAGATGAACACCGCCGGCACGGTATAGGCGAAGATCAGCACGCAGTACTGGGCGATCTGGGTGTAGGTGATCCCCTTCATGCCGCCGAGCACGGCATAGACCCAGACCACCGCCATGCCGATGAACAGGCCGATGGCGTAGTCCACTTCGAGAAAGCGGCCAAAGGCGACGCCAATGCCCTTCATCTGGCCGATGACATAGGTCAGCGAGGCGATGATGAGGCAGATGACGGCCACGATCCGTGCCGTCTGCGAGTAGTAGCGATCACCGATGAACTCCGGCACCGTGAACTTGCCGTGCTTGCGCAGATAGGGTGCCAGCAGCATCGCCAGTAACACGTAGCCGCCGGTCCAGCCCATCAGGAAGACGGAACCGCCGTAGCCGAGAAAGGCGATCAGGCCGGCCATCGAGATGAACGAGGCGGCGCTCATCCAGTCGGCG
>Ga0256914_1003457_pt1 | contig 12440 bp, 6 predicted proteins | sample HulkmetaG_FD_191571 | JGI IMG/M metagenome (GOLD analysis project Ga0256914, IMG submission 191571) | Hydrothermal chimney microbial communities from Main Endeavour vent field at the Juan de Fuca Ridge, Pacific Ocean - Hulk | ecosystem: Environmental > Aquatic > Marine > Hydrothermal vents ...
TCCTTCGGGGCTCATGCCGTCTTTTCAGAGAAAAAGATAACAATACAGCATCAGCATGAGGGAAAGGTCGCAGAGATGATCTCGCAGAAAGCGCAAGGCTTTCACCATGTGGTTTTCCACCGTGTTGACCGAGATCCCCAGCCGTTCGGCGATCTCTTTGTACGACAGTCCCTCTTCCCGGCTCAACAGGAAGATCTCCCGTTGTCGTACCGGCAACTCCTCAATGGTACGTTTCACCTTTTCCTCCAGCTCGGCGTATTCCATCTCCATCCCCGGGGTACGTCCATCCACCGGCTGCTGAAGCTCCTTGACACTGTTCAGCCATGCATTCTCCCGCACCCTCTTACGTATCAGAGAAATGGAAGTATTGTATGTGATCGTGAAAAGGTAGGAACGGAACGAAAGATGCTCCCTTAGTCGTTCACGTTTTTCCCACACCCTGAAAAAGACCTCCTGCACGATCTCCTCTGCATCTTCCCGGTTCTTCAACAGGGAAATCGCAAAGCGGAACACCCTTTTGCTGTAAAGCCGGTAAACGGTATCAAAGGCCGACATATCGTCCGCCCGTAAACGTTTGACCAGCTCTTTGTCTTGTATCTCCCTGGACACCTCCTGTTGCCTCTTCTTTTTTAAGAAGTTCCGCCGTTTTAGAGCTTAACAAAGATAACCTGAAAAAAGATATTTCCTTCTTCAAATGTATTTTTTTACGTTCCTTCCGGAACTTCCTTTCCATAGCGGATAATTTTTCCGGAACAGGGTCATACAGAAACAAAAAGAAAACCCGGCCTGTAACAACATAATCGTACGGGAGTCCTCTCCTGCACTTAAGATGGTCATCCGGTATTTTTCGTGATTGCAATTTCAGGCGGAACAAAAAAGAACCGGACCGATCGGTCCGGTTCTTCCTGTTTCCGCTGAATGTCCCCGTCATTGGTTATAACCAGGATTCTGATCCGCTTCGGTCAAGGCATCATTTCTGTCGATCTCATTTTGTGGGATGGGCCACAGACCCGGTCCGGGAGTTCCGTAAGGAATATCCCATTTGGCCTCGTTATCATCAGACAGAAATTTATAATAGAAATGACGGGGTATCTCATGGTTCTGTCCTCTTTGCTTGTAGGTTTTGAGCAATCCCCAGCGGGCCATGTCGAACAGCCGGAAACCTTCCATGGCCAGTTCAACCCTTCTCTCATGACGAACGATATCAATCAGACTACCGTCACCGGGTAAGTTATCACCCAGGGAGCGAGGAGGCAGGTTCACGTCTTCACGTGCACGAACCATGTTCACATACTTCAGGGCATTCCCTTCATCGCCCAGTTCGGCATAAGCTTCTGCAGCAAGCAGATAGAGCTCCGCCAGACGCGAAAGGATGATGTCCTGTCCGCATTGTGCCCAGCTCATGTCGGTGTTGTTCTCCGTTTTCTTGGTATTCATCCCCGAAGGAGACCATTTATAATTATAAAAGACCGAGTCGCCGTCGTGATATACTTTCGTCGTATGGAGCGTGTCACCTGTATTTTCATCGATATACCAGTAATCGATCGGATCGGTATCCGGACCATGATAAATACCGTAAAACTCGCCCGGATACCAGATGGAATATTCTCTTCTGGGATCATTGGGTTCGTATTCATCATACAGGTCTCGCTGAGGCAATGCATAACCCCAGCCACTGCCATGGATCTTTCTAAAAGGTCCATCAATGTCGCGGACGGTTCTCACCCACGGGTTGGTATTTCCGTAACCCGGTTCAGCCTCTGCAAACTCTACAGCCCAGATCGTTCCGGGATAAGGTTCGTTAGCTGTACGCCAGAAACCTTCATATTTACCCAACACAATTCCCTGATCTGCAGCTACGGCCACGGCATTCTCAGCAGCATCCCGTGCTTTTCTGAAGTATTCATCGGGATCGCCCGTACCGTCCCCATACTTGATATAATCGGCATAATAGAGATATTCCCGTGCCAGGAAGGTGATGGCGGCAGCTTTCGTGGGCGCTCCTTCATAATCCGGCCAGCTCTCGGGAAGATTTTCGGCGGCATATTCGAGGTCTTCAAAGATCTGGGCATATATCTGATCGACCGTTGACTTAGGCTGATAATATTCTTCCCTCGTCTTGAGCATTTTTGTGATCAGCGGGGCTTCACCCCAAAGCATCACGATGTTGGAATAAGCCCAGGCCCGAAGAAACCGTGCCACCGCCAGGGCCGGTTTCTGAGCTTCCGCATCATAGGTGGGATCGGTGGATGTCGGTATCCCCTCCAAGGCATAATTGCTACTGGCAATACATTTATAGTATCCGTCCCAGTATTTGTAAAATATGGAGTATGTCGGGGGAGAAGCCCATCCATACCAGGAAGCCCTATTGGCACGGGAATACTCATCATCTGTCAACAAGTCGAAATTATTGATGTAATGTCCTCCCCTCATGGCAACTGCACCACTCAGGTGGAACTGTATACGGCTAATACCGGCCAGAGCAGCCCGCATGGCGGTCTGTTCGTCAACGAAGAAATTACCAGGGCTGGGTGTATCCTTGGGGTACCTGTCCAGAAAATCATTTGAACAGCCCACACCCACCAGGGTAACCACTACGGCAACAATGAATGTTTTATATAATCTTTTCATGATCTGTAGATTTAATGCCTGTTATTAAAATATAGCTTTTATACCCACAATAACCGTTCTGGGAAGGGGGATGCCGATAAGGGGATCCCTTCGTGTATCCACCTCAGCCAGCGGGAATTTGGTGAAAGTATACAGGTTCTCTGCACTCACGTACAGGTTGAGGTCTTTCACAGCGTTCACTTCCTTCAGCATATCGCGGAAACTGTAGCTGAGGCTGATCGTCTGGATCCTCAGATAGGAAGCATCCCGCAGCCAGAAAGTTGAGACCTGATCATTTTTACCGCTGTTTTTCTTATCCAGGCGGGGCAGGGTCCCGTTGGGATTGCGGGTGGGATGATACCTGTTGAGCAGATCCGCCACATCATTCTTGGCCCATGAGTAGAAGTAGTTGTATGCATGATTGGCCACATATTTATCAACATCCTGAACGCCGTTGAGCTGGATCTGGAAAGAAAATCCCCTGTAGTTCACCTTACCGACAACGCCGTAATAGAACCTGGGGTACCGACGGCCAATGATCCCCCGGTCTTTGGGAGTAATCACCGAATCTCCGTCCATATCCACCAGATGGATATCGCCGATATCCTTGCCTTTCCACTGGCCCGTTTTCTGTTCCTCATCCAGGATCAGACCGTCAGAAGTGTATCCGTAGAAAGAACGAACAGGATAACCTTCTTTAAGCCCCTGCGTTTCGAGGTTCTGTCCTGCCAGGTCCACCACTTCGTTCTTTACGTGGGTCAGGTTGGCACTGACATCGAAATGCCAGTCACCCGCAGTCTTCCTCCAACCCAGCATCATCTCGATACCGGTATTTTTGACCTCGCCAGCGTTAATGGTCGGACTTCCGCTCACATAAGGGAAGGTGGATCCATAACCGGTGGTATAGGGCAGAGCCAGGCTGAACAACAAATCGTGTGTGATCTCCCGGAAATAGTCAAAGGTAAAATAGAGAGAATTGTGAAGGAGAGTACCGTCGACCCCCACGTCCAGTTTGTCGGTCACCTCCCATTTCAGGTCGGAGTTGATAGCTCTCATCAGGGTATACCCGGCAAAAGGAGACTGGTTCACCACCAGCTTCACTTGATTGAGGGTGGCCACCGTACCATAAGTTGAGAGGCTGAGTACATTCCCCAGGGAACCATAGCTGGCCCGAACTTTCAGATCGTTGACCCATCCAACTCCCTGCATGAAACCTTCATTGCTAAGTCTCCAGGCAGCAGAGACTGAGGGGAAAACACCATACCTGTGGCCAGCGGCCAACCTGGATGACCCGTCCCTGCGGATCGTCCCGGTAACCAGATACTTGTCTTTGAATGAATAATGAAGCCTGGCAAACTGGGAAATAAAAGCCCAGTCGTTGTACGAATCATCGTTGGTCTGCGTATTAGGGTCACCCGCACCCAAATAAGGAATATCGTTGTTGGGTGTGCCTTCCCGTCCGCCACTCAATGATTCAAAAACATTTTCCTCAGCCGAATACCCTGCCATCAGTTTGATACGATGCAGATCGTTAAAATTATGCTCATAATTCAGCAACAGGTCGGTGCTCCACCACTGTGACTCACTCCGCGACTTCTGGATGCTGTTGATGGTACTTCCTTCCCAGTTCCAGGCAGGGTTGGTAGCAGCTGTAAAAGTAACCGTGTTCCCAAAAGACCTGGAGATATTGCCTCGTGCGGTGAAATCCAGATCTTTCAGGATATGGAGGGTGAGGTAAACGTTCCCCCGCACACTCGTCCCTTTATTGTAGTCCGGCACACAGGCTTCCGCCCTCCATACAGGGTTGGGATGCATGTGTTCCATGGTGGTGTTCCGGATGACTCCCCAGCTGCCATCATCTTCATAGACACGTGTTATAGGGACTTTGGCCATGAAAAGTGCATAGTTCACATGGTTGCCATCAGTACGGCTGGAACTGATCATCAAAGAGTTTCCAAAATCGAACAACTTGCCGATCCGGTGATCGGAATTGAAGGTAATGTTGAACTTCTTGTATGCTGTTGACAGAACCATTCCTTTGTTATAGTAATAAGAGGTGGAGAAATAGTAGTTAGAGTTTTCCGATCCTCCGGAGATGGAAAGGTCATGACGCTGGACATTGCCTGTACGGGTGAGTGCAGCATACCAGTCGGTGTTGACGGCATTATCCAAGGGCACATAAGAACCTTTTCCCTGGCCATTGGGGGCATTGGGATCCCACCGGTAACCGTAGTTCTGTTCGATGAACTCCTCACTGGGGAACTGGCTCTCCACAAGTCCTGCCGTTTCGAAGGCTTCCCGGTAGAGGTTGATCCACTGCAGACCGTTGAGCAGTTTGGGTTGCAGGTTATTGGTTCCCTGCCAACCAAAGTAGGCGTTATAAGAAAGAGTGGGAGCTTTTCCTTTTTTCCCTCTTTTGGTGGTGACCAGGATCACCCCGTTTGCGGCACGGGCACCATAGATAGCAGCGGCAGAAGCATCTTTCAGTACGGAAACCGATTCGAAATCATCCTGATTGAGGCCGTCGATGCTGCTCATGATGACACCGTCCACTACATAAATGGGGGAGTTGGTGCCACGTATCGACTGGATCCCACGAATGGTTATTGTGTTTCCTGCACCAGGTCTTCCGGAATTACTGACCACAGAGAGACCGGCCACACGCCCCTGCAGGGCTTTCATGGGATTGGAGAAAGGCATGTTCTCCATGTCGCTGGTCTTCACTGTCGAAACGGCACCGGTCAGGTCTTTCTTAATCGTCGTACCATATCCGATGGTCACCACCTCATCCAGGCTGAGTACTTCCTGTTGCATGACCACATCAATGGTCGTTCTTCCGGCCACAGGGATCTCCTGTTCTTTCATCCCAACAAAAGAAAATACCAGCGTGGCATCGGGAGGAACGGTAATAGTATATTTCCCCTCGGAATCCGTGATGGTTCCCTGGGTTGTTCCCTTCACATAGATGGTCACTCCCGGCAAAGGATTCCCGCTCTCATCCGTTACAGTCCCCTGAACAGTGACAGCCTGCTGGACGGATTTACCTATCCCTGTTTTCAGGGAACCGATCTGTTCCCTTGTGGAAAGGACGATTTGCCGGTCACTGACCACATAATCCACGTTCGTATGGGCAAAGATCTCGTTCAGGGCATCGTAAATGTCCTTATCTTTCAGGGCTACCGTCACCCGCCGGTTCACATCGATCATACGGGGACTGTAAAGAAAATAGAACTCTGTCTTTTCCTCTATCTGGCTGAGCGCCTGTTCCACAGTCACATCCCTGAGATCAAGCGTCAGACGAACTCGCTGTGAATAGGACTCACCAGCCCACAACTGAAGAACGGAAAAAAGAAAGAGGAACAAACTCAATCTCATGATCCTGAAGGTTTGTGAAGAAACAAAACATTTCTTCCGTTTTCCTGAATAGGTTGGTACTTTTTTCATAATTTTGTAATGTTTTGGGGTTTTTTACAAAAGCCTTGAAAACTGACTCCTTGGCGCGGTAACCGTGGCACCGGGGTCAGTGATACCATGCAGGGCAGGAAAAGTGGCCGCTTTCCCTGCCCTTTTTTCATCTCAAGGGACGGGGTCTTTTCTCATAGGCATTCGTTTTTTGGGGTTAACAAAAGGGTTATCTCATTCATATTGCCTTTTTTCTCTTCGCACGCGAGTAAGTAATGATCACCTTCCCTCGGGTGAAAGAGCCGTCCGGAAGTTTTTTCCTGGGAATGATGGTGTAATCGATCGGAGTAGCGATCTTGAGCAGATCGAGCACCTGGACCAGTGACTCGTCCACAAATGTAGCGGTATAAGTAAAATCATGCAGACGAGGATCTTCTACCTCGATATCCACGTTGTACCAGCGGCTCAGTCGTCTGATCACATCGTCGAGGGGATCGTTGCGAAAGATCAGACGTCCTTCCGTCCATGAGATGTATTTATCCGGATCCTCCGTCACATAGTACAGTTTCTGCTGGCTTCGTCGGTACACCGCATGCTGACGGGGCTGCATCACCAGCAGGTTCTGTGTTCTCCGTCCCTCTCCCCTTTTGTTGATGAGCACCTTCCCCTCTTTGAGAGTAACCTCCAGATCCTCTTCTCCCGGATAAGCCATCACATCGAAAGAGGTACCCACGGCCACGACCTCCAATCCTCCGGCATCGACCACAAAAGGTTGTCGTGTATTGTGGTGCACTTCAAAGTAGGCTTCACCTTCCAGCTCTACCCGCCGGATCTTCCCGTGAAAACGCAGCGGAAAACGCAACCGGCTGCCGTTGTTGAGCCATACATGGGAACCATCGGGCAGATCCAGGTGAAGACGCGAGCCATAGGGTGCCACCACCTCAGTATAGACAACCGATCGTTCCCCCAATGTCCCGAAAATAAAAGAATAGAGATACATCGTAACCAACAGCAAGGGAACGAACAAGACGGCAGCCACTTTCATGAGCACCCCCATCCGCCGACGCCATCCCCGACGCACAGGAGTATGCAGGGCACCAGTAAGGTTCATCTCGTGATGAATCCTGTCGAGAATGCGTTCATAGTCCACTACCTCAGACTCTGGCAGGTAATATCCTTTCTCCTCAAGGTCACGCCACAACTCTGAAAGCAGGAACTTCCCCTCCAACGTTCCGGAACGTTCCTCCATCCATCCCAACACTTCTTCCAGCTCCTCCGGAGTACACTCGTTGCGGACATATTTCTTCAACAATTCTATATCCATCACCTCTCTTTTTGCCTGAATTCCCGTATCACTCTCCGGCCCTGCACTTGCCGGTTTTACCTATTGGTCTCATTATGAATACGCAGAAAGGATGGGTCACCACCACTCCCTACGGCATGATTTTATTTTGTTTGCTGATTTTCATAACATGACCCTCACGGGGGATGAGGGAAAGAGATCCCGCTCACGTGGGCAGGCCAGGGTTCCCTGCTTCACATGATATGCTCATGTACCGCAAAAATGAAACCGTATAGGTGATGGAAACACGTCCCGTCTGACAGACCGAAAAGCACCGTTCGTTCCCTCCTCGTCTCCCGGTCTGTTCTTTTCGTTCCCCCTCTTCCTCCTTCTTTTCCGGGCCAGAAAGACAGGATCCTTTGCTTCTCAATCCGTATGCGGAAGGCCTTTCCATCTCCTTTCGGTTAATGATCGATGTACGCCGGATCGGGCAGCGTGTCACCGTACATCCGCCGCAGGCTGTCAAGCTGGTGTTTTAAGGTAACCGTCACCTGTGCATAGGCCGGATCGCCGTACAGGTTGTGCATCTCGTGGGGATCTTTCTGCAGGTCGAAAAGCTCCCATTCGTCAAAATCATAATAGAAATGGATAAGCTTGTACCTGGAAGTACGGATACCGTAATGACGCCGGGTATCGTGTTCACAAGGAAACTCATAATAATGATAGTACAGGGCCCGGCGCCAGGAGGTCTGTTCTTGTTGCAGGAGGGGTTTGAGGGAGAGACCCTGGATCTCCGGAGGCACAGCCACTCCCGCATAATCAAGGAAGGTAGGTGCCAGGTCGATGTTCTGCACCAATGCATCGATCCTTCCCCTTTTTTTGAAAGCCGGGTAACGCATGATCAGGGGGGTACGGAAAGATTCCTCGTACATGAATCTTTTATCGAACCACCCATGCTCCCCGAGGTAAAAGCCCTGATCGGAAGAATAGACCACAAGCGTGTTTCGGGCCAGTCCAGTGGAATCGAGATAGTCGAGCAGGCGTCCCACCTCACTGTCGAGGGAGGCGACACACCTGAGATAATCGGTAAGGTAACGACGCAGTTTCCATACAGCCAGCTCACGGCCGGTGAGCCGGGCGCGTTTGAAAGCCTCTGCCTGCGGGACATACTCACGCTCCCATGCTGCCCGCTGGGCCGGAGTAAGACGTTCCAGCATGCTTTCGATATACGGCCGGTAACGGGTCCTGATCTCCCCTTCGGGATCCACCATCTTGAGATCATAGGCCAGATCCATATCCCTGATGACGCTCATCTTCTGCTCACGTGCCCCACGACGGCCGGCATAGTCGTCGAAATAGTTCTCCGGGAGAGGGAACTGCTCCCCACGGAAGAGTCCGAACGTGACGGTGTCCGGCATCCAGGGCCGGTGCGGTGCTTTCTCGTGAACCATCAGCAGAAAAGGACGGGAGGTATCCCGCCGGGCCAGCCACTTCAGGGCAAAATCGGTGATAAGATGGGTCACATACCCCTCATGCCGCCGACGTGTACCCATCTCGATGAAATCAGGATTGTAATACTGGCCCTGCCCCGGCAGGATGTTCCAGTAATCAAATCCTGTCGGCCGGCTTTTCAGATGCCATTTTCCGATCATGGCCGTCTGGTAGCCGGCTTGCTGCAACAGCTTGGGAAAAGTCATCTGCGACCCGTCGAAATCGTTGTGCCCCCCACGGTTGATGTATAACCCGTTCTTGTTGCTGAACTTGCCGGTCAGCAGAGCAGCCCGGCTGGGGGAGCAGAGCGAGTTGGTGACAAAAGCCCGCGTGAAAAGCACCCCCTCCTCCGCAATACGGTCGAGATGAGGCGTCTTTATGAGATCCCCGCCGTAACAGCTCATCGCCTGATAACCATGATCGTCCGACATGATATAGAGAATGTTGGGCGGACGACCCGCCCTGCCGGACGTCGAGCCGGAACGTTGTTCGCAGGAGGTCAACAACGGAAAAACAAAAAACAACGAAAGGAAAAAAGCCATCCTTTTTCTTTGAGACCAAAGAATCGAGGTTTTCATCAGGGCAGTTTTTTGGTTGACGAAAGGTACAAAATCCCGGATGAGGTTCACAACAAAAAGAAGGCTCCTTCGGCCAGGACCTGACGGTTACCGATCTCTGAAGGGTCCATGATCTCGATCCTGCCGTTTTCCATGCGGCCTGTCTTCACCGTGACCTTCCGGAAAACGTAGGAGCTGTCGTTTTCGGAGTACAGGACCAGCACCACCTTCCTTTCCCCTTCTTCCACGACGGCCTTGGCAGGCAAGTAAGGGGAGACGGCGCGTCCTGTCAGGATATCGGCTTCCACGTACATCCCGTCCATGACCGGCAGTGCCGGTTCCTGCAGGCGGGCATATGCTTTCACGGTACGGTCGGCTGCATCGATGCTGCGTGTCAGACGGTAGATCGTAGCGCGGCATTTTCTGAGGTCCACTCCCGGACGGTGGAAGATCACCTCCTGACCGTTCCTCACCTTCAGTACGTCGTTCTCGAAGATGTTGAGTTCGAGGTGGACGGCATCGGGGTCAATGATCCGGGCGACGACATCTTCGCTGGAGACATAGTCTCCCACCACGGCATTCACTTTTTCCACCACGCCGCTGATGGGAGAGGTCAGGGCCACCACGGAGGTGAACCGTCCCTGTTCCGCGCGTTCGGGGGAGAGTCCCAGCAGGCGGAGCTGTTCCCGCAGAGCGTTGTAGCGTGCCAGGGCGGTGGTATGGTCGCTGCGTACCTTCTGCAACTGTTTGCGGGAGGCTATGTTCTCCTTCGAGAGTTCCTCCTGGCGACGGAACTCCTGCTCGAGGTATTCCAGACGGGCCTTGGCCTCGAGGTAGTCCTGCTGGAGGGTGATGTACGCGGGGTTGACCAGTGTCACCAGCACCTCACCTTTTCTGACACGGTCGCCGGGGAGCGCTCTCACCTCCCTGACAAACCCCCCGCTATAGGGACTGATGGCCGCGCGATGGCCCGGCACCACACGTACATAACCGTTGGCATGTACCATCACATAAAACTCCGCCGTGTCGATACGGGCCAGGGTCATCCCGCCGCTGTCGAACTGCTCACGGCTCAGCACCACCTCCGACGAGGCGGCGGGGCCGGTCTCCTCCTCGCCCTCCGGTGAGGTGCTGCCGCCGCAGGAAAGAAAGAACAACGACATCAGGCCCGTGCCCGTCAGGAAAAGATATCTTCTCATCATCTGCTTCTTTTTCATAGGTCAAGATATTGTAGTTCGAGGACCGTCCGGTCGTACCGGTAAAGATTGTCCAGGTGGTCCAGCTCGATGGTGGTGGCGTTGCGCACCGTCATGATGTATCGGAAGAGGTCGATCTCGCCTTTCTGATAGCTGAGGGTGGCCGAGCGCACCAACTGGCGGGACAGCTCCTTACCGTGCCGGTCGTAGTATTGCAGTGCCTCTTCATATTTCCTCAGCTCGTCCATCAGTTTGTTCTTTTTGCTTTCGAGCTGGCGGCGGTACCAGGCGGCCCGGTTGCCGGCGGCGTCGCTGGCCAGGCGTGCCGAACGTATGCGCGAGCGCTGTGCACCGAACCATACTGGGACGGCCACCCCCACCGTGAAGCCCGGATAGGTGCGTGCCCCGGCATACCGGTTGGTGCCCTGGAAATATTCGAGCTGCAGGTCGGGCAGCAGCTTGTTCTTCTCCAGTCGTCCCTGCGCCTGAGCGGCCTGTAATAGATAGTCATGGTAGAGGATGCCCGGATGGAGCGTGGTGTCCTGCGGCAGGCCGTAACGCACCAGACGACGCTCCACCACGGTGATGGCGGTATCCACGCCCATGAGGGCCCTCAGCTCCTTGTAGGCCGCAGCGACCTCTTCCTGTAACTGCAGGATCGAGGTCTTCATCTTCTGCGCCATCGAGACGGCATTGAGCTTGTCGAGGTAATTGTTCCCGCCCAGCTCGTAGTTCTTCTCCGTTGCCTGCACCATCAGGTCGTTGAGGCTGTCCAGGAAACGGTACACTTCGTACTTGTTCTGCAGGTAGACCACGGTCAGGTAGGCATCGGAGACCTCCCGCATCAGTCGTCTTTTCTTCAGCTCGTACTCTGCCCCGGCCATTTGTGCCTGGTAGCGGTTCACTTTTTTCCTGCTGCTGTAGACGGTGGGGAAGGCCAGCTCCTGCTGGATGCCCCACACCTTGATGGGATAGCCGTTGTCGGCCACATTGTTCTCATCGTAGTTGTAGTAGATGCTGGTCTTGCCGATGTCTACGGCGCTGTTGACGAGCATCTGTGTGCCGGCGGCGCGCAGCGAGTCGGCCTGCAGGGCGCGGTTGTGCCGAAGGGCCGTCTCGATGGCCGTGGTCCTGTCGACGGGCAGCGTCTGTGCCTGTCCGGGCCACGGCAGGAGGAACAGCAGCAGCACCACCAGGAGACCGCGGGCACGCCGCCGCCGTTTCCTGTTCTCCATCATTCGGTCGTAGATGGCATAGAAGACCGGCAGCACCACCATCGTCAGGAACGTGGAGGTGACCAGGCCGCCGATGACCACGGTGGCCAGGGGACGCTGCACCTCGGCCCCGGCCGAGGTGGAGACGGCCATGGGCAGGAAACCCAGGGCGGCCGCCGAGGCGGTCAGCATCACCGGCCGCAGCCGGTCGGTCGTGCCCTTGATAATCAGTTCGTTGATGTCTTTCATGCCTTTCTCCTTGAGCTCCTTGAAATATTCGATCAGGACGATGCCGTTGAGCACCGCGATGCCGAAGAGGGCGATGAAGCCGATGCCTGCCGAGACGCTGAAAGGCATCCCCCGCATCCACAGCAAGAGGATCCCCCCGATGGAGGCCAGCGGGATGGCCGTGTAGATCATGGCTGCCTCCAGGATCGACCGGAAAGCGAAATGGAGCAGGATGAAGATCAGCAGCAGCGACACCGGCACCGCAATGGCCAGACGCTTCTTGGCGCTGCGCAGGTTCTCGAACTGTCCGCCGTAGTCGATGTAATACCCCGGCGGGAGGGTGACCTTCTCCTCGATGAGGCGCTGCACATCCTTCACCACCGACTCCAGGTCGCGGTTCCGCACGTTGATGCCCACCACGATGCGTCGTTTGGTGGCATCGCGCGAAATCTTGGCCGGG
>Ga0256914_1003458_pt1 | contig 12440 bp, 11 predicted proteins | sample HulkmetaG_FD_191571 | JGI IMG/M metagenome (GOLD analysis project Ga0256914, IMG submission 191571) | Hydrothermal chimney microbial communities from Main Endeavour vent field at the Juan de Fuca Ridge, Pacific Ocean - Hulk | ecosystem: Environmental > Aquatic > Marine > Hydrothermal vents ...
CGGCGGCAACCCCTGGAACCTCGATCCGCCCGATGTGGACGCCCTCGCCCGTGCCGCGCTCGAAATTCTGCGCGGCCAGCCCCGTTTCCGCCGCGCCGCCCGCGCCCGTGCCGAAGCCGCCTTTGCCCTGGACACGATGGTGAACGGGTATTTGCAGGCGCTGGGAGTTTTTTGACCACTAAGACTCAAAGACACAAAGAAAAACAAAACTTGGTGCCTTCGTGTCTTCGTGGTGAATCAGCCAAGGACTTGGCGGCACGGTGCATTGGTCAACCACTAAGACTCAAAGACACGAAGAAGAAAATAAAATCTTGGTGCATTGGTGTCTTCGTGGTGAACCAAAGAAAGAGAAAACCATCATGTATCCTCCTTTATCCAGCCGTGAAGAGCAAATCGCTACGGCAATTGTGGATGCAGCCTATCGGGTACATCGTGAACTTGGCCCGGGCTTGCTGGAACGCGTCTATGAGGCCTGTTTTTGTTATGAACTGGAACAAAAGGGACTGTACTACCAGCGTCAGGTGGTTGTACCCGTCAAATATCACGGTATGAGTTTTGATGAAGGCTTCCGGCTTGACGTTTTGGTGGAGAATTTGGTCATCTGTGAACTGAAAGCCGTCGCGGCTCTGCTGCCCGTCCATGAAGCGCAGTTGCTCAGTTACCTGAAATTGACGCAAAAACGGCTCGGCTTCCTCATCAATTTCAACGTCCCTGTCATCAAAGAAGGGATCAAACGAAAAATCCGATAATTCGTGTCTTGGTGTCTTCGTGGTAAAACAAATCGTTCTGAAACTTGCAATCACGGCTGCCCGCGTGCTCCCCGCGCCCGTCAAACGCGGCATCTACCGCATGGAGCCGCTGGCCCGTCTGGTGCGCGGGATGCTCAACCGGGCCGCGCCCGCCGCGCCTGCCGAGGTGACTATCGCCGCCGGGGGCGCATCCGGCTTCAAAATGCGCCTCGACCTGCACCTCGAAAAGGACTACTGGCTCGGCACCTACGAAACCGACCTGCAAGCCGCCGTCGCCGACCTGATTCGGCCCGGCTGGACGGTGTACGATGTGGGGGCGAACATCGGCTACGTCACGCTGATTTTGGCGAAGAAGACCGCGCCCGATGGACGGATTTTTGCCTTTGAAGCCCTGCCCGCCAACCTGGAACGGCTCCGCGCCCATGTGGCGATGAACGGACTGGCCCCGCGGGTGACCGTGGTTCCCAAGGCGGTCACCGATGCCTCGGGGACGGTCCGTTTCCTGGTCGGACCTTCGGGGGCGATGGGCAAAGCCGAAGGCTCCGCGGGGCGCGAGGGCGTCCATCGGGAGAGCATCGAAGTTCCCGCCGTCTCGCTGGACGATTTCATCTACCGCGAGGGCAATCCCCCGCCGCAGGCGGTCAAGATGGACATCGAAGGCGGCGAGGTGCTCGCCCTGCGCGGCATGACGCGCCTGCTCACCGGGCATCCTCCGCTGATTTTGCTCGAACTGCACGGCCCCGAAGCCGCCCGCGCCGCCTGGGATGCACTGACCGCTGCGGGATACACCCTCCACCGCATGGTGCGCGGCTACCCCCGCATCCCCTCGCTGGACGCGCTGGACTGGAAAGCCTATGTGGTTGGGATGAGATGAACGTACAGCGTACAGCGTACTCCGTACATTTCCCCGGAAAACTTGCCCTTCAGCAGCGCGTCATCCCCGCGTACCGCGCCCCGTTTTTCGATTTGCTGGCTGAATCCTGCAAGGGCGGACTGACGCTGTTCGCCGGGCGGCCGCTGCCCGTGGAGGGGATTGCCGCCGCCGAGCGATTTCAATTTGTGCGTCTTGTGACTACACGCAATCACCACTTCCGAGACCCGCAATCACCGCTCTACCTCTGCTGGCAGGCGGGCATTTTGGATTGGCTCGAAGCCACTGACCCCGACGCACTGGTTGTGGAAGCCAACCCCCGCTACCTGAGCACCTACCAGGCCGTGCGCTGGATGCACCGCCGCGGCAGACCCGTCCTGGGCTGGGGATTGGGCGCGCCGCGCGGCGGCAATCCGCTGGAGCGGAGGGTGCGCTTGAACTTTCTGCGCGCCCTCGACGGGGTGATTGCCTACTCGCGGCGGGGGGCGGCGGAATACCGTGCCCTGGGGCTGGAACGCGTCTTCGTGGCGCACAACGCCGTCAGCCCCCGCCCCGCCGCGCCGCCCCCGGTGCGGGACATCCCCGCGGACGGGCGGGGTACGGTACTCTTTGTAGGACGGCTGCAAGCCCGAAAACGGCTGCCCCTCCTGATGCGGGCCTGCGCCGCGCTCCCCAGGGAGATGCAGCCGCGCCTCGTCATCGTCGGAGATGGCCCGGAATCCGCCCGTCTTCAGGCGCTGGCATCCGAGATTTATCCCCAGACCGAGTTCGCAGGCGCAAAACACGGGGTGGAACTGGAACCTTACTTCGCCGCCGCGGATTTGTTCGTCCTGCCGGGGACGGGCGGGCTGGCGGTGCAGCAGGCGATGGCGCACGCCCTGCCGGTGATTGTGGCGCAGGGCGACGGCACGCAGGATGACCTGGTGCGCCCGGAGAACGGCTGGCAAATCCCGCCCGGCGACCTGGATGCCCTGACCGCCGCCCTGCACGCCGCTCTCTCGGATTGGCCCCGTCTGCGGGCGATGGGGGCGGAATCCTACCGCATTGTGGCGGAAGAAATCAACATCGAGACGATGGCCGCCGCCTTTGTAAACGCACTTTGCATTTCAAAGGTGAAAGTCCTGGAGGCATGACGTTCCCTACAGAGAAAGTGCAGGCAAATGGTGCAGAAAAATTGTCATCTACGAACAAACCATGTCGTTTTGGAACCCCATCCCCCCCTATGTCTCCTCTCACCCTTCGGGCAGGCTTCGCACTCCCCAAGGAAGGGGGGATTGGACTTTTCGGTGCGTGTGCGGCGCACACACACCTGACGAACACGCCCCTCCCCAAAATTTCCGCTTTGGTTCCCCTCTTCCACAGGGAGAGGGGAGAGGGTAGGGGGAGGGGTCGGGGGTGGGGTGTTCGGTGCTTGTCCTGTTCGCAAAATGAAGACTGGCAGTCCTGGCAGGACTGCCAGTCTTGTGTGCGGGGCGAGGGAAACACATAGGAATTTCTACAACATTTGCCTGCACCCTACAGAGAGTTGCTATGCACAAAGTTCGAAACAGGTGATAAGATTCTGATATGTGGCACGCCCTGTGGTTATTCATTCGCTTCTCACGCCCGCTGGCACTGCTCGGCGGGATGTTGACCTTTGCATTGGGAACGGGAATTGCCCGTTACCTGGGAATTACGCTGAACTGGCATCTGTATTTTTTGGGACAACTATGGACAACCAGCCTGCAATTGTTTGCACACTATTTTGGCGAGTATTTTCGTCCGCCCGCCATTCCCGCCAGAAATACTCCTTTTTTGCGGCAGAACAGCACACAAGCAGGAAAAAAGGTCCCGCAGCGGGAGGCCGCCCTGTGGGGAGGCCTGGTCATGCTGACGGCCGCAGCCTCGCTGGCGGTGATGTTGCGTGCTGCCGGAGCGAATTCCACTGCCCTGCTGGTAATGTTCCTCATCTTTGCGGCCGGGCTGGTCTACACCGTGCCGCCAATGCGTTTAGCCGAAACCGGTTACGGCGAACTCGTGCTCTCCGTTACTGTTGCCGGGCTTATTCCGGCGCTGGCTTTCGCGCTGCAAACCGGCGAACTCCACCGGCTGGTGGTAATGAGCACTTTTCCGCTTATTCTGCTTTGCATCGCGATGTACATCGTTTTCGATCTTCCGGCCTATGCAAACAATCTGAAGCACGAACAACTTACGCTGCTCACACGTTTGGGCTGGCAACGTGCCATGACCCTTCACAACCTGCTGATTCTGACGGCTTACATCCTGCTGGCAATGGCAATGCGTTTCGGCTTTCCACCGTCAATTGGGCTGCCTGCACTTCTCGCGCTGCCCCTGGGGCTGCTTCAAATCTGGTATATGACACGCATCGCCGCCGGAGCAAAGCCTAACTGGGCAATTCTGGGATGGGTGGCTGTCGCCGTATGCGCTGCCACCGCCTATTTGCTGACATTTTCTTTTTGGACAAAGTAAAAAACCGCGCAGAAGGATGCTATTGACTTTTGCAATCTCCACAACCAGGTATGCTTCCTATGACTGAATTTCTCGATCTTATTCCTCCTGATGATGCCTTACGGTTGATTTTATCAAACATTGAAACGCACCCCATTCCCGAAAGAGTGAACACCGAACAAGCCTTGGGGCGGGTGACTGTTTCCGCTATACCGGCCCCTCACCCCCTGCCGGAGTTTCGCCGCTCCACGGTGGACGGCTACGCCGTCCGGGCCGCAGACACCTACGGGGCCAGCGAGTCCTTGCCAGCCTATCTCAGCCTGGTCGGCGAGGTGCAAATGGGTCAATTTGCGAATTTGACATTGCAGCCGACCGAATGCGCCTTGATTCACACCGGGGGAATGCTTCCCAAAGGGGCAGACGCCGTTGTGATGGTAGAGCACACCCAACAATCGCGGCCCGGCGAAATCGAAATCCTGCGAGCCGCTGCCGTTGGAGAAAATATCATCGAAATCGGGGAAGACATCCGTCTGCACGAAACGGTGATCCCTGCGGGAAAACGCATTCGCCCGGCAGAAATCGGCGGGCTGATGGCAATGGGAATTACACAGATTGATGTGGCGCGCAAACCCAAAATCGGAATCATCTCCTCCGGGGATGAGGTGATTCATCCGTCACAGCACCCATCTCCCGGTCAGGTACGGGATGTCAACTCCTACACACTGGCAGCAGTCGTCCGGCAGGTTGGAGGAGAACCCATCCAGTATGGCATCATCCCCGATGATCGTGCAGCAATGGAAAAAGCCGCCCGTCAGGCACATGCCGAATGCGATGCGCTGGTCATCACCGCGGGTTCGTCTGTCAGTGCGCGTGATATGACCGCCGCCGTAATTGATGTGCTGGGCAAACCGGGCGTGCTGGTGCATGGCGTCAATATCCGCCCCGGCAAGCCGACCATTCTGGGGATTTGCGAGAACAAGCCGGTTATTGGGCTGCCGGGCAACCCGGTGAGCGCGCTGGTCAATGTTAAAGTGTTTGTCGCCCCCGTAGTGCAGAAATTGCTTGGCGAGCATGTAACCGGGCTGCGCGCAACCGTACAGGCCAAACTGCTGGTCAATTTGGCATCGGAATCTGGCCGCGAAGAATGGATTCCCGTTCGTTTGTTACCGGCTGGGGACAGATGGGAGGCAGACCCGATTTTTGGCAAGAGCAATCTGATTTTTACAATGGCACGCGCGGACGGGCTGATCCGGGTTCTGCCCGACGCCACCGGACTTGCCGCAGGAGAAACAGTCGAAGTACACCTTTCGGGTGTAATTTGTTGACCTGCCGCAATCCGGCGCTGTAAAAAAAAGAGTGGCAGCCCTGGCAGGGCTGCCACTCTTTTTTTTTGGTGCTGTGCAAATCGCCTATTTTCCGGCGGCGATGTCTTCAAGCATTTTGGTGGTCAGGGACTTGGGGCGCTCGATGGGCTGACCAAGAGCGCGTGCCCAGACGTAGTTGGCAGTCACACCCAGGGCGCGGCCGACACCGAACAGTACGGTGTAGAAGTCGAACTCAGTGATGCCATAGTGGTATTGCAGCGTGCCGCTGATGGCATCCACATTGGGCCACGGATTCTTGGCTTTGCCCTGCTTCTTCAGCACGGGCGGGACAACCTTGTTCATCACCAGGGCGACCTTGAAGAGTTCGTCATCGGGGAAGTGCTTCTTGGCAAACTCAAACTGGGCAGTGTAGCGCGGGTCGGGGGTGCGGAGCACGGCGTGTCCGTAACCGGGGATGACCTTGCCGCTGTTGAGGGTCTCCCAGCAGAAGGCTTCCATCTGCTCTTCGTCCGGTGCGCCGTTGAACTTCTTCTGCACATCCATCAGGAAGGCGAGGCAGTTCTGGTTGGCGAGGCCGTGCAGCGGACCGGCGAGGCCGTTCATTGCCGCAGAGAAGGCGTAGTACGGGTCGGCCAGGGTGGAACCAACCAGGTGCATGGTATGCGCCGAGACGTTGCCGCTCTCGTGGTCCGAGTGCAGGATGAAGTACAGACGAGCCAGGTCTTCGTACTCTTTGTTGTCCATGCCCATCATACGGGCGAAATTGGCGCCGTAGTCCACGTTGGGGTCGTACTTCGGCTCTGCGCCATCCTTGTACTTCAGGCGGTAGATGAAAGCGGCGACCACCCCCAGTTTGGCGGTCAGCGCCATGGCGTCATCCAGAGCAGGCTTCCAGTAATCGAACTTGCTCATGCCCTTGGCGTATTCGGATGCGAACCTGGATTCGTTTTCCAGTGCCAGCACAGCCTGGGAGAAGAGCACCATCGGGTGGGTGTCCTTCGGCATGGCGCGCAGCGTATCGAAAACGTATTTGGGGACATCAGCCCGCTGCGCCCATTCCGCTTCGACGGCTTTGGCTTCCTCTGCGGTGGGGAAATCGCCGGTCATCAGCAGGTAGTACAGGCCGCCGACATAGGGCATCTCCGCGCCTTCGGGCTTGGGGAGTTTCTCCAGCGTTTCGGGAACGGTATGCCCCCGGAAGCGGATCCCCTCGTTGGGGTCAACGTAGGAAATATCGGTGACGAGGGCTTTCACCCCGCGGATACCGCCGTAAATCTGGCGGATGGTGACATCTCCGACAACGGTATCGCCGCTGCCCTTGACAAGTTTGGTGACGCGCTCGCGCCACTCCGGAAGTTGTGCATCAATTTTATCGTGCAGAATCATGGTGAGACTCCTTATGGTTTATAGAATCTTTTGTGCGGGCAATATGCCCGCACAAAAGGAAAGTTTAGTCAATTTCAACCAGTTTCTTCAGGTTCTCGACGCTGGCGTGCACCGCATCGGCGGATTTTTTGAGCGCGGCCATCTCGTCGTCGTTGAGTTCGTACTCGATGATCTTCTCGATGCCGTTTCGTCCGAGCATCACCGGCACACCGAAGAAGATGCCCTCCTGCCCGTATTCACCGTTCAGGTAAGCGGCACAGGGAACGACGAGATGCTTATCCTTGAGAATGGCTTCCGCCATCTGGGCGATTGCCGCCGAGGGAGCGTAGAAAGCCGAGCCGGTTTTCAGCAGCCCGACGATTTCGCCGCCGCCCTTGCGGGTGCGGGCCACGATGGCCTCCAGTTTGTCGGCGGGGATGTATTTGTGGAGCGGAACCCCGGCGATGTTGGAATGCCGCGTCAAGGGAACCATGCTGTCGCCATGACCACCCAGAACGTAGCAGTTGATGTTCTCCACGCTCACGCCGGTTTCCATGGCGATGAAGGCGCTCATACGGGCGGAGTCCAGAATCCCGGCCTGGCCGATGATCTTGTTGGCGGGCAAGCCCGTCTTCTTCATGGTCATGTAGGTCATCGTATCCAGCGGGTTGGTCAGGACGATGTAAATCGCGTCAGGCGAATATTTGATAGTCGCCTCGGCAACTGCGCCAACGATTCCGGCATTCTTAATCAGCAAATCCTCGCGGGACATGCCAGGCTTGCGGGGCAAACCGGCGGTGATCACGATAATGTCCGAGTTGGCGGTATCGGCGTAATCGTTCGTACCAATAATGCTGACATCCTTGCCGATCACAGGCATGGCCTCCTGCATATCAAGTGCCTTGCCCTGGGGCATCCCGTCCACGATGTCAACCAGTACAATATCGGCGATTTCGCGCTCTGCCAGCCAGTGGGCGGTGGTCGAGCCGGTCATCCCCGCGCCGATGATGGAAATTTTGGGCTTCATAAGTATTCACTCCTTCGCATGTAGAGAAACTTGAAAAGTAAAAAACAAACAGGGAACAATAACAGTGTACACCCCCATATGATGCTCAGCAAGTGAAGAATATCACCTGCAAAATACTACGTTCTAGCCATTTGTCAGTTTGAATCTTTGACACAGAGTCAGGGCTTCTGCGCTAATCATGAAGTTCCACGCCTTTCATCTGCACCCTACGACTGGCAGTCCTGGCAGGACTGCCAGTCGTCAGGCAGCGAAAGATTTTGGGCTTGCGTTCACGCGTGTTCTTCCAAAAAATGGATGGCCTGCATTGCGGCGGCAGCCCCCATCCCCGCGGAGGTGATTACCTGGCGGAAATGCGAGTCAGCCACCTCGCCAGCCGCAAACACGCCGGGGACGCTGGTCTGCATATAACGGTCAACGATGACATACCCGCTGGCATCCGTCTCCAGTTGATCCTGGAAAAGTTCGGTGTTGGGGATATGCCCGATAAAGATGAAAACACCGTCCGTCTTCAGGTCGGATTCCGCGCCGGTTTTGACGTTTCTCAACCCCACGGATTCCACCACGCCTTCGCCCCGGATTTCGGTGAGTACCGTATCCCAGATGAATTCCACCTTCGGGTGGGAGAAAGCGCGCTTCCGCAGGAACGCACCGGCGCGCAGTTCGTCGCGGCGATGGATGATCGTAACCGAGTTGGCATACCGGGTCAGGAAAAGGCCCTCCTCGAGCGCGCTGTCGCCGCCGCCGACCACAATCACATCCCGATCCTGGAAAAAGTGCCCGTCACAGGTAGCGCAGTAGGAAACACCGCGTCCGACAAACGCTTCTTCGCCGGGAATCTCCAGATGGCGCGGCGTGGCACCGGTGGCGAGGATCAGGGTCTCCGCCAGGTATTCGGCGTTCCAGGTTGTCACGCGGAACGGGCGGGATGAAAGATCAACCTCGGTCGCGGTATCAAACTCAAGCCGCGCTCCGAAACGCTCGGCCTGCTTCTGGAAATTCTCGACCAACTGCGGGCCGCCGATCCCCTCCGGGAAACCCGGATAATTCTCCACAATGTGGGTAATCGAAACCTGTCCGCCCAAATCCATCCCGCTGAGCACCAGCGGATCAAGATGGGCGCGCGCCGCATAAAGTGCGGCGGCCAATCCTGCCGGTCCGGAGCCGATAATCAGGGTTTTTAGAATGTTTCCGTTCGTCTCTGCTGTCATTTTTCAATGGAAAGACTGGCAGCCCTGGCAGGACTGCCAGTCTCTGAGGTGTTGAGCCTGGATAATTGCGGGAAAAGTTAGAAATGGCAGGCTGAGCCTGCCATTTCAACTATTTGATAATCGCCAGAATGTCGCTGGCATCCATGATGAGATGCTCAACACCATCCAGTTTGATTTCGGTGCCGGTGTACTTGGGGAAGAGCACTTTCTGGCCGACTTCCACGGGAATATCGTCTTCTTCATCGCCGATGGCAACCACAATGCCGGTCTGCGGCTTCTCTTTGGCGGTATCGGGGATGTAGAGACCTGTGCTCGTGCGGCTTTCCTCTTCAACGGGGCGGATCAGAACACGCTCGCCCAGGGGTTGGATGTTGATATTTTCAGTCATGGCTATAATCTCCTTTTCGGTTGGATTTTACGAAACAAGTTTGATCATGCAAGAGTCCACAAATGCGGGTGTGAACGCTATTAATTTACCTCATTCCGCGCAAATCGCGTATAAACGTCTTGTAAGAGTTTTGTTAACATTTTTTCAGAATGACACAAAAGTAGGGGCGTAAGTGAATTACGCCCCTACCGGGTATCGCCTGTCAGGGAATCTTTCAGCGTCGGCTGCGGTTGTTGCTGCGGCGGTTGCCGTGGCGTGAACCAGAGCGGCGGCTGCGCCCGGCGCGGTCGCGCTCGATGGCTTCTTCCGCCGTCCAGCCTTCCAGTACAGCCTGACGGGAAAGACGGATTTTGCCGTTGGGTTCGATCTCAATCACCATCACGGTGATCTCGTCGCCCAGGTTGACCACGTCCTCGACGCGGTTGACGCGTCCGGTATCCAACTGCGAGATATGAACCAGCCCATCCTGTCCGGGGACGATTTCCACAAATGCGCCGAAATCCTTGACGCCGGTCACTTTGCCGGTATAGATGCGGCCAATTTCCGGAGTTTCGGTCAGGGCTTCGATCTGCTCGCGGGCTGCGCGGGCGCTATCACCATCGGCGGTGGCGATGAACACGGTGCCATCCTCGCCGATGTCAATCTTCGCCCCGGTCTCCTCCTGGATGCCGCGGATGATCTTCCCGCCTGGGCCAATCACCGCGCCGATTTTGTCCACCGGGATTTTGACCGTGATGATATGCGGAGCGTGAGATTTGAGATCAGAGCGCGGTTCGGAAATCACTTCCATCATCTTGCCCATGATGTAGTTGCGTCCCTCGCGGGCCTGCGCCAGCGCTTCGGACATCAGTTCGGCGGTAATGCCCTTGATTTTGATGTCCATCTGCAAGGCGGTGATACCCTTGTCCGTCCCGGTGACTTTGAAGTCCATATCGCCGAGATGATCTTCCATGCCGAGGATGTCGGTCAGGATGGCGTATTTCTCGCCTTCCTTGATCAACCCCATCGCCACGCCCGCTACCGGTGCCTTGATCGGCACGCCGGTGTCCATCAGTGCCAGGGTGGAACCGCAAGTGGAGGCCATCGAGGAGGAACCGTTGGAGGACAGAACCTCGGAGACCAGGCGCAGGGTGTAGGGGAACTCCTTCTCGGAGGGGATCACCGGCAGCAGGGCACGCTCGGCGAGCGCGCCGTGGCCGATTTCCCGGCGGGAGGAGCCGCGCAGGAAGCGCGTCTCGCCCGTGCAGAAAGGCGGGAAATTGTAGTGGTGGATGTAGCGTTTCTCGTCGCGGGGGGTCAGGTTATCGAGCGACTGGGCGTCACGCGGCGTCCCCAGAGTCGCCAGGGTGAGTACCTGCGTTTCCCCGCGGGTAAACAGGCCGGAACCGTGCGCCCGCGGGCTGACTCCAACCTCGCACCAGATTTCGCGTACATCGGTCGGGGTGCGGCCATCAGGGCGGATGCCCTGTTCCAGAATGCGCTGGCGGACAACCTTTTTGAAAGCGTCCTCGAAAGCGGATTTGACGCTGCGCACCATTTCAGGGTCATCTTCAGGGACTTCGGCGACCAGTTCAGCCTTGAGCGCGTCCAGCGCGCCGTAAAACTCGTGCTTGACGTAAGGCTGCGCCAGAATCTCGTTCAGGCGGGAGGCGACCTTGTTGTAAACCTCGTCCTTGACAGATTCGATCACACCGAAGGATGGGTAATCGCGCTTGGGTTTCCCGACCTCGGCAGCCATCTGCTTGATGGTGTTGATAATCGGCTGGATACTGGCATGACCAAACTCCAACGCGGCGACCATCACTTCCTCGGTGACTTCCTTCGCCCCGGCTTCGACCATCAGGACGGCTTCGCTCGTCCCGGCCAGGCGCAAATCCAGGTCGGATTCTTCCAGTTGCGCGAAGGTCGGGTTGACGATGAACTCGCCGTCAATGCGCCCGATGCGCACCGCACCTACCGGCCCGTCCCAGGGGATGTCGGAAATCGACAGGGCTGCGGAAGCAGCATTGACCGCCAGAATGTCCAGCGGGTTTTCGCCGTCGGCAGACCAGGCGTACAGGATAACCTGCACATCGTTGCGCATGTCCTTGGGGAACAGCGGGCGCAGCGGGCGGTCGGTGAGGCGGGCGGTGAGGATGGCCTCCTCGGTGGGGCGTCCCTCGCGGCGGAAGAAAGAACCGGGAATACGCCCACCGGCGTACATCCGCTCCTCGTAATCCACACTGAGGGGGAAAAAGTCAATCCCCTCACGGGGAGTGTTGCTCATGGTGGCAACGCCGAAAATCTGAGCCTCGCCCAACTGCACGGTGACAGCACCGCCAGCCTGGGCAGCCAGTTTTCCGGTTTCGAAAGTCATTGTTTTACCGCCGACTTCCACTTGATAAACATGGTTTTCGGGTTTCATCAGAACTCCTGTGTTTGATGTGGCTCGCGGGTTCCTCCCGCGCAGCCGTGATGTCACCCGCCGGTCAGGGATTGGGGTTCACCGGCGACCGCGCGGGTCGTCGCCAAATCCCAATTCCTAACTCGAGGGCGGGTGTTGAAGAATGGGCAGCGGATAGAGCAACGGATAGGGAAACGGATAAACGGAGAGCAAGGGCAGCGGATAAGAAGCGGATTAGCGGATAACGGATGTCAGACGATACCGAATCTCCAATCCCTAATCCCCAACTTTCCAACTGCCGACAACCAAATCCCCACCCTTTAAGAAAAAAGAGTAGATGATAGACCTGCTCGACCATCTACTCCGGTCACACAATTACTTGCGGCGAATGCCGAGTTGGTCGGTCAACGCCAGGTAACGCTGGTAATCGTTGCGGCGGACATAAGCCAGCAACCGGCGGCGGCGGCCAACCAGTTTTAGCAGCCCGCGGCGGGATGATTCGTCGTGCTTGTGGATACGCAGGTGATCCGTCAGATGGGTGATCCGCTTGGTGAGGATCGCGATCTGCACCTCAGGCGAGCCGGTATCTCCTTCGTGGCGGCCATACTCGCGCATCAGTTCCTGTTTTGTTTCTTTATCCATAGTCATGACATCTGCTCCTTGTGCGTAATTTTTT
>Ga0256914_1003459_pt1 | contig 12437 bp, 13 predicted proteins | sample HulkmetaG_FD_191571 | JGI IMG/M metagenome (GOLD analysis project Ga0256914, IMG submission 191571) | Hydrothermal chimney microbial communities from Main Endeavour vent field at the Juan de Fuca Ridge, Pacific Ocean - Hulk | ecosystem: Environmental > Aquatic > Marine > Hydrothermal vents ...
GGATAACATTTATGCGATAATACAGATCCTCACGGAATTTCCCTGCCTTGATAAGCTCCTGCAAATTTTTATTCGTGGCAGTCATCAGCCGGAAATCCACCTGAATTTCCCGCTCGCTTCCCAGCCGATAAAACCGTTTTTCCTCCAGTACCCGCAACAGTTTTGCCTGGAGTTCCAGCGAAAGATCACCGATTTCATCCAGGAAGAGCGTTCCGCCATTGGCCAGTTCCAGCTTGCCCCGGGTTGCTTTTACCGCCCCGGTAAACGCTCCTTTTTCGTAACCAAATAATTCGCTTTCCAGCAAGTTTGCTGGCAACGCTGCGCAGTTGATGGCAATAAAACTGTTCTTGTAATTCTGGCTGCGTTGAAAAATATGCCGGGCAATTACTTCCTTGCCCACGCCGGATTCTCCGGTAATGAGAATGGGTTCTGAGCTGTTCTTAATCTTTTCAATCAGAGCCAGAATTTCCTGCATGGGCTGGCTCACTGCTACCAGATTATCGAAATGAATATTGTCCTTTAGTTTGGAACGCAGTTCTTTATTCTCGCGCTCCAGCTTGAGCATTTTCAACGCCTGCTTAACCAGGTAGGGAAGTTCCTCTTCGATGTTTTCTCCTTTGGAGAAATAGGAATAAGCCCCTCGCCGCTGTGCCTCCAGAGCATATTCGTGATCTTTAAAAGACGTCACCACAATGATCTGTGCATCATGCCCGCGACTGACAAATTCATCCAACAGGTCCAGTCCATCGGTAATCTGGGGTAACCCCAGGTCCAGAATTACCAGGTCCGGATGGAATGAATCAAACATTTCCAGCGCTTCGGTTTTGTTAAATGCCAGCTTAATGATATATTGATCCCCAATCCAGCGCTTGTAACTTTCGCACCATACCACGCTATCCTCAACAATAAGAATTTTCTTGGGGTCTTCCATTTTCGCACCTCCCTCGTTTAGGAAATGTACGGCAATCGAATATTGAAAATCGTTCCTTTGCCCACCCTGCTGGCGACATCAATAAAGCCCCGGTGCCGGGTGATGATCTGTTTGACCATGGCCAATCCCATTCCGTTTCCCCCTTCGTGCTTGTGGGTGGTAAAGAAAGGTTCAAATATTTTTTCCAGGAATTCTTCGGGAATGCCTTCCCCTTCATCCAGAATTTCGATGTAGATCCAGGGATTGCGTCGGTAATGAGAAAGGGGGCGCAGTGGCCGGGTGGTAATTTTGAGTCGACCACCTTTTTTGCGCATTGCGCGAATGCTATTTTCTAACAAGTTCAAAAACACCCGGCGCATCTGGTTAGTATCCACATTAATCAATGGCAAATCGGAAGAATAATGCCGTTCCACCGAAATGTTGGGAGGAATGTCCAGCATATCCAGAGTCATGTCAATCAATTGATTGATGTTGACCGCACTGTAGCGCAATTCCTGTGGCCGGGTGTAATGTAACAGATCCTGAACCAATTTTTCCATGTAAACCGCATGGTTACGCAGCCGTCCTTCCTGGGGGACATCCAGTTTAACCAGGGTAATAAAGGATTGGAAATCGTGTGCCAGCTGAGAAGCCATCGTCCCCAGTTCGGCCATTTTCTCGCTCTGCATGGCTTTCTGAATCGCCCGTACATTCTGGATGGCATTGGCTGCCTGAACAGAAAATAAACGCGCGAATCGTAAATCGTGGGAAAAGAAGCGTACCTGCTTCCGATCGCCACCAAGGAAAATGAAACCGGTCAGGTTGTTTTGTGCCACCAGAGGAAGTACCATGTACAGGCGGTACTTCTCCATTTCCTGAAACAACGGATCGCCGGGCGGATAATCAAATTTATTGATAATTTTATGATCGTATTCCAGGATCTCCATGATGCGAGATCGGGAACTGGCCATTAACTCTTCCAGCGCCCCTCCCTCGAAACCCACATTGTACATCAATTCGTAAGGCCGGATGTCGAACCGGGAAAATACCACGGCTACTTTGGTGCATTTCAACACTTTGGAGGAAAAATTACCCAGAAACTGAGCCAGCTCTTTCTCGTCCAGTAAACGACCCACTTCCCCCAGAAAATTGGTCAATTCCTCCTCAACAGACATTTCCTCCGATTCTCCCTCCCGGAAAAAGAATGAGCGTAACCAATCCACCACCCGATCTGACATCATATATGAAAACAGAAAAATACCTATTGCTCCCAAAAACATGGTGGGATAACCAATTCGATAAACCAGAGAGAAAAATGTAACCAGAAATGCAGAAACAATAAAAAAGTGAATGAATCGACGACTGGTTTCATCATATTCAAAAAACTGAAACCGAAAGGACACATAAAGCATGATGCCACCAATCACCGGATAAGCCAGAAATACAAACGGATGAAGCAGATGCATCAATGGTAACAGGTGTAAAACAGAGATGGCCACTACCGCAATGGGAAACAGGTACCGGACAATTACCCTGAGACTCTGGATCTCGTAGGATCGCCTGGATTTTCGGTAATTCCGATAAAACGTGAATCCCACGTAGATTAGGACGGAATAAAAGTACACCAGAAATATCCAGAAGAGCCGGGTGTATTCGGGATACACAATTCCGTTCATGGAATAGGTTGTATGAAAAATCTCTCCCCGAATGGCCAGAAGGGCGAGTGCCAGACTTGCCACAAACAGGGAAGCATGCTTAAAGGTAACCCGTGGAAACAATGAACCCAGGGAGTATTCCTGCACCAGCAGAACCAGAACAGGGGGAATAAATGTCTCCAATACCAATCGAATTTTCATGAACGCCACGGCACTGGTCGTAGCAGAAGGTTGAAATAGAAAGAGGGTGGCTGTCTCCACCAGTGCCAGCAACACATTCAGGTAAATAAACAAAGGAACCAGAAAGGAATAAATTCGCTGGCGATAAATTAAAATCGATAGCACCAGATGTAACGTGACGGTAAGCGATAAGAACAATCCGGTTAGATAAACAGACATGCCCGCTCCCTTTTTCTATACCTTCTTTTTCGATTCTTCCCACAATCGATCCATTTCCGGAAGGGATGAATCGTACACGGTTTTGTTCTGCCGGGATAATTCTCGTTCGATATATTGAAATCGATCCACGAATTTTCGGATGGTACCTCGCAGAGCGTCTTCGGCATTAACCTTCTGGAATCGCGCCAGATTCACCAGAGAAAAGAGCACGTCTCCCAACTCTTCTTCAATATCCGCCTGTTTCTTCCGGTGAATGGATTGCTCCAGTTCGCGAATTTCTTCTTTAATCTTTTCCAGCACTCCATGCACATCTTCCCAGTCGAACCCCACCTGCGCGGCTTTATCCTGCAATCTCTGAGCACGCAACAAAGCGCTCAGGTGCCGGGGAACTCCTTCTAAAAGAGATGTGCGATTTTCTTGTTCCACTTTTATCTGTTCCCAATTTTCCTTCACTTCCTCCGCATCTTTCACCTGCACATTTCCAAACACATGGGGATGCCTGCGGATAAGTTTTTCGTTGATACAATGAATCACTTCCTCCAGGGTAAACCGGTGGGTTTCTTCGGCAATTTCCGCCTGAAATACAATCTGGAGCAACAAATCGCCCAGCTCCTTTTTGAGCTCATTCCAATCCTGATTGTCAATGGCTTCCACCACTTCGTAAGCTTCCTCCAGCACGTACTGTCGCAACGATTCCGGGGTTTGTTTTCGATCCCAGGGACATTCCTTGCGTAAGCGCTTCATTATTTTTACAAGTCGATCGAACTCTTCCAGTGCTGACATATTTGCTTTCCTTTAAATTGTAAAAAATACAATCAGACAGAAGTTAATACAAATTTGCCTTCAAAGAAAGCGGTTTCACTTTCCGATTGTAAAAAATACAATCCGGGTAAAAAGACTTTTTGAAAGAGTATTTGAAAGCGATAATTTTATTTGTTAAATTTTGCACAAAATGATTCGAGAATAGAAACGGGAGCATTTATGGAACATCAATTGAACACGAATATTCCCGGGATTTTGAAGAAATATAAAAAAATTGCTGTGGTGGGGATTTCGGACAAACCGTATCGGGACTCGTATGTTGTGGCCAGATTTATGAAGGATCACGGCTACCGGATATTTCCGGTAAATCCACGGTTGAATGAAGTGCTGGGCGAAAAATGCTATCCCTCATTGAAAGATATTCCGGAACAGGTGGAACTGGTGGACATTTTCCGCCGACCGGAATTTGTGCTGCCCATTGTGGAAGAAGCCATCGAAATCGGCGCGAAAGCGATCTGGATGCAGCTTACTGTGGTGAACCCCGAAGCAGCACAAAAAGCACTCGAAGCCGGCCTGGAAGTGGTTATGGACCACTGCTGGAAAATTGAATACATGAACTATTTCGGTTATTAATGGGAGACAACACTCATGCATCATATTTTATATGGAATTTTTATTTATTTCGGTTTGGCTATTTTATGGAAATATGTGGGACCCAAATTAAAGTCTCCTTCCTGAGAGGGTGAAAATGGACGGTGCTCCGTGCTGGGCGCCTCATCCTCTCCGGCCAATCAGTTCTACATTCAGTTAAATCAACTGATTGAAGCAGGTGAACAGGGTAAAACCGAACAGGTGGAGCTGCTTTATCACCGGTTGCAAAAGTTCCTGGCCAGCCTGGAACATTCTCATAAAATTTCCGACCTGGAATACATTCGCATGCAGGAACTGCTGGAAGATCGGTATCGGCGTTTTGCCAGTCGGTCACCACATTCCGGCCAGGCCAATTGACCTTTCCTCCTTTGCATCGTTCAGAAAAAGAAAATCCACGTCGATGTCCTGCAACGACGTGGATTTTTTGTTCATCAGGTCTGGTTTCTCATTCAGCGATTGTTATTAATAGTAAGTGAAGTAGCGCTCCAGCTCCCACTCATGCACCTGAGAGATGTACTCGCTCCATTCCATGCGTTTGGCATGGATGAAGTTGGTGAAAATGTGTTCTCCCAGTGTTTCGCGCATGAGCTGGTTTTTTTCCAGCTGATCGATGGCTTCGGAAAGGTTGGCTGGCAGAGAGTCGATTTTTAACCGACGTTTTTCCCGTTTGCTCATGGTGAAAATGTTTTTATTTACCGCTGGCGGGGGAGTAATCTGATTTTGAATGCCATCCAGACCGGCAGCCAGCATCACCGCCAGAGCCAGATAGGGATTGGAAGAAGGATCGGGCACACGCACTTCGATGCGAGTGCTCACCCCGCGTTTGGCTGGCACCCGTACCAGCGGACTGCGATTTCGTTCCGACCAGGCAATATTCACCGGTGCTTCGTAACCCGGCACCAGACGTTTGTAGGAATTAATCAACGGATTGGTGATGGCAACAAATGCTTTCGCATGTTTCAAAATTCCCCCGATGTAATATTTGGCTATATGGGAAAGACCATCCGGTTGCTCAGGATCGTAAAATGCGTTTTCGCCGTTCCGGAAAAGGGACTGGTGAACGTGCATACCGGAACCATTAATTCCAAACACCGGTTTGGGCATAAACGTGGCGTGCAAATTATACTTTTGCGCTACTTTACGAACAACAAATTTAAAGGTGGCGACATTATCCGCCGTTTCGATGGCTTCGGCGTGTTTGAAGTCGATTTCGTGCTGACCTTTAGCGACTTCGTGGTGAGCGGCTTCTACTTCGAAACCCAGTTTTTGCAACACGTTCACAATCTCCCGACGTGCTTCCTCTCCCAGGTCCAGGGGAGCCAGGTCGAAATAACCTGCCGAATCGTGGGTAATGCGGGTAGGTTGACCACTTTCGTCATAAGGGAAGAGGAAAAATTCCGCCTCCGGGCCCGCCTGCATGACAAATCCCATCTCTTTCGCCCTCTGACATACCCGCTTTAAGGTCTGACGCGGACACCCTTCGAAAGGCGTGCCATCGGGATTCATGATGTCGCAGATCATCCGTGCTATCTTCCCCTTTCCGTTATCCCAGGGAAGTATTCGAAATGTACTATAATCCGGATGTAACAGCATGTCCGATTCTTCGATTCGGGCAAATCCCTGGATGGAAGAACCATCGAACAGGATTTCTCCGTCCAGTGCTTTCTCGAACTGGGAATCCGGAATCTCCACGTTTTTGTTCACCCCGAAAATATCAGTAAACTGCAACCGCATAAACCGTACATTTTCTTCCTTACAAATTTTCAAAATTTCGTCCCGGGTCATCGACACCTCCTTTGTAACTGTTTTATGGTTCATTTTGCACAGATAGAACGTGTTTGAAAAGAATATATAGCTTATTTTTGCAAAGTGCAACATGAAAATAACCCAGATTGCACATTTTTGTGTGACATTGCGCACCGAAACCTTTTCTTCGTTTTTAATTTTTTTTTTGATTTCCTCTCCAATTTCGGTTTTTTATGCGATAAAAAAGCCGGGAAAATTTTCCCGGCTTCTATTAAAAACGGCAGGTGTTCTGAATTTGTCACTGAACCTCTGTGGGATAACTGCCCGGTTGCAACATGGGCAATGGTTTGCCGGGGTGCTCGCTAAGCATGCGCAGGTACTCCAGTACCATTTCATCTTCCGAACGCAACCGAACGGAAAAGCCCTCTTCCAGCGGGTTGGGGAATACCCCTTTGTGTGCCGGGATCTCCACAATTTGAACCTCCCGATCGGCCGGTATGCCCGCCTTCTCCCGGGCAATAGCAATTGCTGTCATCAATCCACCTATTTCATCCACCAATCCCACCTGTTGGCCATCCAGCCCGGAGTAAATACGTCCCTCTGCAATCTGGCGCACACGCTCTTCGGACAATCCCCGTCCCTGAGCCACCTTCTTCACAAATATGTCGTAAAATGCTTTAATGTAATGCTCCATTCTCTGGCGTTCCTCCGGGGTTAAATTGCGCGCCGGAATGGTAAGTCCCAATACAGGCATGGTAACGCCGAATCCCAGATCGGCATGTTTTCCCCGCTTTACATAATCGGAGGTCATTCCCATTTTTTTGCTGATGCCTTTATCGTATAGCCATCCGCCAATCACTCCGATGGAACCGGTGATGGTGTTGGGTCCGGCAAGGATTTCATCCCCGTACATGGAAATCCAGTATCCACCGGAGCCTGCCACCTGGCCCTGACTCACAATAACCGGCTTCTTTTTGCTGCATTTTTTGAGGGCTTCTGCCACCACATCGCTGGCCAGTCCGTCTCCGCCGGGAGAATCCACCCGGAAAACCACCGCTTTCACATTTTTCTTCTTTTCCAGTTTTCGGAACACTTTTTCCAGCCAGCGTGCCCGGATTCCCTTATCCATATCGCACACCCCCAGCCCATAAACCACGGCAATTTGGGGCAATTCGCCCCATTGCTGGGTTGCCACGGTGTTATCCAGCAAATCGGAGGTTGGAACAGAACTCAGCTTTTTACCGGTCAACGATTTTAATAACTTTTTTCGGTCTGACCATCGTCCCAGGGTATCCACCAGGCCTGCTTCCACCGCTTCCGATGCCATAAAAAAGACGTGATTGTTCACATATTCGTCGAATTTTTGAGAAGGGATTCGCCGGGCTTCACACACATCCGCACGGACCAGTTCGTACCAGTCATCCAGAAAAGCCTGCCTTTGCTCCCGGTCTGCATCGGACATTTTTTCGCGGCTCAATGCTTCGGCAGCGGATTTATATTTAAAAAATCGCCACTCATCAAATCCAAGTCCCAGTTTATCCAGAGTTCCCTTCAAGAAGGTTCTTCCCATAATGTAACCGGGAAGCATCAAACTGCCCTCGGGGTCCAGCACCACCATATCCGCCACGCTGGCCAGATGGTACAGGTTCATGCCGGCATTATCCAGAAAAATAACCACTTTTTTACCGGAGTGCCGGAAATCCTTCAGGGCTTCACGGATTTCCCACACATTTTCCGGAGTAATTCGGGTTCGCGAAAGGTTGATTGCCAGCGCACTCACCCGGGGATCGTTCTGTGCCGCCTGAATATCGGCCAGAATCCGATAAAAGCGATGAACACCGGTTTTAAAATACCGGTAATCCAGGTAGGCAACCGGACCTTTTAAATCCATTGAAACATACATTTTGTTTTTATTTAACAATGGGGTGAAGAAGCTGGGTTGTCTGCCGCCCACCCGAACCATATAAGTGGTTGCGGCATAATCCCCCTCTGCGTTCCAGCTTCCCTGAGAGGCAACTCCCGCGCGCCCGAGCTGAAAGGTTAGTCCCACGGTAAACGCCTCGGTACTAAAATACCGCCCTACCACAGAGACTCCTTTTATTGGCTGAACACTGGCTCCTACACTCCAGGGTGCATCCGCCAGGGATTCGTTTCGCATTAAGGCGCCATCGGCAAACAGGGTAAGCCACGGTGAAGCAAAAGGACGAATTCCTATTTCGGCAATGCCTTCGCGCGCCCGGGAATCCACCGAAAAGTTCCCCACCAATCCCACCGATAAACGAGAGAAAGGCCGCAAAATTCCACCAATGGTCATCACACGTTCCCGCCCAAACGCCTCTTTCGCACCGGCAGACCAACCATAGGAAGCACCAAACGCCAGGGAAGGTTTGCCCATCGACAGGGAAATTTTGTAATCGGTGACCGACACATCTCCGACATGTTGACGCATCATCCCAAACCCAAACATTTTGCCACCGGTAAAAAGCCCCCAATCTCGCGGAGCGCTGCTGTCCAGCGCGTTCTGGTTCCAGTACAGTTCTGCCTCAAAACCGTTCACAAAACGCAGGTTGGCCGGATTAACAAATCCCACCAATCCATTTTGATACGAAGCGGGCGGAGCAAACAAAAATGAATACCGGGAGTAATATCCGGGTAACGGCTGTGCCAACAGAGAAATTACCAGGAACAAAAGAATACCTGGCACCAGAAAACGGATTGATTGTTTCATAGAACCTCCGTGAAATTTAACGATCAATCATTCATTTAAAATAAGCTGGATGATACACGATGGGGAGTCCACCCATTCGGGCGGAAACGTACTTATTCCCGCTATTTGAATAGAACGTGCGCCTGAAATATATACGTACGATCGGAGAAAAAAAGTTACATTGTGAGGAAGTTTTTTGCAATAGAAGAAGGGATACGATTCACCGGAGTGGAATACGGCTGTTGCCAATACCGATGCATTTCCTTCTGGCATGAAGAACACCGGTTCTCCATGCCAGAAGCTTTGTGGAAACAGTGCGGATCGCAGCGCCGGAAGTTATGGCGGCTTCATTCATGGGGGGAAAACAGCTACTCGTCCTCCACAACCACTGCGGTTCCATAAGCCAGGATTTCCGAAGCATTTTGCATGATGTAACTGGTTGTGAATCGGACGTTCACAATTGCATTGGCGCCCTGTGCTTCGGCATCGGCAATCATCCGGTCAATTGCCTGTTCGCGGGATTCTGCGATGAGTTTGGTGTATTCCTCAATTTCGCCACCTACAATATTTTTGAAAAAAGCCAGAATATCCCGACCAATATTTCGGGCGCGAATCGTGTTTCCTTTGGCAATTCCCAGAACTTTGACCACTTTCTTTCCCGGAATCTCCTGCGTGGTGGTAATAATCATCGTATCACCCTCCTGTATTTGTCGTGTCTGCGAACCATCAACTTCTCCCGAACTACCGAAATAAATAGCACTACAAATCCGAACGAAAGCACTAATATTCCCCACTTTTCCAGCGTGGTGAGCTGGGTAGAGGTCAGAACATCCGAAACAAAATCCACTACGGCGTAACCCAATACAATAATTGCCCCCAGCGAAATTAATATCCAGGCAATCCCTCGTTCCAGGCGGTTGTAAAGATGGCGCCAATATTCCTCCCACGCCATATCCGGTAACAACCTGGTCTTCATTTCCTGATTCACCTCCTTCCATCGCTTCAGGTCCTGTAAATCCGCCCGACAATCCGGGCATATTTTCAGATGCTCCTCCAGGCGCTCTCGCTCCGCTCCGCTTAGTTCTCCATCCACATATTTCACCAGCAGGAGCTTAAATTCTTCACAATTCGGATTAGGGCTCGTCACGATTCATTCCCTTTATGATGTTTGCCAATTTTTTACGAGCATGGAACAAACGGGACATCACCGTACCAATCGGGAGTCCCAGCACTTCGCTGATTTCCTTGTAGGAGAAATCCTCAAAATCTCGAAGTAAAATGATTTCACGGTCTTTTTCATCCAATTCGCGTAGAGCCTTCCAGACCTGCTCCTGCCTCTCGCGTTTTTCCAGACTGCTCTCCTGAAAGGAGTCCGGAAGGTTTCCGGAATGAGAACCGGACAAATAATCGCTGAACACTGTCCATCGTTTCCGATAACGCTCCAGATAGTTTATTGCCAGCCGCTTTACAATGGTGTACAACCAGATTTTAAACGGGCGATTCAGATCGAATCGGGATAAGTTCCGGTACACCCGTACAAAACTTTCCTGAGATATGTCCAGTGCCACCTCCCGATTATGCGTCCAGTACAGAGCGATGGCATACGCCTGTTGATAATACCGTTCCACCAGATGTCGAAACGCTTCCTCCGATCCCTGCCGGGAAGCCCGGATTAATTCCTCGTCCGTTTGCACCGTTTCCTCTGTTGTTTCCACCATTGAACCAATTACCCGGTTAGATTGAGTTTATTCACAGAATCTTAGAAAAAATCTGTTTTATCCTCCCGAAAATAAAGCAGGCGTTGCGGCGGAAGGTGCGTATGGAGAAAGATGTTTCTCTTTGATGAAGAATCTTCCCGCCTGATCAAAACGATACCCGGTACATTTTGTACTCCGATTGAATTTTTGCCTTTTCCGTAAGAAACTCAAAGTCAATTCCCATTCGTTTGAATGGTAATCAAATCTTTTAACTTCTCAAACGTTTTTTTTCCGATTCCTTTTACTTTCATCAGGTCTTCCTTGTGCCGGAAAGGTCCATACCGGTTTCGATACGAGATGATGCGTTGTGCCATTTTCGGCCCGATGCGAGGCAATTTCTCCAGTTCCGTGGCATCGGCGGTGTTGATGTTAACGGGCGCATCTTCGCCGGCAGAGTCCTGATGCCGATCTGGTGCCACGTTTTGTTCCCGGGATTCCTTGCTGGCTTCGGCGAAAAAACGCGCCAGGCTATCCCGCTTCCGGTAAAATTCTCTTTCGAATTCGCTAAAATCCACTGCTGGTGGCGGGAAAAAGTAGAATTGAATATATTGAACCGCCACAGCCCCGGCAAAAACAATTACCACAAACCACAACGCTTTTCGCTGTTGTGAGGTAAAGTACATGGGAATAGAATAAGTTTACTCCGCTTCGCCTTCTAATCACATGGTTTCATGAAACGATTCGCCGGAAGCATACACCCGAATGTGCTGACGCAGAAAGCCCAGAACGTCGGGTTGAGCAACCAGTAAAAAATCAGGCGCGGGTTCTCCCCGGAGAAAATCGGAGTAATCCGGAGCACCGCCCTGAAAATATTCCAGCTTCATTCCTATCGGCTGAACGATGGCATGAGCACCGACCAGGTCCCAGAGATGCACCTTGCGTAGCACCGCACCGCACACACCGGGATAAATCAACGGAAAACAAATATGTAATGCTGTGCTCCCAATATTGCGAATTTTGCCCGGATAGCGGCGTAAATCCATGTCCCGATGAATATGGGAATAAACCATCAACGTGGTGTTATGGGTAATTGGTGGGGATGAATTGGCAACAATCTCCCTTCCGTTATGTTGCGGTGTTCCCCGAACATCCCGAAAAAATAAGGAGTTCCAGCGCGGTGCGTACACAACTCCCGCTATCGGTTGCAAGCGGGCATCCAGCAACCCCACCGAAATTGCCCAGCCGGGCATTCCCTGGCTGAATACATCGGTGCCATCAATGGGATCCACCGCAAAGGTGAACTCATTTTGAGGGTTGTCGTTCCGCACCGTTTCTTCTGTTAAAATATTGGCTCTGGGGAATTCCCGATGGAGATGGCGGTACAGCCATTCATCCATTTCCTGATCGATTTCGGTGAGTACACTGCCATCTTCTTTCAATGTTCGGCGCGAAAAGTCGAATCGCTTTTGCCGTTCCTGCGCAATGGCACCCGCTTCCCGCACGATTTCCCGAACGATTTCAATGGAAGTGATCACACTCCTGCCTCCATATTGGTGTTTATGTGTTTGGGTGAATGGCGTGTCAATCAACCTGATTCAGGTATTGAGAATCGAAAAAACCGGTCCGATTGTGTGCTTCCGGAAAATCAGAACGCCACTTTTTATCCGTTCTACGATCCCGTTCCCTTATTTTATCGCTCCGCTCAAATTTCATTTCGGATTCCTGAAGGAAAATTAAGAAACATTGCCAAAATAAACAAATTTCAGGTCTGAGGGGAGCTCAAATGCTTTTGTTCTCTGCCAGAAACAATTCCACCTGCTGCCGGGTGGGGATTCCCTGCCGACTTCCCGGTTGGGTACAGGCCAGGGCAGCGGTGGCACTGGCAAAACGCAGATTTTCCGGCAGCGACA
>Ga0256914_1003460_pt1 | contig 12436 bp, 11 predicted proteins | sample HulkmetaG_FD_191571 | JGI IMG/M metagenome (GOLD analysis project Ga0256914, IMG submission 191571) | Hydrothermal chimney microbial communities from Main Endeavour vent field at the Juan de Fuca Ridge, Pacific Ocean - Hulk | ecosystem: Environmental > Aquatic > Marine > Hydrothermal vents ...
TACCCAGATCTTCCCTGAGCTGAAGGGCAAACTCTCGGCCATAGCGCTGCGGGTGCCCACCCCGGACGCTTCGCTGGTGGACTTCGCCGCCGTGGTGGAGAAAGAAACCACCGTGGAGGAGGTGAACGACCTGTTCCGCCAGGCCGCTGCAGGTGAACTCTCCGGCATCCTGGAGTACAACGACGATGAGGTGGTATCCTCCGACATCATCGGCAACGAGCACTCGGTGGTGTTTGACGCTCCCCTCACCCAAGTGGTGGAAGGCAACCTGGTGAAGGTGTTCGGGTGGTACGACAACGAGTGGGCCTATGCCACCCGGGTGGTGGACCTGGTGGAGTACATCGTGGAGCGAGGGCTATGAAACTGAAAACCCTCCGCACCCTGCCCCCTGAGGCCCTACAGGGGAAACGGGTGCTCGTTCGGGTGGATTTCAACGTGCCCCTGGAGGGGGGCACGGTCAAGGACGATACCCGGATCCGGGCTGCCCTACCCACGATCCAGTACTTGGTGGACAAGGGGGCTGTGGTTCTTTTGATGAGCCATCTTGGCCGTCCCAAGGGCCGGGTGGTGCCAGAACTCTCCCTGCGACCGGTGGCGGAACACTTGGCTCATCTCCTGGGGCGTCCGGTGATCTTCGTGCCCTCCCTGGAAGAAGCCCCGGAACACCTGAAGACCGCCCGCCCTGGCGATCTCTACCTGCTGGAAAACACCCGGTTTTACCCTGGGGAAACCAAGAACGATCCGGAGTTTGCCCGGAAACTGGCCGCCTTGGGCGAGGTGTACGTGAACGATGCCTTCGGTACTGCCCACCGGGCCCACGCCTCCACCTACGGGGTAGCCACCCTGTTGCCCGTGCGGGTGGCCGGCTTCTTGATGGAGCGAGAGGTGCGGTACCTTTCCCAGGTGCGGGACCACCCCGAACCCCCCTTTACCGTGATCCTGGGCGGCGCCAAGGTGGCCGACAAGATCGGGGTGCTGGAAAGCCTGTTGCCCAAAGCGGATCGGTGCTTGATCGGGGGAGGGATGGCCTACACCTTCCTCAAGGCCCAGGGCCAACCCATCGGCGAGTCCCTGTGGGATGAGGCCTCCCTGGAGGCCGTGCAGAGGTTTCTGGCGGAGTACGGAGACCGCATCTTCCTGCCCGAAGACCACGTGGTGGCGGAGGAGGTGCGGGCTGGCGTACCCGTGGAGATCGTGGAGGACGGGATCCCCGCAGGCAAACGCGGGGTGGACATCGGCCCCAAAACCATCGCCCGGTTCCTGGAACTCATGGAAGGGAACCGGACCGTGTTTTGGAATGGCCCCATGGGGGTCTTTGAGATCCCGGGATTTGAAAACGGGACCCTGGCGATTGCCCGGAAACTCCGTGATATCACCCGCCAGGGAGCCCAGACCATCACCGGTGGGGGCGACACCGTGCGCGCCCTGCACGCCGCAGGAGTCCGCGACGATGAGATCACCCATGTGTCCACCGGTGGTGGGGCCACCCTGGAGTTCCTGGCAGGCAAGGAACTGCCAGGTATCCAGGTGTTGATGGAACCCTAAGGACACTGAAACAAGGAGGATAGAGCATGCGTGCCCGCAGCAAGGCGTTCCTACGGGAACTCATTGCCACCATCAGTCCGTCAGGGTTTGAAGGTGAGGCCAGCCAAGTATGGCGGAAGTACGTGGAGGAATTCGCCGACGAGGTTCGGGTGGATGTGCATGGCAACACCATCGCCGTGGTCAACCCCGGTGGCAAACCCGTGCTCATGCTGGCCGGCCACATTGATGAGATCGGCTTGATGGTGCGCCATGTGGACGAAAACGGCTACCTTTACTTTGGACCCATCGGGGGATGGGACGCCCAGATCCTGCAAGGCCAACGCGTGTGGGTGTTGGGCAAAAACGGAGAACGCATCCTCGGCGTGGTGGGCAAGAAGCCGATCCACCTCTTAGACCCCAAGGAACGGGAAAAGGTGCCCAAACTCTACGAACTCTGGATTGACATCGGCGCCAAAAACCGGGAAGAAGCCCTGGAACAGGTGGATATCGGGGCTCCTGTGGTGGTGGCCGCTGGCATGGAGGAACTGCAGAACGGGATCCTGGTAGGCCGAGGCTTTGACGATCGGGTGGGGGCCTTTGTGGTGGCCGAAGCCCTGCGGTTGGCCCGCCAAAAGAAACTCAAGGCCGCTGTGTACGCAGTGGCCACTGTGCAGGAGGAGATCGGACTGCGAGGGGCACGCACCAGCGCCTTCGGCATCAATCCCGATGTGGGCATCGCCGTGGATGTGACCTTTTCCACCGATTACCCTGGGGTGGATAAACGCCGCATCGGCGAGATCAAACTGGGGGGCGGCCCGGTGATTGCCCGAGGCCCCAACATCAACCCCCGGGTGTTTGACCTGCTGGTGAAGGTGGCCCAACGGGCCAAGATCCCGTACCAGGTGGAGGGAATCCCTTACGGCACCGGCACAGATGCCAACGTCATTCAATTGACACGGGCCGGCGTGGCCACGGGCCTGGTGTCCATCCCCAACCGATACATGCACTCGCCCGTGGAACTCGTGCACGAGAAGGACCTGGAGAACATCGCCCGGTTGCTGGCGGGGTTCGCTGCGGCCCTGGATCCTAAGACCTCGCTGATCCCCTTCTAAGGCCATGGCCCCTCCCGGCTCCCCTTCCCCTCGGCCCATCACCGTGCCTGACCTCGTGGCCATGAAACGGCGGGGCCAAAAGATCGTGATGGTCACCGCCTACGACTACGTGTTCGCCAAGTTGGCGGATGAGGCTGGCATCCACGTGTTGCTGGTGGGCGACTCCCTGGGCATGGTGGTGGAAGGCCGGGAAACCACCCTCCACGTGACCTTGGAACAGACCCTGTACCACACCGCCATGGTGCGGCGGGCAGCCCGCCGGGCTTTGGTGGTGGCCGATATGCCCTTCCTCACGTATCAGGTGTCCGTGGACGAGGCCGTGCGAAACTGTGGCCGGGTGCTCAAGGAAACCGGAGCCCATGCCGTTAAGGTGGAGGGGGGTTTGGAAGTGGTGGACACCGTGCGCCGCCTGGTGGAGGTGGGCATCCCTGTGATGGCCCATATCGGCCTCACCCCTCAAAAGGTCCATCGGTTCGGCGGGTTCCGGGTACAGGGCCGCACCCAGGAAGCCCAGCAACGCCTGAAGGAAGAGGCCCAGGCCCTGGAAGAGGCCGGCGCCTTCTCCCTGGTGCTGGAAAGCGTCCCCCTGGAACTGGCCCAAGAGATCACCGAAATGCTCACCATCCCCACCATTGGCATCGGTGCTGGCCCGCACACCGATGGCCAGGTATTGGTCATCCATGACCTGTTGGGCCTCTTTGAAGAGTTCAAACCCCGCTTTGTCAAACGCTATGCCCACCTGGCCCAAGAGATCCGCCAAGCCCTTCGCGCATTTAAACAAGAGGTGGAACAAGGCCTGTTCCCAGGGGAGGAACACAGTTTCCGTCTCAAACCCGAGGAAAAACCATGAAAATGGTGCTGACCAAGAAGGGGAACGTGATCCGTATCTTCACTTCGGAACGCCTGGACCCACCCTTCGCCTTTTGGCTGGGCAAGTGCGTTCGGGATGTGGAGCAGGAAAGCCATTACCTGTTCCTCCTGGCCGAGGAAACCCTGCCCCAGGGCGACCTGTCCTTCTGGGGCACCAAGATCTTTGAGATCACCCATCCGAACCAGGAGGACTGTGTCAAAGAGGTTTCGGAGTTCGTAAAGCAGTTGGTGCAAAAAGAGAGGGTATAGAGGAAGCCATTGTCGCCGGAAGGTCAGGGTAAGCGGGTACTGATCATCTCGTATTACCTCCCGCCCTTGGGCCGGGGAGGAGTAAAACGCCCTACCAAATTCGCCAAATACCTGAAACGGCTGGGCTGGGAACCCGTGCTCCTGGGGGTCAAGCCCATCGCCTATTACGCCTTTGATCCCTCACTGCTGGAGGATCTGGAAGGGATCCCAGTGTTCCGCGCGGAAAGCCTGGACATCTCTCGCCTGGTGTACTGGCTGGGGAAACGCCAGGTGAAGGCCTCTCCCCTAACCGAGGGGATCTCGCGCAGCGTGTTCAATACCCTGCTGTTCCCCGATGCCAAGGCCCCCTGGATCCCCTTCGCTTACTGGCTGGGCCGCCGGCTGGAAGAAAAGGGCCTACGGCCGGATATCCTGCTTTCTACCTCTCCTCCCTTCAGCGCCCACCTCATTGGCCTGCTTCTGCGTCGCCATTACCGCGTGCCCCTGGTGGTGGACTTCCGGGACTTCTGGCCCACCGGCATTGTGCCCGCCAACCCACTCATGAAACCCCTGTACGCCCGGCTTCGTCGGTGGATCGCCCAGCAGGCTGATGCCGTGATTGCGGTGTACCAGGACATTGTAGAAGACCTGGGGTTCGGCGAGTACCTGCCTTCGGGCTACGACCCGGAAGAGCTCGCCGATTTGCCAGAGTTTGACCTCAAAGGTGAGATCCCCATCGCCTACACGGGGTCCCTATCGCTCAAGGAGGAGTCCACCCTGGCCTTTATCCGGGCCCTCAAACAGGTGCCTGGGTTTACCCTGCACCTGGCCGGCGTGATTCCAGGGTCCATCCTGCGCGAGGTGGACGGCGAACGCGTGCTTTACCACGGGTACTTAAGCGCCCGGATGGCCCTGGGGTTCCTGAAATCCGCCCGGATCCTGTGGTACACCCAGCCCACCGAAGCCAGTGCCACAGCCAAACTCTACGAGTACACCGGCCTGGGAAAACCCATTTTGGCCACCATCCCACCCCATACCGAAGCGGCTCGCTTGATCCAGTCGCGCCACTTAGGTGTGGTGGTCCCCCCCGAAACCCCCCGGATCGTAGAGGTGCTGCGACAGATCCGAAACGGTGCCTTACGGTTTCAGGGGGAAACCCTGGTGGAGTTTTCCCGAGAGAACCAAGTCCGCCGCTTGATCCACCTCTTTGAAGAGGTGTTACAGCGGCGTTCCCCTTGACCCACACCCACGGGACGGCCATGAGGCCACCGTGAGCCCCTGGCATATCATGAACCCCAAAGCAAAAGGGAGCGGAAACCATGTTCCAACGATTGCGGAGCGAGTATCGGTACCGCGGCAAACGGGTAAACCTGCGGCTGGACCTTCTGCAACACGGCGATCGCCAAGTGCAGTGGGAGGTGGTGGAGTTCCGCAACGCCGTGACCGTGGTCCCCGTGTTGCCCGACGGCCGAGTGGTGTTCGTGCATCAGTACCGCCCAGCCGTAGAACGACGCATCCTGGAACTGCCTGCCGGCACCCTGGAGCCCGGCGAAGACCCCCAAGAAACCGCCCGCCGTGAACTGGAAGAGGAAACCGGGTACCGGGCAGGGACCCTGGTGAAACTCGCAGAGTTCTTCACCGTGCCCGGATTGGGCACCGAGCGGATGTACCTTTACGAAGCCCGCCACCTGGAGCCCGGTCCCATGCGCCTGGAACCCGATGAGGACCTGCACCTGGTGCTCCTGAACCGAGATGAGATCCTGGAAGGGATCCGGAACGGCCGCATTGAGGATGCCAAAACCCTGGTGGGGCTCATGTTCTATCTGATGCCAGAACTCAAACCCCCCGAAAAACCCACGGGATGAGCGATGCTTTGGGGGTGGTGGATTTGGGTGATGGTTCAGTGGGCGTACCCCGTGGCTGGTGACCTGGCCAGGGAACTGGACGCCCTGGCCGCGGAAACCCCGTGGGTGGACGTGAACGTGGCCCCCGTTCAGGAGTTGATGGCCCTGCCCCTGATGACCACCGATCTGGCTTGGGCCATCCTCCACGAGCGGCAACGGGCTCCCTTTTCGGACTTTGAGGACTTTGTCCGCAGGGTACCCTTGGATCCCCTGCAAACCTATGTGTATGCCCAAGTGCTGCGGTTCCCTCAACGTCAAAGTGCCACGGGCCTCCACGGCTCCGCATGGATCCGGATGGACGCCACCGGCCGAAGCACCCCGGCACTGCGGGTGTCTGGACGCTGGGCCTGGGGCCAATGGACCCTCCGCGGGCCCAAACCCCGGGGCCTCTTGCGGCTCTGGTACGCTGGATGGGAGATGGCCCTGGGGTCCCTGCACCCTCGCTGGGGCCTGGACCTTTTGACGGACACCAGGCCAGGAAAACGGCCCCACCTGTACCGAGGGCAACGGTGGCGCACGGGCCCCACCCCCTGGAGCTGGGGCCTCCGCGGGCGGTGGGCGCACCATTCCTTGTGGGCATGGTGGACCCAGGGAAACGCGGGGATCCGATGGGACCCTCCATTCCCCGGGGCCATAAACTGGACCCGCCGGGGCGTGTCCATAGACGCACAGGTAGGCGCCTCTGCCCTCCGATGGGCCTGGGAACTGGGATGGATAGATCGGCAACTCCAGGCCCGGACCCTGCTCCAAGTGAGGACCACAGGAAGCCGGTGGAAATTGGGATGGACCAGCTCCAGATCCCTCATCCTGCAGGGCCGGGTGAACCTCTCTCCCACCGCAGTGGTACACCTGGGCGCCTGGTCCGACTCCACCACCCAGGGAACCCGGGTGAGGGTGCAGTGGAAACTCCAAGACCTTGGACTCCAGGTGGGGTTTCGGAGCCAACAACCGCAGGGAGATCCCCATCGGATCCGATGGTTTTTGGATCTGCAGAATCCAGAACAGGGCAGCCGGGTGCACTTGGAACAGGTGAACCGGGCGGGCCGCCACGGTTGGCTGGTATACGGAGAGAAGTGGTGGCGGAATCGGCGGCTTACGTTGCGGGTTCGGTGGGCTGTGTATCGTGTGACCTCGTGGCACGAACGGCTGTGGCTGGCCGAAGGGGCACCCGGCCTGTGGCCCCGCGTGTTTACCCTGACAACGCCAGGATACCGCGGTACCCTGGCCTGGGCCTGGCAGCTCGGGGACACCCTCAGGCTGTTCGGATGGGTGTCCTTGGGCGAGGACCTGCGGCGACACACCTGGAAACCCGAGGCGTGTGTGGCCCTACGGTGGTGACCCTATCCTTATAGAGATGCGTCGCGGGATCCTCGGATGGGGCCTGTTGGCCGCCGGTACCCTCTACCTGATGCACCGCACCTGGCCGGTGCATCAAGGCCCTTTACCCGATCTCCTATGGCGGTACACACCGGCGGATCTGGCCCGGTTTGCCGCAGCCCTGAGCCCCGAAGATCGGCACCGATTCGTGCTTTGGCACGGGACCTGGGACCTGTGGTGGCCCCTGCTCTACGGTGGGCTGCTGGGGGTGTTGGGATGGCGGTGGGCAAAACCGTGGCCATGGGCTCGGTGGCTCCTTCTTGGAACCACGGTTGCAGTGGTCGCAGCGGATTTTGTAGAGAACGCAGCCCTGTCGGTGTACGTTGCCACCTTCCCTCCGGGCAGCCTGGGGTGGGCCCGGATTGCGGCCTGGGCGACATGCCTCAAATGGACCCTCCTCGCCGGTTTGCTTTTGTCTTTGGCCCTCCTGGGGTTCCGCATCCTTTGGCAGGCCCTCTTGAAGAATCGTTCTTAATCGCATATAATTCCCAACAGCAAACATCCATCATTTGATACGGGAGGTGACTCCATGGTTCAGCGGCTCAAGCGACGGGCCAGTTTTCAACGGGAACGCATCCTCACCCTTCTGGAGGGTGGAGGTCACTGGAGCGCTGAGGAAATCTATGAGTACCTGAAGCCCGAGATTCCCACCCTGTCCCTGGCCACCGTGTACCGCAACCTCAAAGTGCTGGAGGAAGAGGGACGAATCCGCCAGGTGGCGTTGGAGGGCCGGGACCACCGGCTGTGGGAAGCCACCAAACACCCCCCGCATGTGCACTTCGTGTGTACGGTGTGCGGCAAGATCGTGGATGTTCCTGTGAGCCTCAGCCAAATGGAGCAATCCTTACCCCAGGTGCCCGGGAAGGTGCAGGAGTTCCGAGGCACCCTGTACGGCGTCTGTCACGAGTGCCTGGAGAAGGGTTACGATGGATAAACTCCTCCAGCTGCTGGAGACCTACCCCTTTCTCCACCTTCTGGAGGTTCGCTTAGAGGACCCTCCCCGCGTGCGGGTGCAGTATCACGCCCACACCTCGGTGGAAGATCTGGCTCAAGCGGTGCGAGACCTCAAACGTGCGCTCCTGGACCTCTACCCCACCCTCACCCACCTGCGTCGTCGGATCAAACGGGACCGAGACGGTTGGGTGCTGCACGTGGACCCTGGTGAGGGCGTGCTCCGGGTGGAATGCCAGCGGGAGTACCCCTGCGAGGAGTCGCTCAAAACCCTGGAGTGGCTCATCCTGGAAGCCGAAGCAGTGCGGGAGGAGCAGGAACAATCGCACCTCCGACGCCGCATGACCCTGTTGACGGTGCTGGCTTTGGTTCTGGGGGTGGGAGGCCGGATGGTCTCCGTGGGCTGGTTGTCCTGGCTCTTGTACGTGGGGGCCTATCTGGCTGGCGGGTTCCACGCCACCTTGAGCGCCCTGGAGGCCCTGCGGAAGTTTGAGCTGGACGTGGACTTCCTGATGGTGGTGGCCGCCTTAGGAGCCGCCTACCTGGGGCATCCCTTTGAAGGGGTGATCCTGCTGTTTCTGTTTTCCCTGTCCAGCACCCTGGAGATCTGGGCCATGGACCGCAGTCGGCGGGCCCTGCGGCATCTCCTCAAGTTCCAATCCACCGAGGCCACCCTCCTTGTGGGGGACCGGGAGGTATCGGTACCGCCGGAGGTGCTGCAGCCCGGAGATTCCCTTCGGCTTCGGCCGGGCGAGCAGGTGCCCACAGACGCCCGGGTAGTGGAGGGCCAGGGCCATGTGGATGAGTCCACCCTCACGGGGGAGTCCATGGCGGTGCTCAAACGCCCAGGCGACCCCCTCTATGCGGGTACCTTGGTGATTGATGGTCATTTCCAGGCCCAGGTGACCCGCCGGCTGGAGGAATCCACCTTAGAGAAAACCCTTCTGTTGATCCGGGAAGCCCGGGAACGCAAAGCCCGGTCCCAGCGCATCGCCGACCTCTTTGGAGGGCCCTATACCTATGCGGTGATCCTGGGGGCCCTGGGGGTGTACTTCCTGTTCCGGTTCGTTCTGGGGATCCCCCACGAAACGTCCCTGTACCGGGCCATGGTGTTCCTGGTGGTGGCCTCTCCTTGTGCGGTGGTCATCTCTACACCGGCTTCCATCCTCACGGCCATTGCCCACGCTGCCCGTCGGGGTATCCTCTTCAAAGGAGGGGTGTACGTGGAGGAACTGGCCCAGAGTCGGGTGGTGGCCTTTGACAAAACCGGAACCTTAACTCAAGGACGCATTGAGGTGCGTCAGGTGGTGTCGCTGAACGGGTTTCAGCGGGAGGAAGTGCTCCAAATGGCAGCCTCGGTGGAGGCCCTTTCTGAGCATCCCTACGGCCAAGCCATCGTGCAAACGGCCCAGCGGGAAGGGGTGCCCCTGTTGCCTGTGCAGGGTTTCACCTACAAGGTGGGCGAGGGGGTAGAGGGGCAGGTTCAGGGGCGGCGGGTGTTCGTCGGTCGCCCTACAGAGACCCTGCTCCAGCAGGCGAAGCAGCAGGGGATCAACGGGGGTGCCACCCTGGTGGCCGTGTATATAGAGGGCCGGCCCGCAGGCCTTTTGGCCCTGGCAGACCAGATTCGCCCCGAAGCCCCCGAGGTGGTGCGGCAACTCAAGGCCCTGGGGGTGGAAGAGGTGGTGATGCTCACCGGCGACCGGCCAGAGGTAGCCGAACAGGTGGCTCAGGAGGTGGGCGTGGACCGGTTTTACGCCGGCCTCCATCCAGAGGACAAGGTGCGGGTGGTGCGGGAGTTGCAGGGCCAGGGCCGGAAGGTGGCCATGGTGGGCGATGGGGTGAACGATGGGCCGGTGTTGGCTGCGGCCCATGTGGGGGTGGCCATCGGCGGTGCCTCCACCGATGTGGCCCTGGAGACTGCCGATGTGGTGCTGATGAAGCAGGGCCTGCGCCGGCTTCCCTATGCGCTGCTGTTGGCCAAGAAGGCCCGTCGGGTGGTGCTGCAGAACTACCTGGTGGCCCTGGGGGTCATCGGGGTGATGGTGCTGCTGAACTTCTGGGGAAAGGTGCCCCTTACTTTGGGGGTGTTGGGGCACGAGGGCAGCACCGTGCTGGTGCTGCTCAACGGGCTTCGGCTCCTCATGCCCCTGCAGCAGAATCGGGGTTCGGGGTGGCGTTGAGTCTGGGGTGGGGGCTTGGGCTTCACAGGTGGGTTGACAGGTGGCAGGGGTCCCCATACCATAATCGGCCCCTTCGGAGGAGTCACCCGAAGGTGGGTTGACACTCGCCCCGTGTTTGCGTAAGATAATGAGCCCGCGCAGGCGGGGTGACGGAACGGATCTTTGAAAAGGAAGAAGGATTGAGAAGGTGATTAAGCTACTAAGGGCGTCTGGTGGATGCCTAGGCGCCAGGAGGCGATGAAGGGCGTGGCCAGCTGCGATAAGCCTGGGGGAGGCGCCAGCAGCCTGTGATCCCAGGATGCCCGAATGGGGAAACCCGGCAGGGGTAAACCCCTGTCATCCCGCTTCGGCGGGAGGCGACACCCGGGGAACTGAAACATCTTAGTACCCGGAGGAAAAGAAAGAGACATCGATTCCCTGAGTAGCGGCGAGCGAAAGGGGAAGAGCCTAAACCGCTGTCGTGTTCAAGCCCGTGGGCGTTGCGGCAGCGGGGTCGTGGGGCGGAGTCGGAGGAGGCCACGGACTCCTCGGGGAGTGACAAAACGGCTTCTCAGCCGAAGCCGGTGGAAGACCGGCGCCATAGAGGGTGAAAGCCCCGTAGGCGAAGGGAAGTCGTCTCCCTGGACTCCGTACCCGAGTACCTCGGGACACGTGGAATCCTGAGGGAATCCGGGCGGACCACCGCCCAAGGCTAAATACTCCCTGGCGACCGATAGTGCACAAGTACCGTGAGGGAAAGGTGAAAAGCACCCCAGTGCGGGGAGTGAAATAGAACCTGAAACCAGACGCCTACAAGCAGTCGGAGGGTCCCGGCAGGAGAGAGCGCTTTGCGCCGCCTGCTGGGCCTGACGGCGTGCCTTTTGCATCATGAGCCTGGGAGTTACCCTCGTCGGCGAGGCTAAGGCCTTCCGGGCCGGAGCCGTAGCGAAAGCGAGTCCGAATAGGGCGCAGAGTCGGCGGGGGTAGACCCGAAACCGGAGCGACCTACCCATGGGCAGGGTGAAGCGGAGGTAACACTCCGTGGAGGCCCGAACCGGTGGACGTTGAAAAGTCCTCGGATGACCTGTGGGTAGAAGTGAAAAGCTAAACGAGCCCGGAGATAGCTGGTTCTCCCCGAAATGCCTCTAGGGGCAGCCTCGGGAATGAGTGCCACGGAGGTAGAGCACTGGATGGGCTAGGGGGGGACACCCTCCGAACCCAACCAAACTCCGAATGCCGTGGCATGCTTCCCGGGAGTGAGCCTGCGGGGGATAAACTCCGTAGGCGAGAGGGGAACAACCCAGACCGCCGGCTAAGGTCCCCAAGTGCTGGCTAAGTGGGAAAGGAGGTGGGGGCGCTGAGACAACCGGGATGTTGGCTTAGAAGCAGCCATCATTTAAAGAGTGCGTAACAGCTCACCGGTCGAGTGCCCCTGCGCCGAAAATGTAACGGGGCTTAAGCCAGCCACCGAAGCCGCGGACTTCAGAGGTCTCCGGACCTCTGGAGTGGTAGGGGAGCGTTCCCAGCGGGCTGAAGGTGTCGCGCGAGCGGCGCTGGACTGCTGGGAAGTGAGAATCCAGGCATCAGTAGCGATAAGGGTGGTGAGAATCCACCCCGCCGTAAGCCCAAGGTTTCCTGGGGAAGGTTCGTCCGCCCAGGGTTAGCCGGCCCCTAAGGCGAGGCCGAAGGGCGTAGCCGATGGGAAAGGGGTTAATATTCCCCTGCCACCCAGGTGGAGTCCGCGGGGTGACGCAGAAGGGAAGGGCCAGCCGGGTGATGGATGTCCCGGTCTAAGCCTGTAGGGGGCGCCTCCAGGCAAATCCGGAGGCGTGCCTGGGGAAACCCGGGCAACCCTGAGAGGTGATGGGGACCCGGGTCTACGGACCCGGGGAACTGGCTCGGACCACGCTGCCAAGAAAACCCTCGCGGACGCTGAAGCCTGGGTGACCGTACCGCAAACCGACACAGGTGGGCGGGCCGAGTATGCTCAGGCGCGCGAGTGAGCCCCCGTTAAGGAACTCGGCAACTTGGCCCCGTAACTTCGGGAGATGGGGTGCCCAGAGTACGTGAAACCCCCCGCGGGGAGTAGCGGAAATGGGCCGCAGTGGCCAGGGCCTGGCGACTGTTTACTAAAAACACAGGACTCCGCGAACTCGGGAAGAGGACGTATGGGGTCTGACACCTGCCCGGTGCCGGAAGGTTAAGGGGAGGGGTGCAAGCCCCGAACCGAAGCCCCGGTAAACGGCGGCCGTAACTATAACGGTCCTAAGGTAGCGAAATTCCTTGTCGGGTAAGTTCCGACCTGCAC
>Ga0256914_1003461_pt1 | contig 12434 bp, 12 predicted proteins | sample HulkmetaG_FD_191571 | JGI IMG/M metagenome (GOLD analysis project Ga0256914, IMG submission 191571) | Hydrothermal chimney microbial communities from Main Endeavour vent field at the Juan de Fuca Ridge, Pacific Ocean - Hulk | ecosystem: Environmental > Aquatic > Marine > Hydrothermal vents ...
CAAGCCTACCGTTTTCTATCTTTTCATTCGCCTGTGCAATATAGTATTCATCTTCCTCATCAGCAGAGAGATAGACAACTTCATCTGTAACAACTCCATTTACCACTTTACGGTAAGGTGTCCTTATAAAACCAAGTTCATCAACCTTAGAATATGTGGTCAGAGAAACCACCAGACCTATATTTGGACCCTCCGGTGTCTCTATAGGGCATATCCTACCGTAATGAGTATAGTGAACATCTCTTGCCTCAAAACCTGCCCTCTCTCTGCTCAATCCACCAGGACCAAGTGCGCTTAATCTTCTCTTGTTTGTAAGCTCTGCCAACGGGTTTGTCTGATCCATAAATTGAGAGAGCTGACTGCTACCAAAGAACTCCCTAACAGATGCGACAACGGGTCTCACATTGAGCAAATTCTGAGGCGTTGCCGTAGCAAGGTCAGGAAACGTGGACATTCTGTCCCTGACATTCTTACTCATCCTGAGGAACCCAACCCTCAAATGTCCTTCGAGTAGTTCTCCCACAGCGCGTACTCTTCTATTACCAAGGTGATCTATATCGTCCACATCTTCGTAGCCATTTTTAAGTTTTATAAGGTGCAGTAGAATGGCATCAAGATCATCCAATGTTATAATATGGACATCCATAGGAACCCGGATCTTGAGTTTCTTGTTCATCTTAAATCTTCCTACCACACCAAGGCTATATCTCCTATCGTTAAAGAACATCTCCCTTATAAGCTCTCGTGCATTTTCTATCCTAAGTGGGTCTGTTGGACGCAGCCTCGAAAACAGCTCGAGATATGCATCTTCCTGCGTCTGGGTAGGATCCAAGTGCAAAGTGTTTGCTACCACGGGGTCCACATCATACACCTTTATAGTGGATACATTATTATCAAACAACATAGAGACTTCATCTGTCCCGAGGTACCTTCCTCGTTCAACTACAACTGCCCCTGTGGAAGGGTTGTACACATTTTCAGCCACAATCTTGCCTTTTACCTCATCTGCTATTACGGATACCTCTTCTATACCACCAGAGAATCTTTCTAATATTTCAATGTTGTCCTTTCTACCAAAAACCTTTAACAGTATAGTGTAAGGTATCCTCTTTCTTCTATCTATCTTCGCATACAGGACATCATTGCTCAATTCAAACTCTATCCACGACCCATGTTGGGGGATAATCTTTCCGGTATATACGGTGCTTCCAGATGTAGATTTTTCCTCCAAAAAGTATATCCCGTAAGACCGTGTTAACTGACTCACAACCACCCTCTCAACACCATTAATAATGAAAGTGCCTCTATCCGTCATCAAAGGGATCTCTCCAAAGAAGACCTCTTCTTCCTTTATTTCTCCCGTCTCCCTATCCTCCAACCGCATTCTGGCATACAAAGGAGCTTGATAATTGACATCTTGCTCCAGCGCATCCCACTCACTCATACGGGGTTCACCTATCCTATATTCAACAAAATCCAACGAGAACCTACCATTGAAGCTGTCAATGGGAAATGTATGCCTAAACAACCACTGAAGACCAACATTCTCGCGCTTGGAGGGTTCTACATCCTTTTGAAGAAACTTTTTGAAGGAAGTAAGCTGAAGCTCAATAAGATTAGGAATCTCCAACACTTCCTTGATCCTATTAAAAAATTGTCTTTCTCTCATTTCAGCCAAAAGACTCACCTCACCCATGGGTATTAAAAATCTGGAATAAGACAATTTTTAATGATACGACATATCTTATGAAATGTCAATAAAAAAATATTTGTGGAATTTTGTGCAGCGTTCAATTTAGAAGAGTCTTCATCACGGGGGAACATCACCTGTTCAAGAGATCCACCACTTCCTCATAGAGATTTTGTACCGTAAATCCAAACTTTTCAAACAATACACTTCCCGGTGCTGATGCACCAAATCTGTTTATCCCTATCACTTTGCCGTCCATACCAACATATTTGTACCATCCATCAGGTACCCCCGCTTCTATAACCACCCGCCTCCTTACACCCTTCGGCAACACACTCTCTTTGTAATCTTCGTCCTGCTCCTCAAACAACTCTACACACGGCATACTAACAACTCTCACATTTACAGGCTCTCTGACCAACCTTTCGTAAACTGAGAGTGCTATCTGTACTTCCGAACCGGTAGCAATTATTATAACATCCGGGTTACCATCCGAATCTGCCAAAATGTACCCACCCCTATGCACACCGTCTGCAGGTGCATACTTATTCCTATCTATCAAAGGCAGTTTTTGTCTTGTAAGAACCAACGCAACAGGCCCCTCACTCCTCTTAAGGGCAATCTTCCACGCCTCCAAGACCTCCAAAGCATCAGCCGGTCTTATCACCCAAAGGTTAGGTATAGCTCTCAACGCAAAGAGATGTTCCACCGGTTGGTGAGTTGGGCCATCTTCTCCTATACCTATAGAATCATGGGTAAAAATGTATATAACATGGACCCCCATGAGTGCAGCCAACCTAATAGCAGGCCTCATATAGTCCGAAAAGACCAAAAATGTCGCCCCATAAGGTATTATCATATTGCTCAACGCCATGCCATTCAATATAGCTCCCATTGCATGCTCCCTGACACCAAAGTGTATATTCCTACCACACTTATCCACACCAAAATCCCCAAAGCCCTTAAGGTAAGTGTTATTAGAAGGCGCTAAGTCTGCAGAGCCACCCACCAACATCGGTAGCGAACTCGATATTCTGTTCAAGACCTCCCCTGATGCCTTACGAGTAGCAACTGCCCCTCCCTTTCCAAAATCCGTAAAAAGTTCCTCCCAATTCACACTCAGCTCATTTTTACTCCAATGGTCCCATTCTTCTGCAAGTTTCGGGTACTCCTTCCTGTATGCCAAAAACAGCTCATTCCACCTTCTCTCAACATCCTTGCCTCTCTCAACTGCAACTCTCATATAACTAAGAACTTCATCAGGGACATAAAACGGTTCGGCCGGCCAGTTAAAGCGCTCTTTTACCAGCTTAACCTCATCTTCACCCAAAGGTGCACCATGAGCAGCAGCTTTATCCTGTTTGTTAGGACTACCATATCCTATGTGCGTCCTTGCTATTATCAAGGAGGGTTTATCCCTTTGCTCAATAGCGGCAGCGATAGTCTTCTCCACTGCATTTAAGTCGTATCCATCTACCTTTCTAACATCCCAGCCATAAGCCAAAAACCTGCCCGCAACATCTTCGGAAAAGGCAAGGTCGGTACTACCTTCTATCGTAATCCTGTTATCAGAATATATGTATACTATATTACCAAGTTTAAGGTGCCCAGCTATAGATGCAGCCTCAGATGAAACACCCTCCATTATATCACCGTCGCTCAAAATAGCAAATACACGGTAATCTACAATTGGAAACCCGTCTCTGTTAAAGTATTCAGCGAGGTATCTTTCTGCCATAGCCATACCTACCCCGGTAGCAAACCCCTGTCCAAGAGGCCCTGTTGTCATCTCCACACCTACCGATGGGTCGTACTCAGGGTGGCCAGGTGTCTTAGAACCCCACTGTCTAAACTGCTTCAGGTCCTCCAAAGTAAGATTATATCCAGTCAGGTAAAGTAATGAATAAAGGAGTGCAGAGCCGTGCCCTGCAGAGAGAACGAATCTATCTCTATTAGCCCACTTCGGGTTAGCAGGATTATGCTTCAGAAACCTGCTCCAGAGTACATAAGCTATCGGGGCATCTCCCATAGGCATACCTGGATGCCCCGATTTCGCCTTTTCAACCATATCTATGCTAAGCATCCTTATAGTATTAATACACAGCTCATCTATGTTCAAAGCAACACCCCCCAACAGGACCTAAGTAGCCCTGATCTCCTGTCTCATAAATTTCACATAAGAGATGGCAAAGCATACAAGCATCAACGCTATAAGGCTAACAAACTGTGGCCATACCACCATGATACTCTGCCCCAAGGGAAGTGGTGTTGGAAGCAGACCTTTGAGTTGGCTCTGAAAAACCACTCCAAACACCCTAACAGACGGATTGAGTATAGCGATAGAAATCTCTTCAAAGAGAACCGCAGGAGAAATCCTCATAATCATGCTCTTCACGGTTTCATGCTTCGCAACGACGGCTGCCGTAGCCGTTTTGGTAATAGGCACCGCTTTGTCTGCAATAACACCTGCTATCATGTACATAAAGAATGTAAAAAATATCCACACCATTATGGAGACCAATGCTGACGTTGAGGTTCTTTCGAATAGTATTGAAAACAGGATACCAAGACTCAACCAGAACGATATGTATATAGTACTTGCAACGAAGAATACAAACACTCTTCCAATCTCCTCTGCATTAGGAACAACCCCAAGAGCATACATGCTTACCCCTGCTATTATCACTATAATGCTGGCTATTGTAATTGCAACCGTGGCTACACCAGCCCAAAACTTACCGTTTATCACCGCATCTCTATATATAGGCTGAGACATAAGGAGACTCAATGTGCCCCTTGCTCTTTCACCGCTTATAGCGTCAAAACCCAGAATTATCCCGATTAAAGGCCCAAAAAAGCTTATAAAGAAAACAAAGGATGGCACGGCACCTGCAGAAGAGGAAAGCAATGTTAAAAATAGATACTTCTTGTCAGCAGTAGCTGATATACCTTGACTCGCCATGTAAGAAACGGAAAGACTCGTAACAAATATAATAAGAAACAGTATCAAAAACCTCTTACTTCCAAAGTAATCTGCTAACTCCTTCCAAAATACAACTCTCACGCCAGACATTGCCATCACCCTTCCTGGAAGTATCTCATGTATATCTCTTCAAGGCTGTACTCTTTACCCCTGACTTCTACAGGTAACAACCCTTTCTCCACGATAGTCTTTATAATTTCATGTTTCTTATCATCCTCATATCTCAGCACAAACACCTCTCCTAAAGTATTAACTTCTGCAACACCCTCTATTTTTTGCAACTCTGACACATAGCCCGGATCAAACCTATCCATTTGCACCTTCATTATACCCGTCCTACCACCAAACAGCTTTTGACCTATCTCCTCTATGCGTCCCTGCGCAACCATCTTACCATGGAAGAGTATTCCCACTCTGTCGCATATTCTCTGCACCTGATAAAGTAAGTGAGAAGACAACATAAATGTTATACCTTCCTCTTTACTCATTCTAACTATCAGATTAAGAATATGCTCTACCCCCTCAGGGTCTATACCCGTAGTAGGCTCATCAAGTATGATAAGTTTCGGGTCTTTTACAAGCACCCCTGCAATCCCTAACCTTTGCTTCATACCTTTCGAGAATGTACCAACCTCCCTATTCATCACATCCTTCAAACCAACTTCCTCCAAAAATCTCTCTATCCTCGGGAGGGCATCTTTATCCGATATCCCATTCAACCTCGTAAGGTACAACAGGTTTTCCTTTGCCGTAAGCTCTTCGTAAAAACCTACATTCTCAGGCAGATACCCCGTAACCCTTTTCACCTTCATTGGCTCGAGTGTAGAATTATACCCGTATATTTTCACATACCCAGAGGTTGGTTCCGTAAGTCCAAGCATCATTAGTACCGTCGTGGTTTTGCCAGCACCGTTGGGGCCGAGGAGACCAAATATCTCCCCGGCTCTTATATTAAAACTAAGATTATCAACTGCCTTAAAGTTGTTGTAAACCTTCGTCAATTCGGAAGCTTCAACTACCCACTCCATTTTTATCGCCTCTTTAGTCTGATAAATATACCAATAAGTATCAGAAGCACTATTATAATAACCGCAACGCCTACCCATCCCCATGTAGTTGGAACATTTACTGTAACTCTCAAGTCCAAAGAAGTTCTGCTTTGTTTACCAACCGCACTCACACTAACCATGTAATCACCGGGTATCGTCCTTTCTGGAGCCTTAAATGTTATATCTACCTTTGTGGGTTTTTGCACCTTGGCGTAAGGCTCTATCACAGCTATTTTATCCGGTTTAAACTTTACCTCCCAGCCATTTGGCTTACTCGCAAAGAGAGAGACATTGGTAATAGACGCAGAACCCTCATTCCAAAGATAGAGTATAAGGTGCTTTTCCTTGCCTGCAACGATGTCAAAGTTCAACCTTCTTGTCTCCGGTATCATCCTCAACTTATATGTACCCGTCACAACAGCAGTAAGCTTTATTTCTGCCTTCTGCTTACCTGCACGAGCTATAAGCTTAACAGGATACGAGCCCTTCTTCACCAGCTCTGGGGGTATCACGGTAAACATAACCGTTTCTGAACCATCGGCATCCATCTTCATAGAGTCTATCTTTTTCTCCTCTTCCCACTTTGGAGTGATATAGCTACTCCACCCTTCAGGCACTATCATACTAAACTCTACCACTCTACTCTTGGTAGATTTATTCTTAACGCTTACTTCAAACGAAAACTTACTACCCGCAGGATTCTGCATTGTAGGATATTTGGATGTAAGTTTGATACTTTCCTTTGTCTTCTTCTCCTTTGCAACTTTTCCACCTCTCAGTTTTACCGTAAACGGAAGCTCTTCCGAAACACTTCCATCTGATGTAACTCCCTTTATCACAAATTTATAGATACCGGGAGTGGCATCTTTGGCAGGTTTGATATGGAACTTAAAGGAGACCACATTGTTCGGCTTCTTGGTACCAAGATGTATGCTATTAACGCCAAAACCATCCCACTCCGAGCTCAAAAGCATAACATCCCAATTTTTTGCCTTTGGATCCTTAACTAATGTGAGCTTTACATTTTCAGGGACTTTTCCTGTGTTAATCAGCTTTACATCGAGGTCCACTTTGTCTTCCGTCCCTATAACAAGTCCAGTAAACTGCGCATAAATAGAAAACCCTTTCTCACCTTGGGCATAAACGGAGAAGGGCAATGCAACAAGAGCTACCACAAGCAGCAAGAACACAGCCTTCTTCATCGGTACCTACCTCCTCAACAAAGATTTCTCAAAGAAAATTTACACTTACAGTATTATACTCCCACCAAAAGATATGTCAATACCTCTGCCAGCTTAAAAAACGGTCACCTCACGTTCCTCTTTACTTAGAAAAGCCAGCCTCACACGGGCATCACAATACCTCTGTAAAAGCCCTGCAATCTCGTCCCGAGCTTCTATAATAGTATCATCTGGGACAGGTCCTATGCCATCTATATTTATTACTACCCTTTTACTACTATCAAGTATCTTGGAAAAGTCACCATTTCTCCAATTCCACCTTCTACACATCACATTAAGCGTAACGTCATCAAAGTAGATAACCTCTCCCTCATCTGGGTGCTCCTCTTCTTTTCCACCCAAGGGGACAAACTTCTCCTTCCCGGTAGCAAAACCGAGATGCAAATTACCCTCCACAGTATCAACATCATCACCACCGCATGGAATAAGATACTTTATAGAGACATAATTAAAAAGAGCAACTGCACTGTTAATAAACGGAATCCTTCCACCCTTCTGAACGCGCTTTATAAGAGATTTTATAGATGGAGGGTATTTATTAGGGTTCACCTTAAGCTTTCTATAGACTTCCTCCCATGCCTTTACGAACTCGTGCTCAAGCCAGTTACCCCCCTCTTTCCGCATACCTATCGCCTCTTGCAACAATTCCGCTATCGCAGGGTTTTCTATCTTGTTATCCATACCATCAACAATTACAATACCACGCCTGAAGTCTGGAAACATCTCAAACACTTCAGTATCTATAATCACACTCTTTTGCCCCATCTTGAATACCTCCCATTACAAGTTATGAGCTGGCTAATCACCTTTCTGCAACACACCAGATTTACACACCTGCTCCGCTTCCACTCCGCTCCTCCGCATACCCTTTAAGAGAGCAAGATTTTTGGCATCCATATTTCCATCCTTGGGTGTTTCTAATATCATCGGAATATCTTCAAATCTCCGGTCTTTAACCAAGAGAGAAAAGGCAGTTAAACCTATATACCCCTGCCCTATGTGGGCATGCCTATCTTTTCTACTCCCAAGAGGAAACACAGAGTCATTAAGGTGGATCGCCTTTAACCTGTCTTTACCTATCACTCTGTCAAATTCATCCCATACCTGATAGTATCCGTCGCATGTAGATATATCGTAACCTGCGGCAAAGACATGACAGGTATCAAAGCACACACCAATTCTCTCCGGGGAATCTACCTTCTGCAATATGTAGGCTATGTGTTCAAACAAATAACCCAGATTGCTCCCCTGACCTGCCGTGGTCTCAAGGAGTATCCCCGCAGATATCCCAGAAGTTTTATCAAGCACAGCTTTTATACCATCTGCAATTCTGTTTAAACCAAAATTCTCCCCCCTTCCCATGTGAGAACCAGGATGCAAAACTACATAAGGGATACCAAGTGCATCTGCCCTTCTTAATTCCTCTATCATAGAGGTCACAGACCGCTCGTACTTTTCCTTTTCCGGACTACCAAGATTTATGAGGTAGGAGCTGTGTGCTATGATCTTACGGATATGACTCTTACTCCACTTGATTTTAAACTCACTTACATCAGACAAAGAAAGCAGAGGGGCTTTCCACTGAAGCTGATTCTTTGTAAATATCTGAATGGCCTCACATCCCAAGGATTCTCCCCTGTCAATACAAAAAGAAAGGGCACCTGCAATGGACATATGTGCCCCTAAAAGCCCCATAAATCAAAGAAGTAGGACACCAAGAGGTGTCCTACTTTTCCTCCTCTACTTCGATTTTAACGCTCTTTTCTTTTTCCTCTTCCACCTTCGGAAGAGTGAGCTTCAAAATACCTTTCTTATAACTTGCCTTCACCTTTGCAGTATCAATATTCACAGGAAGAGGGATTGTTCTCGTGAAAGTTCCATAGAATCTCTCACAACGGTAATAATCCTCATCCTTTACCTCTTCTTCCCTCTTGGTCTCACCTCTAATAGTTACTGCGTCAGATGTCACCTTAATATCCACATCCTTCGGGTCAACGCCAGGCAACTCGGCATTTATAACTATGCTGTCACCTTTATCGAACATCTCCACCCTCGGAGACCATGTCGTTGTAGTAGGTGTAAGTCCCCAATCGCTGAAGAAACCTTCTATAAAGTTGTCAAACCACCTATCAAGTTCGCCCCTCATCCTCTCAATAGAACTCTTCCTTTCAGGCAGTCTCTCTGCAAGCCAACGTGCCATCCTACATCCCCCCTTCTAATAGATTTGATGTTATCTCACCTTTTGACCTTTCCTGACTTTCACTTGAAATTTTATTCACGAAAACACATATTGTAAAGTTAAATTAAGACCAAATAACGCAAGTTAGAGTGGGTAATTGGGAAATAATGCGGAAAAACCCATTTGTATCTTACTTTTTAGCTCTATTTCATCGATAATTTTTATGCCATTTACACTAAGCAAATACGCAGATACCCCCATACCTTTAACCAGTCTGCCAGAAAAACTCCCATCGTATATCTCATGTACCCCACAAGAGGGGCTTTTAGACTTTAGTACGGCAAATCTAATACCTTCTTTTATGGCAATAAGAAGTGTTCTAACCGCACCTATCATGAAAGCATCGGTTACATCCTTGCCCTCTTTATTTACAACCACCGAATCAAACGACCAGACTCCCTTCCCACCCCCTCCTTTAATCTCAGAAGGTAAGCGAGGTACCGAGAGTCCTCCTAACACTTCGGGACAAACTCCAACAGGTGTTATCCCCATCGCTTGAAGGTAAGGAAATATACTCTCCCTTACAACTCCATCGTATCTACAGTTCTCCCCAAGTAAACAGGCACTAACCAACAACCTCATAACAAAAAGAGCCCCTTTACGGGGCCCCCTCGAGCATCCTCCTTACCATCTCACTAACTGCTCTACCATCTGCCCTTCCCTTAACCCTATCCATCACAATCCTCATCACTCTTCCCATATCTTTCACACCATTTGCACCAACTTCAGTAATTGCCCCCTGAATAATGGCTTTTAATTCCTCATCAGACAAAGAAGGTGGAAGGTAGATCTCTATATACTTTATCTCTTTCTCCTCTCTTTCAGCCATTTCCTGCCTATTACCCTGCCTAAACTGTTCGGCAGCTTCCCTTCTCCTCTTCACAGCCCTCTTCAGAACAGAGATGACCTCTTCATCCGTAAGATCCCTCCGCTCGCTCCCACTCACCTCTTCATTCTTAATATCAGACAACAACATCCGTAGTACAGATAGACGCACATCATCCTTCACCCTCATTGCCTCTTTCATATCCGAGATTATCCGTTCCTTAAGTCCCACACCTATCACCTCTTCCTGTGAGACTTCCTACGAGCTGCCGCCATCTTCCTTTTACGCCTATCACTGGGTTTCTCATAAAAGGATCTCTTTCTAACCTCTTTCAAAACACCGGTACGCTGACACTCCCGCTTAAAACGCCTAAGAGCATCATCTATACTTTCATCTTCATTTACTCTTACCTTTGCCATCTAATTTCCCCCCCTTCCTCCATTCATTAAAATCCCTCTAACCAGGGGGCCAATGCATCTGCCTACCGCCTAACAGATGAAGGTGAAGGTGATACACTGCCTGCCCTCCACCTCTATTGCAGTTAAACACCAACCTAAATCCATCTTCTGCAATACCCATCTCCTTTGCAAGCATGTTCGCTACCTCAAACATTCTACCTACCAAACCGTAGTCCTTTACATCAAGAATAGTAGGTATGTGTTCCCTGGGTATGATAAGGAGATGAATGGGTGCTTGAGGCCTTATATCTTTTATAGCTATAATCTTCTCGTCTTTATAAACTATATCTGCCGGTGCTTTGCCCTCAACAATATCACAGAATATACATCTGCTCACTACAGCACACTCTCTCTTTCTACATATCTTCTTATGTAATCTATTATAACCTCATCCCGCTCATACTGCAAATGCTCCTTCAACCTTCTAATGGTATCTCTACTACCCCTACTAACCAATATCTTAACAACTTCCCGCCTCAAATACACATTATCAGACTTAAGCCTCTCAAGTAGCAAACTATCGGGATACTTTACACTATCGTACTTACCCATAGACATCTTCAGCGAAAGGTATTCCTGAAAGAGCTCATCTATACTTTTGCTGATCGAACGCCACCCCTTGGCATAATTCCCCTTATTCAAAGCTTTATTAAGCGTATGGTACGCACGCACAATCCTCGCGAAACGCAAAGATGCATCCTTCTTGTCTGGGTGCTTATCAGGATGATACTTCAAAGCAAGTCTTCTAAAAGCATTCTTTACTTCCTTCATGCCCACCCCGTTAGGGAGACCAAGCTCTCGATAGCACCACTCAAGCCCATCCATCACCTTATCCTGCTCCACCACCTCTTAATAAGCTCTGCCATCTTCTTAAATTCATCTAATCTATTATTATACAACATACTTCTTGCGTCTTCCAGTACCTCCTTTAACTTCTGCCTGTCTTCAGCTGAGAGGCTATCACCATGTTCATCAAGCCACTCATAGATCTCCCTTATGTAAAACTCTATCTCCTGCTTATAATCCTGCGGCTTCTCTTCAAAAACAACCCTTGGAAGGATCTCCCTTGAATACTTTATCCTTACTTCCTGTTTTCGTCCCGTATCCCTATCTCTTGCAGACACATTTACAATACCATCAACATCTATAAAGAAACTCACCTCTATCCTCGGTATCCCTTTAGGCAATGGAGGAATACCAGCAAGCTCAAACCTACCAAGAGAGACATTCTCAGCTGCAACATCACTCTCACCCTGAAGCACATGTATTTCCACACTTCTCTGGTTATCAGAAACGGTAGAAAAAACTTTTTTTGCCTCAACAGGTATTGGCGTTCCACGCTCCACAATCTTTGTAAACTTCCCGCCTACCGTCTCAACCCCAAGGCTAAAGGGCGTAACATCTACAAGCACTATGTCTCTAACTTCACCTGCAATAACTGCTCCCTGTATTGCCGCTCCTAAAGCAACGCACTCATCTGGATTAACGCCTGCATAGTAAGGTTCTTTCAGAATGTCCTCAACATGCTTCCTCACCAACGGAACCCTCGTGGATCCACCCACAAGTATCACCCTGTCTATATCCTCGGGAGATACACCGGCATCTTCCAAAACTGATATTATCGGACCATTCACCTTATCTACTAAGTCAGATATAATGGACTCAAACTCCTTTCTCGTAATACTCATATCCAGATGTATAGGTCCAGTCTCATCTGCAGCTATAAAAGGTATCGTTATGGCAGTGGAAGTAAGTTCCGAGAGGGCTATTTTGGCCTTCTCACACTCTTCAAACAACTTTTGAAGTGCAAGCCTATCTGCAGAGAGATCTATTCCATGTTTTGACTTGAAGTCTTCAATTACATACTTAACAAGCGCAGAATCGAAGTCGTTGCCACCAAGATGATTATTACCACTGGTTGATATGACTTCAAACACGCCATTCCCCA
>Ga0256914_1003462_pt1 | contig 12432 bp, 14 predicted proteins | sample HulkmetaG_FD_191571 | JGI IMG/M metagenome (GOLD analysis project Ga0256914, IMG submission 191571) | Hydrothermal chimney microbial communities from Main Endeavour vent field at the Juan de Fuca Ridge, Pacific Ocean - Hulk | ecosystem: Environmental > Aquatic > Marine > Hydrothermal vents ...
TCATGGGACGCGAGCTGCTGCGCCATTGAGCATCAAGGCTGACCCTTCTCTACTTCTGCCAGCAGATAGACTTCGGAACGGACCAGCTCGTCCAAGTCGAGGTAAGCCACAAACTTGCCACCGCGCACCCGCTGCTCCACGGTAGCCCGGCCGTCCGAAACCGCCACGAGGATGCCCGTGCGCACTGGATCACCCCGCTCCTGAAACCTCACTTTGTGGCCAAGGTAACGCCCAGCCTCGAAGGACGCACCGAACGGTAGCGCCACTGTTTGCGCAGCATCCGCAAGCGTTGCGCCGTATCCACCGTCTCGAGGTCCACTTCATCCCAAGCCGGGCGTCGGATCTTCAGCGCTCGTAGCGGACGACCGTTGACCACCAACTCCAACCCCAGTCTGTCAACCAACCGATCGACGGGAACGAAAGGCAGAAACGCCAATGCCAGAGGTGCCGGCGGCACCAAATCGATCTCCAGCACGCCCCAATCGCGCACGAAGTCCGAAACCGCCTGCTGCACCTCGGGGGTCGCCACCAACCCGAGCCGCTGCAAGCGGCGCAACACGCCCTCGGCCAAGCGCGCACGGAAGGCCGGCCGAGTGAGCTGTCGGCGGTCGGCACAGTGGCGCACCAGAAGCCGTCCGAATCCGGGCTGGAGATTGAGCCGCACCATCAAAGCCGAAAGCAATGCGGTGTTGAACCGCCCCGTCCTGAACCCCTTCTCGGTGACATTCTGCAGCTCCACCTCCACCTCGAGTCGCTCCACCCCATACAGCTCCAGCGCCGCTTCTCCACTCAGGGTGGACAACGCGGGCTGATAGCGGTAACGGGCCGAGAACCCCCCTTCGAGGCGGGACATCCCCACGGCTCTCAAAGTCTGAGGTGGAATGCCGTTCTCCAGATCGCAACCGTCCCCCGGCGTATCCGGCAGGCCGGTGAGCGGAACCACCAGCTCCGGCACCCGCACCTTCAAATGGCGGGGCAGAGCAAACCCGGTGAACGGATTGTTGTGCAGCAGGTAGGCGGCCACCGAAGGGCCTTCGATCTCCAATCGGGGCAGCGTCACGGAGACGGGCGTCTCCCTGAAGGTGAGTCGGACCGAAGTGAGCACCACCCGGCCCGTGAGCGCCGTCTCCAAGCCACCGTATTCGATCACCATACCGGGCGACAGCCGCCCAAAGTGCGTCGCCAACCCGTGTTCGACCAAGAGGCGGAAGCCCCAGTGGGCCGCAGCCAAGGCCACCAAAGGCAACACCGCGAGCCACAGCCAGCGCTTCCGCCCCACCGTTCACTCTCCCTGCGTTGGCCGCATGAGCGGTGCTTCCACCTCACGCCGGGCCGACTCACCGAGCAGTCGTTCGATGAGGGCCAGCGCAAAATCCATGGCGGTGCCGGGCCCCCGAGAGGTGATCACTTTACCGTCGGCCACCACCGGGTCGCTTGTGAGGCGGACGCCGGAGAGCGACATGGACTCCAGCACGCCCGGGTAGGCGGTGACCTCCCGGCCTTCCAACAACCCGGCCGAAGCCAGCACCTTGGGCGCGGCGCATATGGCGGCGGTATAACGCCCTTCCCCGGCCATGCGCTGCAGGAGACTGCGGATGCGTTCGTCCTGCTGGAGGTGATCGGCACCGGGCAAGCCACCGGGCAGCACCACCATGTCGAAGTCTTCGGAAAGCACTTGGTCCAGGGTGGTGTCCGGCATCAGCACCACACCCCGGCTGCACTTCACCGGCCCCGGTTCCAAGCCGGCGGTGACCACTTCGATGCCGGCCCGCCGCAACAGGTCGATGACGGTCACCGCCTCCAGTTCTTCACACCCCTGGGCCAGGGGTACCAATACCCTTGCCATGGTCGGCTTCTCCTTGCGTTGGTGAATGGAGATTCCATTCTGCACCACCACCGCCCACCGGAAAACGGCACCGGCCGGCGACGCCTCGAGGGCGCAAAGGATTATGGTCGAGAACAGTGGAGGAAAATGCGACCGCCTCCACTTTTCGATCGGCACAAAGGATCAGGAAGCGCGGCCGCGTGCGAAGATGGCCATCCCTTTGAGGAGATTGAGCGCCTCATTGAGCTCGTAGTCCCGCTGCCACAACGGCTGCGCTTGGCGGTCCGCCTTCTTTTTCTTGCGCTTGGCCTCCGGGTTCTCCAGGTGGTCGGCAAGATCGGCCTCACGCAGCTGCAGAGCGTTGCGCTCGATCTGCTCCACTTTGACTCGGCTCAGAAGGATGTCGGGCTCGATCCCCTCGGCCTGGATCGACCGGCCGCTGGGAGTGTAGTAGCGCGCAGTGGTCAGCTTGATGGCGATCTTGCCGCTGATGGGGATGATGGACTGGACCGACCCCTTGCCGAAAGTGGTACGCCCCATGATGACCGCCCGCTTGTGGTCCTGCAACGCGCCGGCGACGATCTCCGAAGCCGAGGCCGAGCCTTCGTTGACCAGCACCACCAGCGGCGCACCTTGGAGCTCGTCACCCGGCTGGGCGCGGAATTCCATGCGCGATGCCGGGTCCCGGCCCTGGGTATAGACGATGAGCCCTTTGTCGAGGAAGGCGTCGCTCACCGCCACCGCCGCTTGCAACACCCCTCCGGGATTGTTGCGCAAATCGAGCACCAACCCTTGGAGGCGCCCGCCGTTCTTCTTCTCCAGCTTGCGGATGGCGCGCAACATGTCCTGGGCGGTGGGCGCCTGGAACTGAGAGAGACGCACATAGCCGAAACCGGGCGCCAACTGCTCCCACTTGACGCTGGCCTGCTTGATGATGGCGCGGGTGATCTCGAACACCAGGGGCTTGGGCTCGCCGGCGCGCCGGATGGTGAGTTTGATGCGGGTACCGGGCTTGCCACGCATGATCTTCACCGCGTCGGTGAGACTCATCCCCTTCACCGGCTTGTCGTCGAGGCGGATGATGAGATCTCCGGCCTTGATCCCCGCTTTTTGCGCCGGGGTATCGTCGATGGGGGCGATCACCTTGATGAAACCGTCCTCCATGCCTACCTCGATGCCGAGGCCGCCGAACTCCCCGCTGGTGCCTTCTTGAAGCTCTTTGTAATCCTCCTCGTCCAGATAGGCGGAATGGGGATCCAGACCCTCGAGCATGCCGCGGATGGCGTGGTCGAGCAGTTCACGGTCGGTGACCGGCTCCACGTAATCCTGCTTGATGCGTCCGAAGACGGTGGCGAAGATGCGCAACTCCTTCAGCGGCAGTCCCTCGTCCTTGGGCGCCTCCCGCGCCTCGAGCGCGGGCAGCCACGACACCAAGAGCAGCGCCGACAACAGTCCTGATCGAAGCCAGACCTTCATGAACGCACCTCAGCCCGTGCCGCGCCTGGATCGACGGCGGCACCAGAGCACCGGATCCACCGGCTTGCCGTGGCGCCGGATGCCGAAATAGATGCCGGGTTCGCCCAAGCCGCCGCTGCGGCCGGCCAGGCCGATGACCTCGCCTTCGCGAACCCAGTCCCCCACCTCTTTGAAGAGGCCCTGGTTGTGCCCGTAGAGGGTCATATAGCCGTCCCCATGATCGATGATGAGGAGGAGGCCGTATCCCCGCAGCCAGTCGGCGTAAGCGACACGGCCTCCGTGAACCGCTTTCACCTCCCGCCCTTCGGGCGCCCTGATTATAACCCCCTCCCACCGCAGGTTACCGATTTTCTCGGCGCCGAAAGCGTTGGCCAGGCGCCCCTTCAAGGGCCAGGGCAAACGCCCGCGGCGGCCTCCGAAAGGCTTGTGCTCGGGCACCGCAAGGGCTTCTGGGTCACGCACCGCCTCGGCCACCAACCGATCCAGCCGGCGGGCATCCTCCTGCAAGCGTCGCAGGCGACGGTCGCCCTGCTCGAGCTCGCCCTCCAGCCGTCTCACCAGATCCTGCTGCGCCCGCTTCTCCTTTTCGAGCGCCGCCTTCTCCTCCTCGAGGCGGTGGGCCAGCGTTTGCTGTCGGCGTCGCTCTGTTTCGGTTTCCCGCTCCAGCTCGGCGAGGCGCTCCAGATGGGATTCCAGCTCGCGCAGCTTTCGAACACGCGCCGCGGCCAGATAATCGTGGTAGGCCAGCATGCGCTGCAGACGCAAGGGATCTTCTTGGTTGAGCAGGAGCTTGAGCCGCTCCTCGCGGCCGGCCAGATAGGCCGCGCGCACCAGCGCCCCCAGCTCCGCCCGCAGCCGGCCGATCCGCTTCGCCTCCTCGGCCCGCGCTTCGGACAGGGTTTGCAGACGGGCATCGAGCGCCTTGCGCGTCGCCTCGAGATCGCGCAGCCGACGGGCCAGATCGCCGATGCGGCGATCCAACGCAGCCAACTCGGCGGTCAGGCGATCACGGGCCTGCGCTCTGCCGGCCTGCGCGCTTTCCAATTCCTGGATGGCCTTCTCCAACCGCGCCCGTTCGGGCTCGGGCGCGGCGCTCCACGCGAGCGCGGGCAGAAGCAGCAGCCACAGTCCCTGCTCAATCCTTGGCAGGCGCGTCTTCCTTCTCTTCGTCAAGGAATTCCAGCAACGGATGGCCGGTCATCTCCATGGGTTGGGGCAACCCCATGATTTGCAATAGAGTGGGCGCCACGTCGCACAGGGCACCACCGTCGAGCACGCGGGCGGGACGATCGCCGAAATAGACGATGGGCACCGGATTGGTGGTGTGCGCGGTATAGGGCTGCCCGGTCTCCTCGTCGAGCATCTTTTCGCAGTTGCCGTGGTCCGCGGTGATGAGCATGGCGCCTCCCACCTTGTGTACCGCCCGGGTCACCCGTCCCAGGCACTCGTCCAGCGTCTCCACCGCCTGGACCGCGGCTTCGAAGTTGCCGGTATGGCCCACCATGTCGCCGTTGGCGTAGTTGACGATGATGGCATCGTAACGCCCGCTCTCCACCGCCTCCACCAGCCGATCGGTCACCTCCGGCGCGCTCATCTCCGGCTTGAGGTCATAGGTCGGCACGTTGGGCGAGGGCACCAGGATGCGGTCTTCGCCCTCGAAGGGATCCTCTCGCCCGCCGTTGAAGAAGAAGGTGACGTGGGCGTACTTTTCGGTCTCCGCCAGCCGCAACTGCCGCAGGCCGAGATTGGCGATGTACTCGCCGAAGACGTTTTTCAGCTTCTCCGCGGGAAAGGCCACATGGACATCCCATTCCTTGTGGTATTCGGTGAGGGTGACGAAATCTCCCAGGCGCGGCCAGCGCGTACGGACGAAACCATCGAAATCGGGCTCGATGAAGGCACGAACGATCTGGCGGACGCGATCCGACCTGTAATTCATGCTGATCAGCACGTCACCGTCCTCGATCCGCACCGGCGCCTCACCGGGCGGCACGATTCGGGTGGGTTTGACGAATTCGTCGGTCTCGCCGCGGGCGTAGGCCATCTCCAGCCCCTCCACCGCCGTGGGAGCCTCGAACTCGGCATGGCCGTTCACCATGAGCTCATAGGCCACCTGGATCCGTTCCCAGCGGTTGTCCCTGTCCATGGCGTAGTATCGCCCCACCAAGGAGGCGATGCGGCCCCGCCCCACCTCCTGGAAAACGGCGTCCATGGCCTCCAGCGAAGGGCGAGCGCTCTTGGGCGGCATGTCGCGGCCATCGAGAAAAGCGTGCACGTAAATGCGTTCGGCGCCGCGTTGGACCGCCAAGCGCACCATGGCATGAATGTGCTCCTCATGGCTGTGGACGCCACCGGGAGAGAGCAGCCCGAAGACGTGAACGGCGCCGCCGTTCTCCACCGCCGTGTCCACCGCCCCGGTGAGGGTGGCGTTGTTGAAGAACGAGCCGGTGCGAATGGAACGACTCACCCGGGTGAACTCCTGATAGACGACCCGACCGCTGCCCAGGTTGATGTGGCCCACCTCGGAGTTCCCCATCTGTCCGCTGGGCAGGCCCACCGACGAACCCGAGGTGTGCAACACATTGTGGGGATACTCGCGCCAGAGGCGGTCCCACACGGGCGTACGGGCAGCGGCGATGGCGTTGTAATCCGTCTCTTCGCGCACTCCCCAGCCATCGAGGATGATGAGGACGACAGGTCGCGGTGTTTTGCTCATTCTTCTCTTTTGCCTTGACGGCGCCCGCGCGATACCGTCGGCCGACGCCCACCGACCGGCATCCGCCGGACGAAAAAAGAAATTTTAACAGATGCCCGTGGCTGGAGGGGATGCCGCCGAACGCGGCACAACCCCGCCGCCCGGGAGGAAAAACAGTGTATCATTGTATTAATGTGTAATGATTTTGTGGATCAGTCCCCGCGATTGCGTCGAACCACAGCAGACGAGGAACCGGTCGTGACCAAAGAAGCACCGCAAAAGAGCGATTCACTGGAAGTCTTCCAGGAAGGGACGTCGCTGCTTGGCAGCGACCGGGACATCGAGCGCGCCTCCCGTTCGCTCAAAGCCATGTCCCATCCCTTGCGCCTGAAAATCCTTTGCACCCTGGGTGAAGAGGAGGTCAGCGTCCACGAGATCGTCAACCGCGTGGGCTCATCGCAGAGCAACATCTCCCAACACCTGGCCATATTGCGCGACAAAGGCATCTTGGACGCGCGTAAGGAGGCCAACCGCGTCTATTACCGGGTGGCCGACAGCCGCACTCTGCAACTGATCGGCATGATGCGGCAGGTCTTCTGCACCCGTTCCCACTGAGCGCCGAACGTCCCCCTGCGGCGTGGCCCGCGATGGTTGCGCTATAATCACGCCCTTTCTGCGCAACCGTCCAGCGGATCCACCGCATGCAACAGCTACTGGAGTTCGTCGCCAACCATCTGCTTCTGGTCCTCACCTTCGTGGGACTGGCCGCCGCGCTGGCCTGGACCACCTTCTTCGATCCGGTGGCCAAGGCCGCCGTCACCCCTCTGCAGGCCACCCCCCTCATCAACCACGAAGACGCCGTGGTGCTGGACGTCCGGTCCATCGCCGAATACAACAAGGGGCACATCGTCAACGCCATCAACATTCCACTCAACGGCCTGGGCAAGCAACTCCAACAACTGGAGAAATACAAAGACCGCCCCATCATCGTGGTGTGTCGGTCGGGCTCCCGCTCGGCCATGGCGGCGCGCATGCTTCTCAAGAAAGGCTTTACCGAAGTGCACAATCTCAAAGGCGGCATGATGGCGTGGGAAAACGCCGGCTTGCCGGTGAAACGCACTTGACACTCAAACCCAATGGCATCGAACCGGGTATCCAAAAATGAGCGACACCAACTCTGAACGACAATTCACCATCCAGCGCATCTACACCAAAGATGTCTCTTTCGAGACGCCCAACACGCCCGAGATCTTCCGCCAAGAGTGGCGGCCGCAGATCAACGTCAACATCAACAACGCAGTCAAGGATCTGGGCGAAGGCAACATCGAAGTCTCGCTGACGGTCACCGTCACCGCCAAGCTGCAGGAGAAGACCGCCTTCTTGGTGGAAGTGACCCAGGCCGGGATCTTCCTCGCCAAGGGCATTCCCGAAGAGGAGATGGGTCCGCTGCTCGGCATCTATTGTCCCAACGTCATCTTCCCCTATGTCCGGGAGGTGGTGTCCGACCTGGTCACCCGAGGAAGCTTCCCTCAATTCCTGCTGGCGCCGGTGAACTTCGAAGCCCTCTATGCGCAGCGCATGGCGCAGCAACAGAGCCAATCCGAGGAGCAGCCCGCTTCGGAACACTGAACCCCGCAGCCCATGGCCGGAGGCATATGCATCGCCGTGCTCGGCGCCGGATCCTGGGGCACCGCCTTGGGTGTGCTGCTGGCCCGCCACGGCCACCGCGTGCGCCTTTGGGGACACGATCCCGAAGCGGTGGCGCGACTGCGCCGGGAAGGCGAAAACCGTACCTTCCTCCCCGGCGTCCCCCTGCCCGCAGGGTTGGAGCCGGTGGCCGAGCTGGAAGCCGCCCTGGACGGCGCCGACGAGATCCTGATCGCGGTGCCCAGCCACGCTTTCCTGGAGGTGTTGGAACGCATCGCCGAGATCCAGCCCAGACCGGAGACCCTCGCCTGGGCCACAAAGGGATTGGAGCCCCACGGCAAACGATTGCTCCACGAAGCGGCGGCGGAGCGCTTTCCCTCAGCCCGACTGGCGGTCCTTTCGGGCCCCACCTTCGCCATGGAAGTGGCGCGCGGGCTGCCCACTGCGGTCACCGTGGCCGCCACCGACGTGGAACACGCCCACCGCTTGGCCGGCTGCCTGCACGGGGACACTTTCCGCGCCTATACCACGGACGACATGGTGGGCGTCCAGGTGGGCGGCGCGGCCAAGAACGTGATGGCCATCGCCGCCGGCATTTCTGACGGGCTGGGTTTCGGCGCCAACGCCCGGGCCGCGCTCATCACCCGGGGGCTGGCGGAGATCACCCGCCTGGGCCTGGCCTTGGGGGGACGGCCGGAAACCTTCATGGGGCTGGCCGGCCTGGGCGACCTGGTGCTCACCTGCACCGACGATCAATCCCGCAACCGGCGCATGGGGCTGGCCTTGGCCGAGGGCCGATCGCTGGAGGCGGCGTGCAACGCCATCGGGCAGGAGGTGGAGGGGGTCGCGGCGGCCCGCGACTTCCGCCACCTGGCCCAAGAGCAGCGCGTGGAGATGCCCATCACCGAAGCGGTCTACCAGGTGTTGTTCGAAGGGTTGGCACCGGAAGCGGCGGTGCACGCCCTCCTCTCCCGCCATCCCAAGGAAGAGCGGGAGTCCCTCTGACGCCGTCCGGTCGGCACTGCTGACGCAACGGACATCAAGACCCACCGGCGAATCCCTGTTGACGCCAGGCCTCGTAGACGGCCACCGCCACCGCATTGGAGAGGTTCAAGCTGCGCTGGCCCGGCCGCATAGGGAGTCGCAAACGCCGCTCCGGCGGCACCCGGGCCAACACTTGGTCCGGCAAGCCCCGCGTCTCGGGACCGAACAGCAACAGGTCACCGGGTTGGAAAGCCGCCTGATGGTGAAAACGCGAACCTCGCGTGGTGAAGGCGAACCAGCGCGGTGGCGCCACGGCATCCAGCAGCGCCTGAAGCGAATCGTGAACCTGGACCGAGACGAACTCATGATAATCCAACCCCGCCCGGCGCAGTCGGCCGTGATCCAGCTCGAACCCCAAAGGCGCCACCAGATGAAGCCTGCAGCCGGTGTTGGCACACAAACGAATGATGTTGCCCGTGTTGGGCGGAATCTCCGGCTGGTACAATGCCACCTCGAACATTCCAGGCTCCACCCGCCTCGCCCATGACCGAATCGCCCGATCCCCGTCTGGCCGTCGATTTCTGCGGTCTCCACTTCCAAACCCCGTTGGTGCTGCTCTCCGGCTGCGTGGGGTTCGGCGAAGAATACACTCGGGTGGAGGGCTTCTCCAACAAGGACGTGGGCGCCGTCTGCCTCAAGGGCACCACGGGCGAGGCGCGGCCGGGCAATCCACCCCACCGTGTGTTCGAAACGCCGGGTGGGCTGCTCAACGCCATCGGCTTGCAGAACCCCGGCGTCGAAACGGTGGTGAGCCGGATCCTTCCCCGGCTCGACTTTTCCGAGACCCGTTACATCGCCAATGTCTCGGGATCGACCCTGGAGGAGTACGAAGCGGTCACCCGCCGCTTCGACGACTCACCGGTGGACGCCATCGAGATCAACATCTCCTGCCCCAACGTGAAGGAGGGCGGAGCGGCTTTCGGCAACGACCCCGAGATGTCCGCCCGTGTGGTGGAGGTCTGCCGGCGCGCCACATCCAAGCCGCTCATCACCAAACTCTCGCCCAACCAGACCGACATCGCCGAGAACGCCCGCCGCTGCCTGGAGGCGGGCAGCGACGCCTTTTCCGTGATCAACACCCTCATGGGGATGGCCATCGACATCGACAGCCGCACTCCGGTGCTCGGCAACGACCAGGGCGGCCTCTCCGGCCCCGCCATCAAGCCGGTGGCCCTCCTCAAGGTGCACCAGGTCTATCAGGTGACCCGAGATCATGGGGTGCCCATCATCGGGCAGGGCGGGATCACCTGCGCCGAGGACGCCATCGAATTCCTCATCGCCGGCGCCACCGCCGTCGGCGTGGGCACCGCCCTTTTCTACGACCCTCTGGTGTGCCGTCGCATCAATCAAGGCATCCTCGACTACCTGGACCGCCACGGGTTGGCGGAAGTGGGTCAAATCACCGGCACTCTGCGACTCAATCGACAAAGAGAGCCCGCCTGCGGCTGCTGATTGTCAATAAAATCTCCATGCTGCCGACGTAAACTGTCGCTCTTCGAGTTCAATGATCCGGAACACAGGAAAGCGAACCATGGCCAGTCACAGTCCGGTCGCCCCTTCCGCCGAGGTGCTTCGCCATTTCAGTCCGCTGGACGAGGCACCCCTCCACCGCCTGGAAGAGATTGCCCGTGAGGCGGAGTGGCGCCAGGCGGGCCGTAAAGAGGTATTGATGGAGCTGGGCGACACGGATGAACACAGCCTGTTCCTAATCAAAGGCAACATCCTTCTCGAAGCCGCAGATGGACGCAAACGGATCATCAAACACACCGATCCGGCCGCCAACTCTCCGCTTTCTCGACTGCGTCCCAGCCGTTACCGGGTCACCGCCTTGACCCCAGTCCAATACGTGAGGATCGACAACGCCGTTCTCGACCGCCTACTTCAAGAAGAAGACACCTCGGAATTGGCTTCTTCCCATTACTATGTGGTGGAAGAGGGCGGCAACGGCAGCGAGACGGCCGATTTCGCCAGCCAGGCGCTGGCCCAGATCTATGAGGATCTACACCACGATCGGCTGCTCCTTCTTTCCTGGCATCCCGTGGCACTGGGCGTCACGCGGGGACTGCTCGATGACGAACGGGAGCACGACGAACGCACTGCCTTGGCCATGCTCGATCCGGTACTGGCGCTGAAGTTGCTGCGCAAGGCGCGCGCGCCGGGTGGCGCACTGGACGAACGGCTGGACGAAGCGATGAAACGACTGCCCGAAGAGAGGATCCAGCGGCTCGCCTTCTTCAATCTTTTCCGGGAATCCTGTCGTCCCAGCAGCCGGCTCATGCAGGAGGTCTTCCGCGACACTTGGGAACAGAGCATCGCCGTTTCCCGATTGGCCGCCGAAATGGCGAGGGAACAGGGCCTGGCGCCGGTGGAGAGTGCCGCCCTGGCAGGGCTGCTCCACGGCGTGGGCAAACTGACCCTTCTCAGCTACGCCTACAACTTCTATCGAGAGGTGACCCTGGAAGAGCTGAAGATCTGCACCCAGATGTTTTCCAAAGAGACCGGGCGCATGGTGCTCAACCACTGGAATCTACCCCAATCCCTGGTGCGGGGCATCAATGACTCTTTCGAATGGTCCCAAGACCACGGCGGCAGTGCACCCACCCTCAGCGACATTCTCATCGCCGCCCGCCTCTATACCCGCTTGGCACGCAAACACAAAGCACTGCGCAAAGTACCGGCACTACGCAAGCTGGAGCTCACCGACCCCAGCTCCAGCCGTGGTCAGGCCCTGCAGAATCTTGTGATCCAGGCGGTGGCCGAAGCCCGTGAAACGCTTGGGCTGATCCGCCGTAAACCGGCAGCGCGCGCCCCTGAGCCGACGACCTGAGCCCTCAGCGCTTGCGGATGTGCTCGATGTACTTGGGCAGGTCCTCTTGAACCATGCGCACCGCCTCGGCTTCCACCCGAATGCGGACGCCACTCCCCTCCAGCCTCAGATCACACCCCACGCGCCCTCGGCTCTCCAAGGGCACGGGCACCATGTCGCGGTAGGTGTAGACGTTGTCGAACAGGTCGCCGCCGGCACATGTGTCGGGCAGGTCCGCTTGCGCGCCCTCGATCAATTCGGCATCCTCGAAGACCAGTTCGATGTTTTGGCGCCAACGGGTGCGCTCTTCGGAGCCGGTCATGGTGCGGATGAGGTAGGCCGGCTCGAACCGAACGCGCACCGTGTCGCCCGAACGGTTCACCGAGCGGATGACGGAACCGGGCAAATCGATGCTGGTGAGATCCATGTCCACTCCACTGCGATGCTGATAGAACTGGCGCTCATTCTAGCCGTGGTGGCCCTGGTCATCGCCCTGATCAAGCCGTGGAATTGGTGAGGCGGCTTCACTCTTCCAACTCCTTGAGTTTGCGTGTGAGGGTGTTGCGCCCCCAGCCGAGAAGGCGAGCCGCTTCTTGCTTCCGCCCGCCGGTGGCGCCCAACGCTGCCTGTATCAGCGCACGTTCCACCTCGCGCTGAAGATTCTCGCCTCCCTCCTGGTGACGCCGGCGCACCCAGTCGGCCAAGGCCGCACGCCAGTCTCCAGCCGCCGGTGTGACGGCCGGCAGCTCGCCGGACTGGAGAAACTCCGGCGGCAGGTCCCGAAGATGGATCTCGTGTCCCGAGGCCATCACCGTGAGCCATCGCGCCAGATTTTCCAGTTGGCGCACATTTCCCGGCCAGGAAAACCCCTGAAGCCGATCCATCACTTCCGGCCGCACCGTTTTGGGTTCCGTATCTAACTCTCGCGCCACCTTTTTG
>Ga0256914_1003463_pt1 | contig 12430 bp, 11 predicted proteins | sample HulkmetaG_FD_191571 | JGI IMG/M metagenome (GOLD analysis project Ga0256914, IMG submission 191571) | Hydrothermal chimney microbial communities from Main Endeavour vent field at the Juan de Fuca Ridge, Pacific Ocean - Hulk | ecosystem: Environmental > Aquatic > Marine > Hydrothermal vents ...
GAGGCGATCCGAGACGGCCAGACGCGCTACACCGCCGTCGACGGCACGCCGGAGCTGAAGCAGGCGGTCATCGGGAAGTTCCAGCGCGACAATGGCCTGGACTACACGCCGGAGCAGATCCTGGTCTCGGTCGGCGGCAAGCAGAGTTTCTTCAATCTCTGCCAGGCACTGCTGGACGCCGGCGACGAGGTCATCATTCCCGCGCCCTACTGGGTCTCCTATCCCGACATGGTACTGCTGGCCGACGGCGTGCCAGTGATCGTCGAGGCGTCGCAGGAGCAGAACTTCAAGCTGACACCCGAACAGCTGGAACAGGCCATCACGCCGAAGACCAAGCTGCTGGTCATCAACAGCCCGTCCAATCCCACCGGCGTCGCCTACACCGAGGCGGAGCTCAAGGCACTGGGCGAGGTACTGCTGCAACACCCCCACGTGCTGATCGCCAGTGACGACATGTACGAGCACATCCTGTTCGGCGGCAGGACGTTCTCCAACATCGTCATGGCCTGCCCGGATCTCTACGACCGCAGCATCGTCCTCAACGGCGTCTCCAAGGCCTACGCGATGACCGGCTGGCGCATCGGCTATGCCGGCGGCCCCAAGGCGCTGATCCAGGCGATGAAGAAGGTGCAGTCCCAGAGCACTTCCAACCCCTGCTCCATCTCGCAGGCGGCGGCCGTGGCGGCGCTCGGCGGCGACCAGCAGTGTATCGGTGAGATGGTGGCGCAATACGAGCAGCGGCACGACTTCGTCCACCGGACGCTGGACGCGATTCCCGGGCTGAGCTGCCTGCCATCCGACGGCACCTTCTACAGTTTCCCCAACGCCCAGGGGGCCATCGACGCGGTGGACGGCATCGACGACGACGTGGTGCTGGCCGAGTACATTCTCAACGAAGCCAAGGTGGCCGTGGTACCCGGTTCGGCCTTCGGACTGCCGGGACACTTCCGCGTCTCCTACGCCACCAGCATGGACAATCTGGAGCGGGCGTTGCAGCGGATCGCCGATCTGCTGAGCGGCGATTGACGGGCGATCAAAGCGGTTGACCCTGCCCCGGCCCACCTATAGAATTCGCGCCTCAATTCCCCTGTAGCTCAGTTGGTAGAGCAGTAGACTGTTAATCTATTGGTCGCTGGTTCGAGTCCAGCCGGGGGAGCCAGACAGCAAAAAGGCCCTGCAACGCAGGGCCTTTTTTTTCGTCCGTCTCCGGCAAATATCACCGGCTCATTTGTATTCGATGATCTCGAAGTTGTTGCGGCGGCGGTCGCGGTAGTACTTCATCAGGCCGATGACGTTGGCGAACTTGCCGATCAGCGTGTACTTGGCGTAGGTGCGGGCATCGGCTGGCGTATCGCCTTCGCTGAGGCGGTAGCGGTACATGCGCCACATGAGCAGCGGATAACCCAGCAGCAGCACCAGGCTGGCGCCCCTGGTCGGGATCAGCAGCAGCAACGTCGTCGCCGGCACGACCAGCCCCCAGAACCAGGTGCTCATCTCTTCACGCAATGCGTCGCGATCGCGCTGTTCGGGGTTGAGGTTGGCCCAGGCGCCGATGGCATGCCCGGCCCGGACGGCCCGCGTCCACCACTGGCGAAAGGTGCTGATCTCGGCATCGTGATAGGCCATGGCGTGGTCGAGCTTGTGGATCCGATAGCCCGCTGCCTTGATGCGGGTGGCCAGTTCCGGCTCCTCACCAGCGATGAGGTCGGGATTGAAACCGCCGACTTCGTCGAGCACCCGGGCGCGAACCATCGAAATCCCGCCGAACTTGCCGATGTCGGTGATCTCGCCAGCGGCCGACTTCCACTCCAGCGCGCACATGCGATTGTAGATGGAGCGTTCCGGCGCCATCTCCTGCAGGTGGCCCGTCACCGCGCCGTAGGACGGATTGTTGCCCAGCGTCATTTCGGCGATGTGCAGCCAGCCGGGCGCGAGCTTGCAATCACCATCGATGAACTGGATGTATTCGATCCCGGGATATTGCCGCTGGAGGTGAGCAAAGCCTTCATTGCGTCCACGCGCGGCGGAAAACGGTCGGGAAGGGTCGAGGCGCAACACGTCGACGCCAAACGAGGCCGCGAGCTCCGGGCTGCCGTCGCTGGAGCCGGAGTCGACATAGACGATGGGCGCATCGAGATCCGACAACGACTCGAGGCAGGCACGCAGCCGATGGCCTTCGTTCCTGCCGATGACGACGATACCGGTGGCGGCGCTGTCTGCTTTCATTCCGTCGTGACTGCTCCTGAGTGGGCGGCCAGTCTAGCAGGCCGCTCCGGGGGCTTTCAGTTTACCAATGCTCAAAACGGCCGTGTTGGCCATGCGTTTTGTTGTTCTTGCATGCGGGGCACTCCGGCATAATAACGTCTTCGCTCACGCAATCCGAATCGACCGACCATGCGCAATGACGCCCTACCCAGCTGCGATACCCACGGCACCGGCATGATGGATGCCGACACGGCGCTGAAACGCCTGCTCGATGCGGCCCGCCCCGTCGAGGATACCGAGACCGTACCGATCCTCGATGCCCTTGGCCGCACAACGGCGCGGGAGGTGACTTCCACCATCGACGTACCAGGCCACGACAACAGTGCGATGGACGGCTACGCGGTCCGCGCCGCCGATGTCCCCACCGCCGGCACGAGGCTGCGGGTCACCCAGCGGATCGCCGCCGGCAGCCGTGGCGCACCACTCCAACCCGGCACCGCGGCGCGGATCTTCACCGGGGCGCCCATTCCACCCGGCGCCGACGCGGTGGTGATGCAGGAGAACTGTGAAGCCGACGGCGACGAGGTGGTGATCGGCCAGGCGGTCGAAGCCGGGCTCAACATCCGTCCACGAGGCAACGACATGGGCAAGGGCGAAGTGGCCATCGCCGCCGGCACGCGGATCGGCCCGGCACAGATGTCGCTGGCCGCCGGCGTCGGCATCGACCGGATCGAGGTCTTTCGCCGGCTGCGGGCCGCGATCCTCTACACCGGCGACGAGATCGTCGAGCCGGGACGGCCGCTGGGACCGGGACAGATCTACAACTCCAACCGCTACGCGCTGCGCGGACTGCTGCAGTCGCTGGGCGTCGACATCTGCGTCGACCGGCACGTCGAAGACGACTTCGAGGCCACGCGGCAAGCCTTCCTCGACGCCTCGCGCCAGGCGGACATCGTCCTCTCCAGCGGCGGAGTCTCCGTCGGCGGCGAGGATCACGTCAAACCCGCCATCGAGGCCGAAGGCCGACTCGACCTGTGGAAGATCGCAATGAAACCAGGCAAACCGCTGGCCTTCGGCGCCATTGGCAACGCCACCGTCTTCGGCCTGCCCGGCAACCCCGTCTCGGTCTTCATCACCTTCCTGCTCTTCGTCCGGCCATGGCTGCTCAAGACCCAGGGCTGCCGCGATCCCCTTCCCCGCAGCCTCCCCGTGCGGGCCGGCTTCGACTGGCCGAAACCGGGCATCCGCCGCGAATTCGCCCGCGCCCGCATCGGCGTCAACGACACGGGAGAGATCGAGGCGACACTCTTCCCACGGCAGGGATCGGATGTCTCCAGCTCGGTGGCCTGGGCCGATGGCGTCGTCGTCATTCCCGAGAACCGGACGGTCTCGAAAGGCGAGACCGTGCAGTATCTGGGGTTTGCCGACTTGCTGGCGGGGTATTGAGCACCCGGTCGAGGTAAGCGATCAACCGCGCCCTCACCGCCTCTTTCCCCAACGACGCAATATGCCGCGCACCGGGGACGATCCACAGCTCACGCGGCCTCCCGGCCGCGTGATAGAGAAGACGGCTGTGTTGCGGCGGAACGATCCCGTCATCGGCGCCATGGATCAGCAACACCGGTGTCGGCGCGAGCTTGGCGATATCCTCCCGCAACACCGGCTCGCCGGGAATCAATACCGGCACGAAAATCGATACCGGTCGCAACCACCACACGGCGGACACTTTCTCCCGGACGATACCGCGAAAATCGGAAAATGGGCTGTCGAGCACGACGGCGGCCACCGGATAGCGATCTTGCCATCGTGCCACCGCGGCGATGGCGAGCGAGGCACCCAGGCTCTGTCCGAAAACGACGACCGGCCGCCCGGCCGCTTCCGGCTGCTTCGCAACGGTCGCCATCACCGCGCCGAAATCCTCGATTGCGTTTTCCACGGTCGAAACGCCACCGGAACGACCATACCCGCGATAGTCGTAGAGCAGGACATTGAAGTGACGCCTCGGCAACCACAGGACGCTGGCCTGATGGTAACTGATGTTCTGGGCATTGCCATGAAGAAAAACGATGGTTGCTCCGACCGGCGGCTTCCCCGGCAGGAACCAGCCATGCAGGAAGACCCCGGGAGCCGGCTCGATCGAGACTTCACGGTAACGAACCTCGAAGTCCCCAGGCGTGGCCACCAGCTTGCCTTGCGGCACGAAGAACACACCGCCACAGCCGAGCAGCAACGACACCGAGCCGATGCAAAGGCTCCGCCACGGGCGTATCAGCTGAGCCACCCACCGTGATGGAGAGATCGTTACGCCCGGCCAGGCGGGTTTGACACTCATTCGGGATTCCCCTATAACCGGTCCTGCACAAAAACAGAAAAAGGGATTTCGTTATGAAAAAACGTATCGCAGCGATCTTAGCACCTTCGCTTCTCGCGCTTCCCATGATCACAACGGCCAATCCCGGCTGTGGCCTGGGGCAGCAGATCTTCGCCGGACAGACCGGCCTGGGACCACATGTTCTGGCGGCCACCACCAACGGCACCAGTTCCAATCAGCTCTTCGGCATCACCTTCGACAGCCTGGGATGCAATGCGGAGACCGTCATCACCGCGCAATTCCAGCGCAATCTCTACGTGGCCAGCAATCTCGACAACATCGCCGCCGATGCCGCACGTGGTGGTGGCGAGCATTTGCAATCACTGGCCGCATTGCTCGAAATCGCGCCGCAGGACCGGCCGGCATTTTTTGCGATGACACAGTCTCGTTACGAAACACTGTTCAATGGACAACAGACCGATTCCAGTGAGTGGCTGGCAATGCTCGACCAAAGCATGCTCACGGACCCGGTACTCGCCAAGTACGCCAGCCACTGAGGGAGAGAGCGAAGATGAAAAAGATTACGACACTGATTGCAACACTTTCCATCGCTGCGACGACTTCGGTCGCCTTCGCCGATGGGGGCGCGGGCTGCGGCATCGGCGCCGAGGTGATGAAGGGGCAAAAGGGCAAAGGGCCTCATATTGCCGCCGCCATCATCAACGGCCTGATCCCCAACACGTTCTTCATGACGACCGGTGGCGGCCTGATGGGTTGCGACACCACCAAGGCGGTCGAGGTGGAGCAACTGAAGAAGACATTCGTGGCATCCAACATGGATCAGATCTCGACCGATGCCGCCCGTGGACATGGCCAACACCTGGTCGCACTGGGTTATTTGATGGGCGTCGAGAGCGAGGACATCTCCAGCTTCGAGCGCCTCACCCAGCAGCGTTACAACGATCTTTTCGCCTCAGCGGACTCCCCCAGCGAGATGCTGGATTCACTGAATCTCGCCATGCGCAACGATCCTGCCCTGGCGAAATACGTCGACTGATCCAGCATCAGTGGACCCATCGGAAAAAGCCCGTGATTTCACGGGCTTTTTTCTGTGCCACGGACAATGCAACCCCCCAATATTCTGCAACGGTTTATTCCGGCCACGCTGGCGCTGCTGCTGACGTTGGCCTCTATCGCGACCGGCAACGCCTCCGGTGTCGGGGATTTTCTGCGACGAGGCGATTTCGACGCTGCCGTCGACGCTGCCGCGGCCGACCCGGACCACCCCATCACCCGGTTGATACAGGCAAGCCGGGAGCGGCGGTTGGCGGACGCCGACTTATGGCAGGCATTGCTCCACTACCGAAGCGAGCGCGATACAGGGAAAAGCATCAGTGAAATCGACGGTGAGTGGTTTTTTCTCTCGGACAACGGCAAGAACGACCCGGAAAAGGAGCTGGAAGCAACCATCGCGGCTTTTTTTTCACGGCACGCCAAACCACCGATGCGGCTCACCCCCTACTGCCGCTTCGTAGCCCGCCGTCACTGGCTATTCCAACAGCTCGGTGAGCTGCAGGATCTGATTCCCAAACAGCGGTGTACCGAATTCGAGCGCTTCAAACGATTCCTGAAGCCCGAACGGCTCACCCTGATCTTCCCTTCGGAACATCCCAACAGCCCCTCCTCGGCCTTCGGCCACACCTTGCTGCGATTCGACCATGCCAACCAGGCGCCAGAAACGCGCATGCTCAACATGAGTCTCAACTTCGCGGCGGAGATACCAGCCGACACATCGGCATTCTCCTACGCCATCAACGGCCTGTCCGGCGGGTTCCCGGGCAGATTCACGGCGCTCCCCTATCACCTCAAACTGCGGGAGTATGGCCAGATGGAAAACCGCGACATCTGGGAATATCCGCTGAAATTGAGCCAGGCCGACATCGATCTCGTGACAAGACACGCCTATGAAATGTTGATCGCGGAATACGACTACTATTTTGCGCACGAAAACTGTTCGTACCATCTGTTGTCGTTGCTCGATGTCACCACGGCCGAAGATCGCCTCACCGATCGTTTTGGCATCTGGACGATCCCGGTCGATACCATCCGCCTGCTGAAGCAACGCGACCTCATCGGAAAGCCGACTTTCCATGCCTCCACCAGCCGGCGCATCAAGGCGCGGATCGACAAACTCCCGGCCCACCTCGAAACCCTGGCCTACCGCGGCATCGACGATGGGGTCGATGCCATTTCCACTGAACTCGACCGGCTGCGCAAGGAAGAACGCGCCGCCATCCTCGATCTGATGATCGACTATCTGCGCTATCGACGATTCCTGAGAAAAGACGAGTCGACACTGACGCCGGGGGAGGAAGAACGCAAGGTACTGATGGCCAGAAGCCAGCTGGGGGTTCAGGGTTCCGCTCTGCCTGTCGAAGCACCGACGGTTTCTCCGGATCTGGGACATGGCACCGGACGTGTGACACTGGCCATCGACCGCAGCGACCGTCTCGAGGTTTCATGGATAGAATTTCGCCCGGCCTACCATGACCTCCTCGATCCGGCACCGGGCTTCAGCCGCAGCGCATCGATCGACTTTCTGGGAGTGGCGGCAGGATGGGACGACCGGCGAAGAGCACTTTTCCTGAAATCGTTGACCCTGCTGGACATCGAGTCGCTCGAACCACGCGACCGGTTGTTCAAACCGCTCTCCTGGCACACGCGATTCGGCTGGCACCGTGAATCGGCGGCAGACCGTCCGCGGTTCACGGCACTGGGGGGAGCCGGCCTGGCCTACGACACGAAGGTGGCAGGGACGATCCGCTATCTTTTTGCCGAGATCAGCGCCATCCACGACGCCGACCTGGAACGGGAGAACACCCTGCTGGGAACGCTACGAGCGGGCATTCTTTCCCAACCATGGGCTGGCGCCCGACTGAAACTGGAGATCATGGCTGTGCAGGATGCCGGCAACGGCACACAGGACATGGGAGGATCCATCCGACTCGGTCAAGCATTGGCTCGTGACCTCGCCGTGGAGGCCGAAGTTTCCAAACGCGCCTCGAGCGATGTGTCGGACGGCACGATCGTGACCATCCGGATCAAACAATACCACTGACCGCCCATCTCCCCGCGCACTGCGGGACGATGGGCGCGAGGCTCAATCCTTCAAGCCCATTTTCCGCAGGATGCTGGCCAGCGGACAGAAACCGGTGAACCCGGACTGGAACAGATTGAAACCAACGAAAGCGGTGAACCAAAGCCAGCTCATCCTGGTGATGTCGATCTGCCCCATGATGTGGGCCAGGGCCAGGCTGAGCATGATCATGAATCCAGCGAAAATCGTAACGGCTCTGTTGACTGTCATCGTTTTGAACCCTCAATTGATTTGAATAGGACACAGGAAAATTTCCCGAGGCCGGTTGGCTCCCGCACGCTCCGGTGGCTGGCGACAGCCACGGATGGCCCCGGCCGATGCGGACTGGGGACATTCTAGCAGCACACAACCGCGACCCGCATCCACCGGTGCCTTTTGGCGGGCCGCGAACGGAGGATGCGATTTTTACAAGGTGGGGGGTTTTTTGTACTATCCAGCGAACGTTGCGAATCTCCACGGCGCCAGGACCGGCGGATCCCATCCACCGGCCGTCCGAGTGCAGAAACGCACCGGGCCCTGGGTCGCGCCGGGAGATACCCCGTACACCCAACCCGGCAACCAGGATTGCGGGGGCGATATCCGACACAAGGGATATGCCGGAACTGGCCGATGCGGGCGACTCGGAGCAGTGCGCCAACGCCTCAACGGCTTGCAGTAGTTGGTCCTGAAAATGGGCTGGCTATCGCCTGATTAACAGAAAAGCCACCCCGACGACGGCTTCCTCCACCACGACGACCAACAGCAGGCAGCCGGGTGGGTGGTTCGACAACGACACAGACCAAAGGCTCATCCATGATCGATCACGACACCCCCTCGACCAAGCGCAGAAAGTTTCCGTGGATTCTCCTTGCCCTGGTGTTCCTGGGCGGCATCGTCTTCGCCGGAGCTTTCGGCACGGGCCTCCACTACACCAATGAGATGGCGTTCTGCACCTCCTGCCACTCGATGCAGTGGAACCTCGAGGAATACAAGGAGACGGTTCACTACAAGAACGCCTCGGGTGTCCGGGCAACCTGTTCCGACTGCCACGTGCCGAAACAGTTCATTCCGAAGATGGTTGCCAAGGTGATGGCCGCCAAGGACGTCTATCACGAGATTCTCGGCACCATCGACAACAAGGAGAAGTTCGAAAAGCACCGCTGGGAGATGGCCAACCGGGTCTGGGCCAGGCTGAAGGCATCGGATTCGCGGGAGTGCAAGGGTTGCCACGACTTCGAATCGATGGACCTCTCCGAACAGGATCGCATCGCGCGCAAGAAGCACGCCAGCGCCCCGGACAAGGGCAAAACCTGCATCGACTGCCACAAGGGCATTGCACACGAGGAACCCGACGAGCCCGACGAGGAAGACGAAACTTGAAGGTCCCGGGGGTCCGGCCGTCACGCTCCGGTTGACCCCTATCATCGTATCTCGCAACCAGATGAAATATGCTGTACTCCGTACCATCAGCCACCAGGCATCCGTCATGAAGCACCTCCATATCGCCACGCTGTTGCTGTTCGCCCTGATCGCCCTGCCCCTGCAAGCGGCGGAAAAGTCCATTCTCGAAGCGCAGCTCAGGGCCGCTGCCGCCGACGGCGATGTCAAGACGGTGGCCCGGCTGCTGGACGAGGAACACATCGACATCGACAGCCAGAACAAGGCCGGGGTGACCGCGCTGATGCTGGCCGCTGGCGAGGGACACATCGACGTCGTCAGCGAACTGCTCAACCGGGGCGCCGACGTGAACATTCGTGACCGCAATGGCGAAACCGCCCTGACCTTCGCAGCGGAGAACGGTCACTTCGTCATCACCGCCCTGCTGCTGGAACGGGGCGCCGACCTCTACGCCCGAACCCGTGCCGGCTGGAACGCGCTGATGATCGCCTCCAAGTACGGCCTCACCGACATGGTGGAACAGCTGCTCTACAAAGGCGCCGATTTCCGCGCGGCCGACAAGAAAGGGCGCACCGCGTCCCTGCTGGCGGCCGAAGAGGGCCACGCCGACGTGGTGGAACGCCTGCTCAAGGCCGGCGCCCAGGTCGATTGCCGGGACAACAACAACACAACGCTGCTGATGATCGCCGCGGGCAAGGGGGACGAAAAGCTGCTCCGCCTGCTGCTCGACAAGGGCGCGACACTCGACATGCAGGACAAGGAGGGGGCCACGGCGCTGATCTGGGCGGCGAGCGAGGGCCACACGAAGATCGTCGAGATGCTGCTCGAAGCGGGCGCCGATCCGAACATTCAGGACGAGGACGGCACCACGGCGCTGATGGAAGCCGCGGCTGGCGGTTATGCGGAGATCGTGGATGCGCTGCTGCAACACAACGCCGACCCCAAACTGAAGAACGAACAGGGAGAGGACGCACTGGCCATTGCGCGCAAGGCCGGTAACGACAAGATCGTCGAACGGCTGCAGCAAGCCATCCGCTGATCCATCGTCAAAACGGGGTCGATTCCATCATGAGCGACGGGCGGGGCACCGAAGCGATGCCCCGCCCCGCCTCCTTCGAATCAGTCGTCCTTGCGGATGTATTCGGGGAAGTCGGGGTTTCTCCAGCCCGGTTTGGCACGCTTCTCCTCCGGCACGGGCAGACGCGAGACATAGTCCATCACCGCCTTGAGGTCGCGCTCGCTGAAGGTACGGGCCTGCTTGATCATCTTCTTGTCGCCGTTGCGGCGCTTGCCGTCACGGATCCATTCGAACTGCCGCACCAGATATTTGAAGTGTTGGCCGTAGAGTGACGGCACCAGATCCTCCACATCACCCTCGCCATGGTCACCATGACATTCGGCGCAATGCTCGTCATACATCTTCTTGCCATGTTCCAGATCCTTGCCATCGCCATGACCGACATCGGTGGTCATCGGCAGGTTGGCGATATACCCGGCCACGTCGGCGATGTCCTGCGGCCGATCCAGCATCTGGCTGGTGGCGAACGGAAACATGGTGGGGTTGTCACGGTTGCGGGAGCGGATATCCTGCAACTGCTTGATGATCACGCCACGCAGTTGTCCGGCAATCTGCGGATACTTGCCGTCCTTGGTTCCCCATCCTTCGGGTTCGTGACAGACGACACAGACCTTGTACTCCCGCTTGCCGTGTGCCAGATCGCTGGTGAGACCGATGGCCTCCTCGTACATCCGCAAATCCCGTTCGTGGTCGTCGGTCGCGGCGATGCAGGGTAATCCCGCCATTGCCAGCACCGTCGTCACGACGGCGGTCCGCGACACCAAGGGGCGACGTTCGAATAGAGGAAAAAGGGAGCGTTGAGGCTTTTTCATGCGCATGTCCGGCACCATCGTCTGGGTTGGGATAGACCGCTAGTGTAACCGAATCGTCAAAAAATCCGAATTGGGTTGTAACGATCCAAACTGGAGTATCATCCCGGCGATGAAAATCATTCTCTTTTCCGATGTCCAGGCCAATCTCCCCGCAATGGAGGCGATGATCGAGGAGATCGAGCGCTGGAACCCGGATCTGGTCGTCATGGACGGCGATCTGGTGAACCGCGGCCCGCGCAGCCTCGACTGTCTCGACCTGTGGCAGGATCTGGCCGCCTCACGCAACAGCCGCCCGTTGCGCGGCAATCACGAGGACTTCGTCCACTACTGCAGCCGCACACCGCCCACCTCGGCCGGCGAGGCCGCCATCCGCGCCTTCACCGACTGGACGGTGAGACAGCTCGGAGACCGTATCGGTGCCTGTCGATCGTGGGCCGACGACCTGCTGCTCCACGAACCCGACGGCATGGACCAGTGGATCCACGTCACCCACGGCTCTGTGCGGAGCAACCGCCACGGCATCTACCGGGACACCACGGACGACGACCTGCGCCAGCTCGTGCCCCGGGGGGTGGCATGGTTCATCACCGGCCATACCCATCGCCCCATCGAGCGGCACATCGACGGCACGACCGTCCTCAATATCGGCTCGGCCGGCTCCCCCTTCGATGGCGACACCCGGGGCAGCTACGCCCGACTGGTCTGGACCGGGCAACGGTGGCGCGCCGGCATCGTGCGTTTTGCATACGACCGCGAACGCGCCCGACAGGACTACTTCAGCTCCGGTTTCCTCGATGAAGGGGGGCCGATCGCCCGGATCATCTACCAAGAGTGGTACCGGGCCCGCAGCCTGATTCCCCACTGGCACCGCCGGTACCGCGACGCGGTTCTGCGCGGCGACATCAGCGCAGAGCAGGCCGTCGACGAATTTCTCTCCCAGCTCTGAACCAACCACCATGCACCCTGTCGCCAAACGCACCGATACCCCGCCCCCTGCCAGCAGCGGCTGGACGAATCTGCGCAAGATGCTCCCCTATGTCTGGGCGTATCGCGGCCGTGTCCTGCTTGCGCTCTCCGCGCTGGTGATCTCCAAACTGGCCATGGTCGGCGTGCCGCTGGTGCTCAAGGAGATCGTCGATACGCTCGACACGGCGCCGGGACGTCTAGTGCATCTGCCCATCGGCCTGTTGCTGGCCTACGGCCTGCTACGACTGATCAACAGCGCCTTCAACGAGCTGCGGGACGTCATCTTCGCCCGGGTGCGTTATCACGCCATGCACCGTCTGTCGGCGGAAGTGCTGGAACACCTCTACCGGCTGCCGCTGCGGTTCCATCTGGAACGCAAGACCGGCAACATCTCCCAGGATCTCAATCGCGGCGCCCAGAGCGTCAGCTCGATCCTCAACTATCTGGTCTTCAACATCGTACCGACCGCGGCCGAGTTCCTGCTCGTCGCCTTCGTCCTGCTGAGCCGCTACTCAGTGGTCTTC
>Ga0256914_1003464_pt1 | contig 12424 bp, 11 predicted proteins | sample HulkmetaG_FD_191571 | JGI IMG/M metagenome (GOLD analysis project Ga0256914, IMG submission 191571) | Hydrothermal chimney microbial communities from Main Endeavour vent field at the Juan de Fuca Ridge, Pacific Ocean - Hulk | ecosystem: Environmental > Aquatic > Marine > Hydrothermal vents ...
GGTCGGGTCGAAGAACCCCTTGATCCGCGTGCCGTATCGTGGGTTCCAGTAGTAGTCGAGGCTCCAGTCGATCAGAGTCAGGCCTCGAGAGATTTCACTGCGCCTTCCATCCGGGAGGGTGACCACCACGTCCACCTCCACCGTGGGCAGTTTCAGGGGACAGTAGGTGTAGGTGGTGGGCCGGCCGTCGTCGTCGTAGGCCCCGGCCGGATAAAAACATCCCAGGCCGTAGTCTGGAACGAGCAGGGACAGGTGCTCCTCGTCCAGGGTGGTATCCTGGGAGAGGAACCAGGTGCAGTAGTCCAGCAGGTCGTACCACGAGGAGTAATCCAGCACGCTGTCGTCTCCGGTACCGGGCGGCACCAGGGGGGTGGACCCATCCGGCCCGACGTAGGCGAGGCGGTTGCCCTGGTTGTCGCAGTAGGGGCCGGTGGACCCCTCTTCCCACAGAACCGGTTGCGGGGTTGCATCCTCTTCGGAATTGCACGCATAGAGGCCAGGGGTGTAGGTGGCCGACAGGGTGACGAATTCCTGATACGGGTAGATGGGGTGCGGGACCTGGCCGGACACGTCCGGGAGATAACCCCGCATGGTGTAGGCGTCCAGCACTTCCACCTGCTCGAGGGGGGCCGTCTGCGACGAACCATCGGGGCCGGTCCAGGAAAGCACGGCCGTGGCCCCGGTTTCGAATCCGTGGCCGTAGATGTATACCTGGGCCTGCTCGTCGTCGTAGACCATGGGGGGATATACGGACACCGCCTCGTACTGCTGGCACCCCGCGGCCATGAGGAAGAGCGCCAGAACTCCCCAGGTACGGGCGCCGGTCGACAGGGGCCGACTCCCCGGTCCGGCCCAGGACAGCGGAGGTGCGATCGTGTTGGTATGCGCAGAGGCCTTCATGGTGCTTCCTCGACATCGTGAATCGGGTTGGGGGCGCCGGTGGCGGTCCCCGTGGATGGCAGGTTCTCGTCCGTATCGGCCTCCTCCACGTTCAAGAAAGCCGAGATGTCTGGAGCCAGCGCCACCGTGTTGCCTCCTGCTTCGTGAATGGCCTCGATCACCCGGACGACATCGCCATAGGGCATCTCATCATGGGCGTCCAGGATCACGACCGGGTCGGGCTGACCGGCGAGCGATGCGCGAAGAGGAGGCTCGAGCCCCTCGGGGGCGATCGGGGATCCGTTGAGCAGGGCGGTACCATCCTCCAGGTGAAAGACGACCTGACCCGGGGGGAGGCTTTCTCCACCGGGTTCCAGGTGTACGGGGACCAGGGTCACGGGCAGCACGTGGCGTTGCGTCGGCATGAGGGCGGTGAACAGAACCGCCAGGAGGAGGAGCACGCCGGCGAGCAAGGGGAGACCCGACGTGGTTCTGAGGCTGCGCGGAACCAGACGTGGGCGCGCGGCACGGGCTCGAGGCGAGAGCAGGGGAGGCAACGGTCTACTTCGCATGTTCCACCTCGAGTCTCACATTCGGGATTCCTGCCTGGTGGGCCAGTTGCACGACCTCCCGGATCTTGCGATAGGGGAGGGTGGCGTCGCCCCGGACCACCAGCGTGGGCCTGCGCGGCGCCTTGGCCATGGACTCGAGCAAGCCGGGCAAGTCGCCGGCAGAGACCCGGCGGCCGTCCAGGACATACATGTCGGCCTGGTCCACGGTGAGCACGGTGGCCAGGGTCGGGTCGAGAGGGATGGTCTCGGCCGCAGTGGGCAGGGCCACCTGAGGGCCTCGTTCCGCAACCGGAACGGCCAGCAGGAACAGGACCAGCAGGGTAACCGAGACCACCAGGAGGAACGGCCCCGGGAGTTGGGGGCGGAGTTGGGTGGCAAACGGGCTGCCCCGCCTAGATATTGGTGTTGGTCTGTCCACGGGCCACTCCGATCTGTCGCAGGCAGTAGTCGATGATTTCCGCGGCCGAGTTGTTCATCTGGATCTCGAGCCGCTCGACCCGGTCGACGAGGTAGTTGAAGGCCCAGGTGGTGGGAATGGCCACCAGCACGCCCATCGCGGTGAAAAGCAGCGCCTGGGCCACGCCGGCGAAAATGGGAGCATACCCGGCCGCTTCGCTGGTGGCGAGCCCTCGGAATGCATACGCGATGCCTACCAGGGTGCCGAAAAGGCCCACATATGGCGCGGTGGTCCCGATGGTGGCCAACAAGGCCAGTCCCCGCCGCATGCTCAGCGCCTCGGCGAACATGGCGCGATCGAGCGCACGTTGCAACAGGTTGGCAGGATCGATGCGTCTGGACAGGGTTCTCAATCCCTCGAACTCCCGGAGGCCCATCGAGATCAAGCGGGCAAGGTAGCTGTACTGGTAGGTCCGCTCCGCCGCCTTGTCGAGCGTTTCCTGGAAACGTTGATCCTTCAACAGGTCCGCCACCACGATGGCAAACTGATGGGACTGTCGAGCCATCCGGTAGAAAGTGAACCACCGTTCCGCCGCAATGTAGAGGGCCACCAGGGCCATCACGGCGAGCAGGAGGAAGACGGCCTTCGAGACCATCCCCATCGAGACCAACAGGCTGGACACTGAAAAAGACATGTGCCTCGAACTCCCTATCTGGTTCTGAAGTTGAACGTCTGCAAGTAGTCGGCACGGACTGGCTTCCCGTTCACCAACCCAGGCTCGAACTTCATTTGCTTCGCTGCCTTCAACGAGACCTGGTTGAATAGCGGGCTCGTCGACTGCTCGATCTTCACGCTCTCCACCGACCCATCTGCAGCCACCGTGATCCGAACGGTCACCCGCCCGTTGATCCCCTGGCTTCGCGCGATGGGTGGATACGAGGGCTCGACACGCCGAATGACTCGAGGCTCTCGAGTCTCCCCCCGTGGAACCGGAGTGGCCGTGGGACGCACAGGCGGAGGGGGCGTCACCAGCGGCTGCGGTGCCGGGGCCGGTATCGGTGTGGCTGCGGGAAGGGTACCCGGCGCCGACGCCGGCGCCCTCGAGGACTCTGTGTTGGCGGCGGACCGCGCCACGGGCCGGGAACCCTGGCTGCTCGTCCGGCTGGTGCCGCGGGTGGTCGGTGCCCGGTCCGGCACACGGGCCGAAGTGTGTGCCGCCGAGGGGGCGGGCGGGGTCGTTCGGGGGCGGGTGGCCGGGACCTGGGAGACGGACGTGGACTCGACCGGGCGGACGCCTTTCTCGAGGGTGGACACGGGCTGGGGCTCCTGATCCTCGTTCAGCGTTTCCGGTTTGGGAGTGACTCCCACGAGTAGCGGGGAGACGTAGGCGACCCGGGATGACGGTTGGTCTCGAAGCGCCTCCGGGGGGGCGGGAGGCACCACAAGAGCGAGGAGGCGAGCGAGCAACGCCACAGCCAGGATGGCAAAGAGGACTGCCAGCGGCTTGACGCCGAGGCCGCTCGTTTGTGGTTGTCCGTGCGTCATCGGCTGCCCCTGGTCTCCCTTACCTCCGGGTCTGGGCTTCCCGGCTTCCCCCACGTGGCCTTGGGACCTTCCAGCACAGGCCCTCACCGATGGCCTCATCGCCGGCTTCGGTCCGCATGCCCGAAACGGCACGCTTTTCCCGCGAATTCAATCTTACTCCGACCCCAACCGCGCGGCAAACATTTTCGGCTACCAGTTCATTCCGGCTCTGGACACCCACGTAGCTCGCTGCTACCCTGGGAAAGGCGTGTCCGACCCCTCGAACGGGTGTGGCATGAAGTTCCTGGAATCCGCGCAAGGGCGGCCGATCACCGGCCTGGACGCATGGGGCGTGGCAGGGCGCGGGGAAAACGGGGAAGCAGCGGTTCCGTTTTTCGGCAGGGAGGGCTCGAGTGGATACTGAATTCGTGCTGGACGATGTGATTGGCAAGGAATTGACCCTGGACGACGGGAGCACCTATCAGGTCCAGACACAGGCCGCCAGGCTCGGCTCCGGAGTTCTGGACGCTGCAGGCGAACTGGCCATGGCGCATTTGCCCCCCGGACACCTGCTTCTCCTCGCGGACCATCACACCTTTCCCCTGGCCGGCGCCGAGGTGGAGTCGTCGCTCAGAAACGCAGGGTTCACCGTCCACACCCTGCGCCTCGAGGATGCACATGACGGCCGGGTCGAGGCGGACGACGAGACGTTGGCCCGGGTTGCGCAGTTTCTTGGAGACCTGCCCGAGCCGCGGTCCGGTGCCGTGGCTCTCGGGTCCGGGACGCTCAACGACCTGGCCAAGCTCTCCTCTTTCCGGCAAGGGTTGCCCTACGGGGTGGTGGCCACGGCTGCGTCCATGAACGGGTATACGTCGGCCATCGCGGCCATTCTGTCCCGCGGTGTCAAGCGGACGATTCCCTGTGCCGGCCCCCGGTTCGTGGTCGCAGACCTGGACCTGGTCGCCGCCGCTCCGATCGAAATGACCCGGGCCGGTTTTGGTGACCTCCTGAGCAAGCCCGTGTCCGGCGGCGACTGGTTGCTCTCCCACCTGCTCACCGGCGAGCGTTTTCTTCGCGTCCCCGTGGCCCTGGTGGAGGGCGCGTTTCGGACCGCTCAGTCCCTGGCTCCGGAGATCGGGCGAGGAGTCCCTTCGGCCATCGGCAGACTGATGGAAGCCTTGATCCTCTCCGGCATCTCCATGGCTTCCGCAGGATCTTCGGCCCCGGCCTCGGGCGGTGAGCACTTGATCAGCCACCTCTGGGACATGACGGCATGGTACCGAGGACGCTCCATCGGTCTCCATGGGGCTCAGGTGGGGGTCGCTACCCTGATCACCGCAACCCTCTACCAGTGCTTGCTCGAGCTGGACCCCGCTTCGATCGACCTGGACGCCCGAGTCGCCCGGCTGGAACCGTTTGCGTCATATGTGCGTCGGCTCGAGTCCCTTCCGGAGTCGATTCTGCCCTCCGTGGTGGAGGAATCGCGTGCGCAGTACCCATCTCGGAGCGCCCTGGCCGATTTCCTCCACCAGGTCCGTGAGCGGTGGGAACCCACCTGGAGCCGACTCGAGCCGAATCTGCAATCCCCCGAAGTCCTGCGGGAGGCCCTGGGACAAACTGGAGCCCCGGTCTCGGCTCGAGACCTTGGTATCCCCGAGTGGGAGGTGCGGGAAGCCTACCGAATCGCACGGGACATCCGCGGTCGCTACACGGTGCTCGACCTGGCATGGCAACTGGGCGTGCTCGACGACCTGGAAGCAACAGTGCTTGGTCGCAGCGGTGTGCTCGAGTAGTGCGACATCGCGGTTGGCCAGGGAGTCGACTCGAGTCAGGGCGGCGTCCGCCGGCGGGGGGGGAATCTCAGGAGTCGGTCAGAAATAGAGGTGTGCGCCGAGTCCACCATCGAGCACGAAGCCGACCTGGAGTGACGAACCGGCTGTGCCCACGGCGTTGTTGTAAAGGAGAAGGGAGGGGCGGAGTTCGAAGTAGACCTCCACGGGGAGGTCCGGTACGAGCACGGACATGCCGGCGAGCAGCACGAGGCCGCCGTCCAGATGGGTGACGCCGGTCGAGATGGCGCCGAACCGGCCGCCCACCCCCATGTAGATTGGCAGGCTGTAGGCACGATCCGGGACTTCGATGGGATAGAGATGACGGGCAAACGTCACCACCAGGCCGGCCGAATTGAACTGGGAAAGTGAGCCGAGTCGCACCTGAAGGGCCAGATCGTTCGCGGTCCACACCTTGAGACTCACTCCGTCCAGGTCGCCCAGCGCCACCCCCACACCCGTGGTTCGACCCGCTCGGAGCGCCCCGCTCGTCTCTCCAGCTTGTGCCCGGGTCCAGGGCCAAACACTCACCACCAACATCAGGCCCAGCGCCAGGGCTGGAATCCACCCCACCGATCGTTCTGTGCGCATCGCGATACCATGCTCCTCTCTTGCTCCTCATGACGTCCGGCCGTCTCCGTCGTTCGACGGTCCGTCACGACGAGTCGTTTTCCATCCAGATTCGGCACAGCAGGGCGGCACACGTGCCTCCCTGTTCTTGTGCCGCGCGTCTCAGATCCAGCGGCCCGGGACCCACACCCAGCCCGCACCGCGACGCTCCCAGTGGCCCGGGATATACCGCAGGCCCGGCCGGACCGGGACCCAGTGCCCGGGCACCCATTCGTAGCGGCCAAGCGCAGGACGCCAGGCCCAGTGGCCGGGGACCCACACATAGCCTCGGCGCGCTCGAGGAATCGGCTCGCGACGAGGCGGAGGCGGTTGAACCGTGACCACAACCTCTGTTGTGGTTCCCCGTGGGGGAGGCGGCGCCGGTACCGGGGTGGGCGGCGGGGCGGGCTCGGGAGCCGGCGTCACGACACAGCCCGATGCATGGACGCACAATAGAGCAGCGCCCACCAGAATCAACCGTTTCATGTTCATGCGTTCCCTCCTGAACGTCTTCCTGGTATCCAGAGCAGCGACATCCTAGCACCTTCGTCTCGTCTTGACAAAGCCTTTGCTGCTCCTTGACGGTCTCGTTTCTAAAGACTGGTGTGAGGCCGGTTTATTCGACCCGGCCGGGCCGAATTTCGCCGTCGCGTGCTCGGTCCCCTTTTGCCGTTGAACCCACGCCTCGGTCGCTGCATACTTGGGTCTCGGACCTCGAGCAGGAGGATTCATGCATCCACGCACGGCAAGGCGGGTGCAACGGGTGGTGCTGTGGGCAGCGCTCGCTCTGTCCGCCTGCAAGGCCACCCAGTGGGAGGAGCACCTCGACCTCTCTGTCACCTCCGACCCGGTACTCGCCGAGGATACCGCCTTTTTCGCGGGAACGGATTTCGGGGTGCTCCACCACCTCCATGCCATGTCCCTGGCCACCGGGGTGGAGGCGTGGCGTATTCGGCTGAGAGGATGGGAGACCTACACCCGCCTGGCCACCGATGGGGAGGTGGTGCTCGCCGCAAGCCCCGAGTACTTGCGTGCCTTCTCGGCCCGGTCCGGGGAACCCCTCTGGCTGCAGACCCTCGACGCCCGGGAGGTCGGTCCACTGGAAGTCTCCGACGGAATCGTGAGCCTCACCCTGGGTCTGGAAGGTGGCGATCGTGAACTGCTTCTGGCTTCCCTCACCGGGGGGGGGCCTGCTCGCAGGCTCTCCCTGGCTGCACGGACCCCCGTGTGGCGCGGTGGCGTCCGGGTCTACCTGGGCAGAGAAGACCGGCTGGAGGCCGTGGACGCCCGGACCGGCCAGGTCGAGTGGGCAACGGTGGAGGCGTCCGGCGCGCGGCGCGTGCTCCCGGCTGGAGAAATCGTGGTGGCCGTCTGCCCGTCCCGGCTGGTCGGCCTGGGGGTCGGCGACGGGCAGGTGAGATGGGAGAAGAGTACGGATGGTCAGGTGGACATCCGGTTTCGTGAAGGACTCGGGTGCTACGCCCAGGCCGGAATGGTGCTCGCCATCGATCTGGCCACCGGAGACACCCGGTGGCATCGCCGCGTTTCCGGTGTGGTCGACCCCCCTCTGATGCTGGACGAAACCATACTCATTCACACTGCTGGTGGACTTCTCCTGGCCCTGGGCCGGAAGGATGGTCGGCCGGTGTGGAGCTTGCACGTGGGACCTCCCGGCATGTACGCCGCAGCGTCTGATACCCACTACGCCTGGATGGGCTCGGACGCGGTCCATGTGGTGGACCTGGTGCGGCGCGAGCCGGAGCGCTCCATTCCTCTGGAGCGCGTGGAGCAAGGGGACCCGGGCGTGGAAGGTCCTGGCCCGCGTCTTGGTATCGGCGGCAGGTGGCTTTGGCTCGTCGATGGCCGCACCCGACTCGTGGTGCGGAGCCTCGAGCCCTAGGGACAGGTGCGTGGACCGGACCCCGGCAGGCGGGGTGGGTCAGGACAGGAACATCCGGGAAGAACACAGGGTGGGTCCTTCCCGTGTCGACTCGGGAATGGTGAAAGGAGGGACCGTTGGCGAGAGCAGGAAAGATTCTGTTGAAGGACTGCGTCGGAAGAATGATCCGGACCGAGACTCGAGTCGGGTTTACCGACTGCGACCCGTATGGCCACGTGGCCTCGGCCCGGTACCTGGAGATGGCGATCAACCACCGGATGAGCGCGGTGACGGAACAACTTGGCTTCGACACCCTGAAAACGGCGCAGGAGAGCGGTGTCGCCTTTGTCAACAAGGAAGTCAACCTCAAGTTTCAATCGCCGGCTCAGTTCGACCAGTGGCTGGTGATCGAGTCGTGGATCGACGAGGCGCGGGACTACAAGTTGGTGGTCAAGGTTCGAATATCGGACCGGGAAACAGGGAAGGTGGTCTGCCGGGTGACCATCCAGACGGTGACCTTTGACATTCGAGAGGGAACCCCCGTGTCGATCCCGCAGGCATTCGAGTCGGTGAGGGAAGTGGACCTCGAGGCCCTTCCGTGGGCCCCGGGGCATCCCAGGGCCGAGTGAAGGAGGTGGGTATGTTTGCCGTGTACTTTGCTCGTCATGGCGGTCCCGAGGTGTTGACCGCCGGGGAGATACCGGACCCGCATGTGGGGCGAGATGAGGTGGTCGTCGAGGTGAAGGCTGCGTCGGTGAACCACCTGGACCTGTTCGTACGCAGGGGGATTCCCGGGCTAGAGCTGACCCTGCCCCATGTCCCGGGGAGCGATGCTGCCGGCGTGGTGGTGGAGGTCGGCTCGGAGGTCACGACCGTGCGAGTGGGCGACCGGGTGGTGGTGGACCCGGGCGTCTCATGCGGGGCCTGCTCGTTTTGTCGGGACGGGGAACCCTCGTTGTGCCCACGTTACCGGATCATGGGGGAGCACTTCCAGGGGTCCTATGCGCAATTCGTCAAGGTGCCGGCCGCGGGCGCCGTGCCCATGCCGGCAGGGCTCACTTTTGCCGAGGCCGCCTCGTTGCCCCTGACGTTGCTCACCGCCTGGCGGATGCTGATTCGGCGGGGGCGCGTGGCGCCGGGCGAGGATGTCCTGATTCTCGGTGCGGGCAGCGGCGTCGGGGTGATGGCCGTCCAACTGGCCAGGTTGGCAGGCGCTCGAGTATTTGCCACCGCATCCACGCCGGAGAAGAGGGCGCGAGCGAAGGAAATCGGTGCCGACATCGTGTTGGACCCGGGCGCAGAGCCGGTGGAACGGGCGATTCGCAAGCTGACAGGCAAGCGGGGCGTGGATGTGGTCGTGGACTATGTGGGCCGTGACACCTGGGTCTCGAGTCTCAAGTGCCTCCGGAACGGAGGACGGTTGCTCACCTGCGGGGCCACCACCGGCCACGATCCCACGGAGGACCTGCGGCACATCTTCTACCGGCAACTGGTGGTCATCGGGTCGACCATGGGATCCAGGAACGACCTGGAGGCCGGGTTGAAGGCGGTGGAGCAGGGCAAAGTGAAGCCCGTCGTGTTCGCCGAACTCCCCCTGACCGAGGCGGCCGAGGCTCACCGTCTGCTCGAGACCCGAAAGGTGTTTGGGAAGGTCGTGTTGGTCCCCTGAACCCCTCCGGGCTGGAAACGGGGAAAGGCGGTCTGGGTTGGGCTGGTGGCTGCCAGGAGTCTGTCCCGGCCGGTGTGGTCCCGGGCTCGCCTTCAACTCGGGGCCGGCTCCCCGCGTCGTGCTCGCCAGCGAAGCACTTCGCCCGTCCAGAGCACGGTGGAGGTCGCCGCCACCATGAAAATCCATGCCCATCCGGGCAGGGGAGTGGTCCGGAACAGGGAGCCCCCGAACTGCACAATCAGCACCTGGCCCAGAAAGATGGCAAGGGCCACCATCACGAACCACCGATTCTCCCACACGCCTGCCAGGGACGGCCGGGTGCGGCCCAGACTCCGCGCGTTGAACAGATTCCAGAACTGAAGCAGCACAAACACGGTGAAAAAGACAGAAAGCTCTCGATCCGTGGTTCCCCCCTCCCGGATCACGAGGAGCATCCCGAGCATGATCAGCAGGAAAAGACCGCCGGTGATGAAAATGTTCCGGGCCATGGCGGGGGTGATGATGAAGGCGTCCGGAGCGCGGGGGGGACGGTCCATCACCTCGTCGTGAGGCGGCTCGGTGGCCAGGGCCAGGGCCGCCATGGTGTCCATGATCAGGTTCACCCAGAGCATCTGGGTCACGGTGAAGGGGAATTTAACCCCGATGAACGGCCCGAGCAGGGCGGTGATGCAGGCCGCAACATTGATCGTCAGTTGGAACAGGATGAAGCGCTGGATGTTCTCGTACAGAGACCGGCCCCACTTCACTGCGTTCACGATGCTCTGGAACGAATCGTCCAGCAGGATGATGTCGCTCGCTTCCTTGGCCACAGCGGTCCCGGAGCGGCCCATGGCCAGGCCTACGTCCGCCTGATTGAGCGCCGGAGCATCGTTGGTCCCGTCTCCGGTCACCGCCACCACGTGCTGCATACCCTGGAGCAACCGCACGGCCCGGAGCTTGTCCAGGGGGCGGGCTCGAGCCAGCACGCGAAGATTTCTCAGAACACCGGCCGCTTCCCCATCGCTCAGGCCCTCGAACCGACGCCCCCCAATGAGTTGGGCCTCCCCCGCCGATTCCTCCCACAGTCCCGCTTGCCGGGCAACTTCTCTGGCTGTCTCCGGATTGTCTCCGGTCACCATCTTCACTTCGATTCCCGCCTTCCGGCAGGCCTCGATCGCTTCCGGAACCTCCGGCCGCACCGGGTCCTCCAGAGCAGCAAACCCGATCCAGGTGCAGCCTTGCGCCAGATCCTCCAATCGATCCCCGGAAGCGGCTTCATCCACCACGACCCAGGCCAGGCCCAGGGTGCGCATGCCCCGCCGCTGACAGGCTCGCAACGGTTCTTCGATACGGGCGGGGTCGAGCGGCCGGGTCCCTCCGCCTACCTGCTCCCTTGTGCACCGCTGGAGCACGATTTCCGGTGCCCCCTTGATGTACAGGATCGTCCGTTCTTCCCCCTCGGAACGACCCAGGGTGCCCATGAACTTGCGCTCGGTGTTGAACGGCCACTGCTTCGTCACCAGAAATCGATCCCGAAGGGCCTGGTAGTCCACACCGCGACCTTCAAGCCACAACAGCAACGCGCCTTCCGTCGGATTCCCCGTGGGAACCACTTCCGCACCCGGACGACGCGACAGGTGGGCCGTGCTGTTCACCGCCATCGCCTCGATCAAACGCCGGATCTCCTCGGACGCCGGCTCCAGACCATCCCGGACCAGATCCACCCCTGAAGCTTCCACATGGTAGACTTTCATCCGGTTCTCGGTGAGCGTCCCCGTCTTGTCACAACAGATGACCGTGGCCGCACCGATCGTCTCGCAGGCATGCAGACGCCGGACCAGGCTGTTCGTCCGCGCCATTCGGCGCATGCTGTAGGCAAGACTCAGTGTCACACTCATCGCCAAACCCTCGGGCACCGCCACCACGATGAGGGTCACCGCAATCATGAAGTAGCGCAGAATCTCGTGCGCTCCCGCCGGAGAAACCCACGCAGTGGGATCCCTCGGGAGCCATCCGGCGCCCAGACCAAGGCCCATGCCCACACCCACCCACAACACCCCAGCCAGAACCGGCGCAAACCGCGCTCGCGGACTCGAGTCGTCCAGCCACCCAGGAAGCGGGCGGGCACGACCCACCAGGTCCAGACCGTCATGGACAATCGGAGCCCAGACCCGAACGAGCATGACGGCCCCCCCGGTCATCAAGACCAGGGCCACGTACCATTGCCCTGGCGTCAAGCTCAGTTCCCCGGTTACATGGCCCCGGACAAGCAGTGCTCCGTAGACCACCGCAGCGATCAGGAATGCAAGCACACCAATGACCTGGCTGAGACGCGCGAGTTGCCTGTTCAGCGGAGTCTGGGCCCCGGAATCCTCCGCCGCAGCCCGGGCCGTCACCCCCATCTCCGTGGCATCCCCCACCGCGAAAACTTCCACAACCCCGTTCCCGTCCGAGACAAGCGTCCCGCGGTATACACGATCCACCGGATAGGTGCTCTCCCCCTGTTCACCTTCCGGACGCTTCTCCACCGGTACCGATTCCCCGGTCAGCTTCGACTCGTCAACCTGGAGCGACCGCGATTCCAGAACCCGCGCGTCCGCTGGAACCTCCTCGCCCGCCTCCAGAAGCACGATGTCTCCAACCACGATGTCCTTGCGCGGCACCACCTGGTACACTCCGCCCCGAAGTACCCGCGTCGGCGACTCGTCGGTCACCTTGTTCAGAATGTCAAACTCCCGACGCGCCTGGTACTCGTTGACAAACGCAAGAGTCGTCGCCAACAACACCGCCACGATGATGCCCGCTCCGTCGATGAAATCCCCTTCCAGAGCACCAACCCCGATGGCCAGGACCGCTGCGGTCAGCAACAGTCGGATCACCGGATCGTCGTACTTCTCCAGGTAAAGCCGCCACCAGGGATCTCGCCGGGCCGGCGTCAACACGTTGGCCCCGTGACGCCGGCGGCTCTGTGCGACTTGCTCAGGGGACAGTCCTCGAGGGACCGGCATGCGCGTGTCGGAACGGGTCGGCACGATGGGCCTCCTGTTGGAAGGAACTGACCAATTATACCGAATTGGTCAGTTTGTC
>Ga0256914_1003465_pt1 | contig 12423 bp, 9 predicted proteins | sample HulkmetaG_FD_191571 | JGI IMG/M metagenome (GOLD analysis project Ga0256914, IMG submission 191571) | Hydrothermal chimney microbial communities from Main Endeavour vent field at the Juan de Fuca Ridge, Pacific Ocean - Hulk | ecosystem: Environmental > Aquatic > Marine > Hydrothermal vents ...
GTGATCCTTCTGGACAAGGTGACGGGCTTGGGCGAGCTGGGCGACAAAGTGACCGTCAAGGCCGGCTACGGCCGCAACTACCTGATCCCCAGCGGCAAGGCGGTGCCCGCCACCAAGGAGAACCTGGTCGAGTTCGAAAAGCGGCGCGCCGAGCTGGAGAAGCAGGCGGCCGAAAAGCTGGCGGCGGCCCAGGAGCGCAAGACGGCGGTGGAGAACCTCGGATCGGTGACCATCGCCCACAAAGCGGGCGACGAGGGCAAGCTCTTCGGCTCCGTGGGCACCAGCGACATCGCTCGTGCCTGCAGCGAGGCCGGCGTGGAGGTCAAGAAGGCCGAAGTGCGTCTGCCGGAAGGTCCCATGCGCACCACCGGCGAGTTCGAAGTGGTGCTCCATCTGCACCCCGACGTGAACGCCGTCCTCAAGGTGATCGTCGTTCCCGAGGAGTGAAAACGGCCCGGTCCGGGCCCCATGGTGTCGGATGCGCCGCTGCGGTCGCGAAACCGCGGCGGCTTCGTCCTTCGAGGCGCGCGTTCCCGGCGCGGGCCTTTTCCTGGTAACCTTGCGCCATGTCCCTCGACGCTTCCGCACCCGATCTTCCCGCTGATGCCGAAGTGGACGCGCTGCGCGTGCCGCCCCATTCGGTACAAGCGGAGCAGGCGGTGCTGGGCGGGCTCATGTTGGACAACTCGGTCTGGGATCAGATCGCCGATCGGGTCGGCGCCGAGGATTTCTATCGTCGGGAACACCGCTTGATTTTCGAGGCGGTCGCCCGGTTGGCGGACGAGAACAAGCCGTTCGACGTGGTCACCCTGGCCGAGGTGCTCGAACGGGAAGGCACCTTGGACGACGTGGGCGGCCTGCCCTATCTCGCCGCCCTGGCCGAGGATACCCCCAGCGCCGCCAACGTCCGCGCCTATGCCGATATCGTGCGCGAGCATTCGGTGGTGCGCCAGCTCATCCGGGTGGGGACCGAGATCGCCGAAAGTGGCTTTCGTCCGGAGGGGCGCAAGGCGGCCGAGCTGCTCGACGAGGCGGAAAACAAGGTCTTTCGCATCGCAGAGCAGCGGCAACGCGAAGGGAGCGGGTTCCAGCCCATCAAGGGGCTGCTGGCCAAGGCCATCGACCGCATCGAGGAACTCCATGCCAGCGATCAGCCCATCACCGGAGTGAGCAGCGGCTTCGACGACTTCGACCGCATGACGTCGGGGTTGCAACCGTCGGATCTCATCATCGTGGCCGGCCGGCCCTCCATGGGCAAGACCACCTTCGCCATGAACATCGCCGAGAACGTGGCCATACAGTCCGGGCTGCCGGTGGCGGTCTTTTCCATGGAGATGCCGGGCGAGGCGTTGACCATGCGCATGATGTCCTCTCTCGGCCGCATCGACGGCCACCGCATCCGCACCGGAAAACTGGAAGACGACGAGTGGCCACGGCTCACATCGGCCATCAATCTGCTCAGCCAGGCCAAGCTGTTCATCGACGACACACCGGCGCTCACGCCCACCGAGCTGCGTGCCCGGGCGCGCCGGCTCATGAGGGAACAGGGCGAGTTGGGGCTCATTGTCATCGACTATCTGCAGCTGATGCAGGCGCCGGGCGCGGCGGAGAACCGGGCCAACGAGATCTCCGTCATCTCGCGCAGCCTCAAGGCCCTGGCCAAGGAGCTCGAGGTGCCGGTGATCGCGCTCTCCCAGCTCAACCGTAACCTGGAACAGCGGCCCAACAAGCGGCCGGTGATGTCCGATCTGCGCGAGTCGGGTTCCATCGAGCAGGATGCCGACCTGGTGGTCTTCATCTACCGCGATGAGGTCTACAACGAGGAGAGCCCCGACAAGGGAATGGCCGAGATCATCATCGGCAAGCAGCGCAACGGTCCCATCGGCACCGTCAAGCTCACCTTCCTCGGTCAGTACACCAAGTTCGAGAACTACATCAGCGACGGTTATGGCGAGCTCCATTGACGCCGCCCGTCGAGGGTAGGCCGGTGTCTTTCCTTCCCCGCGTGGAGATCGATCGGGCGGCGCTGCGTCACAACCTGGAGGTGGCGCGCGGCCATGCGCCGGGCCGGCGGGTGATGGCGGTGATCAAGGCCGACGGCTACGGCCACGGCCTGCTCGAGGTGGCGGGGGCGCTGGCGGGGGCGGACGCGTTTGCCGTGGCCCGGGTGGACGAAGGGTTGCAACTGCGCCGGGACCGGGCCGCGGCGCGCATCCTCGTGTTGGCCGGTGCTCACGACGCCGACGAGCTGGAAGCCGCCGCCGCCGCCGATCTGGAGGTGGTGGTCCACCATCCCCGGCAGCTGGATCTGCTGGCTGGGCACGACGCCCGCCGACCATTGCGCTGTTGGCTCAAGCTCGATACCGGAATGAACCGATTGGGTTTCCCGCCGGTGGAATGTGAATCGCGCCTGGAGCGGTTGCGGTCCTTGGCCTCGGTGGCGGAAGTGGCGGGGGTGCTCACCCATCTGGCCAACGCCGACGATTTGGGAGACGACTACACCCGTCGTCAGTTGGAGCGGTTCGACAAGGCCACTGGAAAGTTGGTGTTGCCGCGATCGGCCGCCAATTCGGCCGGAATCCTCGGCTGGCCCGAAAGCCATCTGGACTGGGTGCGCCCCGGCATCATGTTGTACGGCGTCTCGCCTTTCGTGGCCGCCCGGCGGGAGCTGCGACCGGCCATGAGTTTTCGCGCCCGGCTGATCTCGATCAAATCCATCGAACGGGGCGCGCCCGTGGGCTACGGTGGCGACTGGACGGCGCCCGAACCCATGCGGTTGGGGATGGTGGCGGTGGGCTATGGTGACGGCTACCCGCGGGAGGTGCCGTCGGGCACGCCGGTGCTTTTGCGCGGACATCGGGTGCCCATCGTGGGGCGCGTTTCCATGGATACCCTCACCCTGGACTTGCGCACCTGTCCTCATGCCCGAGTGGGGGACGAAGTGGTGCTCTGGGGCGACGGCCTGCCCGTGGAGGAGATCGCCCGCGCCGCCGGGACCATCGCCTACACCTTGTTGTGCGGCATCACCGGGCGGGTGCGCCGCCACTACCGTTCATGAGCCGTCCGCGAACCCGCTACCAGTGTCGTGAGTGTGGAGCCCGTTTTCCCAAATGGGCCGGGCAGTGCGGCGAATGCGGCGCCTGGAACACCCTGGACGAGACGGTGGTGCAGGAGAAGAGCGGGACCGACCGCACCGGCTGGGCCGGGGCGGGCGGCGCTGCACGGGTGCTCGATCTGTCCGAGGTGACGGCCGAGCCCGGCACTCGCATGGCCACCGGCCTGTCGGAACTGGATCGGGTGCTCGGCGGCGGATTGGTGTCCGGTTCGGTGGTGCTCATCGGCGGCGATCCCGGCATCGGCAAATCCACCCTGCTGTTGCAGGCGCTCGAGGCGCTTTCTCGTTCCACGGGGACGCTCTATGTGAGCGGGGAAGAGTCGGCCCGGCAGATCGCCCTGCGTGCGCGCCGTCTCGGGTTGGCGGCGGAGTCGATCCGGTTGCTCACCGAAACCTGCGTGGAGCGGGTGTTGGCCCAGGCGGCGCGGGAGCGTCCGGGCGTGATGGTGCTCGACTCCATCCAAACCTTTTACACCGACCAGTTGCAATCGGCGCCAGGCTCGGTGGCCCAGGTGCGGGAATCGGCGGCGCGGCTGGTGCGCTTCGCCAAGGAGAGCGGGACCAGCCTCTTTCTCGTGGGGCACGTCACCAAGGAGGGGGCGCTGGCCGGCCCCCGGGTGCTGGAGCACATGGTGGACACGGTGCTCTATTTCGAGGGCGAGGCGGGTAGTCAGATCCGGCTGGTGCGCGCCATCAAGAACCGTTTCGGCGCCGTCAACGAGCTGGGCGTCTTCGCCATGACCGACAAGGGGTTGAAGGAGGTGAGCAACCCCTCGGCCATCTTTCTTTCGCGCCACGACCATCAGGCGGCCGGCAGCGCCATTCTGGTCACCCGGGAGGGCACCCGACCGTTGCTGGTGGAGGTGCAGGCGCTCGTGGATCGGAGCCCGTTGGGTAATCCGCGCCGGGTGGCCTTGGGGCTGGAGCAGAACCGCCTGGCCATGCTGCTGGCGGTGCTCCACCGCCACGGTGGCGTGGGCATGTACGACCAGGATGTCTTCCTCAACGTGGTGGGCGGCGTGCGCGTCACCGAGACCGCCGCCGATCTGCCGGTGCTGCTGGCGGTGCTCTCCAGCTTCCGCGACCGCCCCCTGCCCAGGGGATTGGCCGCGTTCGGCGAGGTGGGACTGGCGGGCGAGATCCGTCCCGTGCCCAGCGGCGAGGAGCGGATTCGAGAAGCCGCCAAACACGGATTCGATCGCATCCTGGTGCCCCGAGCCAACCGGCCGCGCAAGGCGATCGAAGGTATCGAGGTGATCCCGGCGCGGCGCCTCGCCGACGCGGTCGACGCCATTCTTGCCCTTTGAGTCGGGATTGCCCGACGCGACCGAAGGCTGGGAAACGGCCTCACCACCGTATCGGGCCGCGCCCGTACGGGCCTTTCGATTCGCGTTCCACGATGGCTTGAAAAAGGAGATCTCCCCTCCATGTTTGCCCGCATGAGCGGCGGCCCGGCCGCATCAGCGGACAAAATAAGGAGAAACGGCATGAACCTTTTGCGCATCGATTCCGATCTCTTGGTCCTCGATCTCATCGGAGACGACGAACGGGGTTACGACTTCATCACCGATGAGCAGATCCTGGAACTGAAGCGGCTGAGCCCTCAATGGGGCGTGGTCAGCCTTTACCTGGATGTGACCCCGGAGGCCATCCAGCGCGAGGCCCCTTTGGTGCAGCTCAGAAACGGTTTCAAGAGGTTGGCCGAACGTTACGAAACGGAATGGTCCCACGAGGCGCGCCAGACTTTCCAGGCCGTGGCCGCCGATCTGGAGTCCCGGGTCGAGCGGTGGCTGGACAGGCCGAGAGGGCGGGGGCTGGCGCTGTTTGCGGAACCGGAGCGGGTTCAGCCCAAGAAGGGGGCCGTGAGCTATCGGCTGATTCGCCACTATCACCTACCGGAAGCGCCCAGAAATCGGGTGGAATGGGGGCAGGCACCGGTGCTGGTCCCGCTCCTGGTGCAACGGGCGCGGCACCCGGACACGGGCGTGGTGTTGTTCGACCGCCGCCGTGTTCGTTTCTTTCTCCAGCACATGGGCGAGGTGGCCGAATACGATTTCAATCTATTGAATCCCGACGCCACGCCCATGACCCGCGCCCACACATGGCACGGCTATGGTGAGCACAACCACCACCAGTGGCAGCAGGAGCACTACAGGCGTTATCTGCGCCAGGCGGCCTTGGCGGTGGCCAAGGTTGCCGACAAAGCAGGCTGGACCCAATTGGTTCTGGCGGCCGCCGACGGTCAGGAAGCGCACCACCTGGAAACCCACCTGCCCGAAAATTGGCGCCGTCGGGTTGTCGGCCGGGTGGAGTTGCCTTTGGATGCCGATCTGAACCGGGTGCGCGAGGCGGTGTTGCCTGTGGTGGAGCAGGCGGCCGAGGCGCGGGAGAAGGAGGCGCTGGCACGCTTGGACGAGGCCTTGGAGCGTGGCGACGGGTCCGCCGTCGTCGGAGTGGACAGTGTGCTCCTGGCGGCCCAGGAGTACCGGGTGGAGACCCTTTTCATCTTGCCGGACCTGGCGCTCGAAGGGTGGCGTTGCGGGCGTTGCGGCGGCCTGGCAGAGGCCGATGCCGTCCAGTGTCCCTATTGCGGCGCCGATCGAATGGACCGGCTGCCCGACCTGGCCGGTGAGCTGGCGATGGACACTTTTCGTGCCGGCGGCGATGTGTTGGCGGTGCAGACGCAGGAAGGTCGCGCGACGCTGGAGCGCCACGGGGGCGTGGGCGCGCTGCTCCGGTATTGAAGGCCCGGGACGGGATGCGGGCGACGTGCGGATCGGGTGCCGCCGTGTCGGGGCGCGATGTCACTCTTCTTCCAAGGCCAGCTCGGCATCCGGATCCCAGCCCAGCTCCCTCGCACGGCGGATGGCCGCATCGTGGATTCGGGCGTGGCGTTCGCGCAGGTCGGGGGGCAGATTGCTTACCAGATGGCCATAACGTCCCCAGGCTTCATGCACTTGGTCGTAGAGTTTTTCGAGCTGTTGCGCCGTCCAGCCGCGGCAAGTCTCCGATTCATCCAGGATGCCGAAGAGCCAGGCATCCCGAATGAGATTTCCGGTGGGGGTCATGCCGCCCCAAGCGTCGTCGTGGATGCCAGGATAGCGGGATCCCGTGTTGGTTGCCATGGCGTATCCTCGTTCCGTTGGAACGGGGCTATTCTAAACCTTGATTGAATCGGCCTGTGCGTTGGCGTGGTGCCTGGGTGCATGGAGCCTGTGCGCGCCCGTATAATCGGGCGCATTCTCAACAGCAGGATCATAGAGATGCCCCAGTATCGTTCCCGCACCACCACCCACGGTCGCAACATGGCCGGCGCCCGCGCCCTGTGGCGGGCCACCGGCATGAAGGACGAGGATTTCGACAAACCCCTCATCGCCATCGCCAACTCCTACACCCAGTTCGTGCCGGGTCATGTGCATCTGAAGGATCTGGGCGATCTGGTGGCCGGCGCCGTCGAGGCGGCCGGCGGTGTGGCCCGAGAATTCAACACCATCGCCATCGACGACGGCATCGCCATGGGCCACGGCGGCATGCTCTACTCGCTGCCGTCGCGCGATCTCATCGCCGACTCGGTGGAGTACATGGTCAACGCCCACTGCGCCGACGCCCTGGTCTGTATCTCCAACTGCGACAAGATCACCCCGGGCATGCTGATGGCCGCCCTGCGGCTGAACATTCCCACCATCTTCGTCTCCGGCGGTCCCATGGAGGCGGGCAAGGTGGTGCTCGAGGACAGAGTACACCACCTCGACCTGGTGGACGCCATGGTGATGGCCGCCGACGACAGCGAGAGCGACGAGGAGGTGGCCCTGGTGGAGCGCTCCGCCTGTCCCACCTGCGGCTCCTGCTCGGGGATGTTCACCGCCAACTCCATGAACTGCCTCACCGAGGCGCTGGGGCTGTCGCTGCCGGGCAACGGCACCCTGGTGGCCACCCACGCCGACCGCAAGCGGCTCTTCCTGGAAGCGGGCAGCATCATCGTGGCGCTGGCCCGGCGGTACTACGAGCAGGACGACGAGTCGGTGCTGCCGCGCTCCATCGCCACCTTCGAGGCCTTCGAGAACGCCATGACCCTGGACATCGCCATGGGGGGCTCCACCAACACGGTGCTGCACCTGCTGGCGGCGGCCCACGAGGCGGGGGTGGAGTTCACCATGGCCGACATCGACCGCCTCTCGCGCAAGGTGCCCCACCTGTGCAAGGTGGCGCCCTCCACCCCCGACTACCACATGGAGGACGTGCACCGCGCCGGCGGCATCTTCGGCATCCTGGGCGAGCTGGACCGCGCCGGCCTCATCCACCAGGAGGTGCCCACGGTGCACGCCCGCACCATGGCCGAGGCGTTGGCGCTGTGGGACGTGCGCTTCAGCGAGGACCCCAAGCGCCGCGACTTCTTCCGTGCCGCCCCCGGCGGCGTGCCCACCCAGCAGGCCTTCAGCCAGGATCGGCGCTACGAGAGCCTGGACCTGGACCGGGAGAAGGGCTGCATCCGCGACCGGGAGCACGCCTACAGCCAGGATGGTGGGCTGGCGGTGCTCTACGGCAACCTGGCGGAGAACGGCTGCATCGTGAAGACTGCCGGGGTGGACGAATCGATCCTCACCTTCAGCGGTCCGGCGCGCATCTTCGAGAGCCAGGAGGAGGCGGTGCAGGCCATCCTCACCGACCGCATCCGGCCCGGCGACGTGGTCATCATCCGCTACGAGGGGCCGAAGGGCGGGCCCGGCATGCAGGAGATGCTCTATCCCACCAGCTACCTCAAGTCCAAGGGGCTGGGCAAGGTGTGCGCACTCATCACCGACGGCCGCTTCTCCGGCGGCACCTCGGGGCTCTCCATCGGCCACGTCTCTCCCGAGGCGGCGGGCGGCGGCAACATCGCCCTGGTGGAGGAGGGCGACACCATCGAGATCGACATCCCCAACCGCTCCATCCGGGTGGCGGTGAGCGACGAGGAGCTGGCCCGCCGCCGCGCGGCCATGGAGGCACGCGACAACCCCTGGAAACCGGCGAACCGTGACCGGGCCGTGAGCGAGGCCCTGCGCGCCTACGCCGCCATGACCACCGACGCCGCCCGCGGCGCGGTGCGCGACGTCTCCCAGGTGGAGAACCGCCGTTGAAGCCGTGGGCGTGGCTGGCGGCGTCGTTCCTGCTGACGGCGCCGGCGCTCCATGCCGGTGGACTCACCGGGGAAGCCACGCCCGAAGCGCTCTGCGCCCTGATGAAATCCCTCGGCCTGAGTGCACCGCCGGTACGCAAGGACGGGGAGGGCTGGCGCTGCACCACCGCGCGCAAGGCGCTGCCCCAGGGGGAACCTGCCGGTGCCAGCGACCTGCGCTACCGCGTCTTCGGAGACGGACGGGGTGGGCGCAGGCTGGTGCTGGAGCTGCGCATGAACTCCTGGCGTGCTCCCCAGGGGGTGCTGCAGCGCTACGATCGATACCTGGAAGGCATGTTGGAACGCCTCGGACTGCGCCCGCCCGCCGGGCTGCGCCGCGCCGTCCTCTCCGCCGTGCCGGGCGAGTGGATCCTGTCCGGCCACCGGCTGACCCTGGAGAAGCGGTTCAGCAAGGGTCCCGTCTACGAGTTGTGGTTCACGGTCGAACGTCTGCCTGAAAAACCCTGATATACGAAAGGAAAAGTTGACGCCGGTCAATAGGAATTTCAGTGACTGTGCATACACTGATATTCGTCGACCGGGGTGATTGACCGGCGATTTGGATGGAGACCGGTACAAGGGAGGCCAGACAATGAACAGGAAGGGGTTGCGCCGGCTGGGGGTCGGCCTGCTGATGGTGATGGGGGGCGTGTTCGGAACGACGGCTCCCGCCAGCGCGGAATCGGGGTGTCTCGCCTGCCACAAGGGCATCGAGGACATCCGCGACAGCAAGAGCGCCATGATGGCGTTGATCAAAAGCCTGGGGGCACCCCATGGCGATTCCGAGGGTTGCGTGGTCTGCCACGGCGGCAATCCGAAGGAGACCAAGGACAAGAAGAAGGCCCACACGGGCTCGCCTGCCAAGCTGAAGGCGGCCAAGGGGCCCCAGACCTTCTACCCCGATCCCGGGGCCATGGACATCAACCAGTTCACCTGCGGCCAGGCCGCCTGCCACCAGGGTTATCCCGAACGGCTGGAGAAGGCCCTGATGAACACCGAGGCGGGCAAGATCCAGGGCAATCTCCACACTTGGGGCATCAAGGAGGTGCAGAACCACAAGGTGCCCTGGGGCAACTACGCAGTCAAGGATGCCGACGGCCCGGTGCCCACGGTGGGCACGCCCGCCTACAAGGCCTATATGAAGGAGATGATGGCCGCGCACAAGGATCAGTTCCCCACCGAGCTGAAGCAGATTCCCCAGCCCTCGGTGGACGAGATCGAGAAGGATCCCAAGCTGGCCGGCTTCACCTACCAGCGGCAGCAGTGCCAACGTTGCCACGTTACCGTGAAGGGGCGTGAGAAGCGGGGTGATTACCGCGGTCAGGGCTGTTCCGCCTGCCACATTCCCTATGGCAACGAGGGGTACTACGAGGGCAACGACCCCACCATCGACAAAAAGGAGAAGGGGCACCTGCTCACCCACCAGATCCAGGCCACGCGCAAGTCGGTGGTGAAGACGGCGCATGCTGAGTATTCCGGGATCCCGGTGGAAACCTGCAACTCCTGCCACAACCGCGGCAAGCGCATCGGTGTCACCTACCAGGGCCTCATGGAATTTCCCTATGGCTCGCCCTGGAACGAGAAGGGGATGAAGCAGCCGAAGCTGCACACCAAGAAGTACCTCTTCATCTCCGACGACCTGCACCACCAGTACAACCAGAGCCGGCCTGGCAATCCCAAGGGCGGCATGCTCTGCCAAGACTGCCATACCACCATCGACATGCATGGCGATGGCAACTTGCCGGGGACCACGCTGGCGCAGGTGGAGATCGAGTGCCAGGACTGCCACGGCACGCCCGAAAAGTTTCCTTGGGAGCTGCCGCTGGGCTATGGCGAGGAGTTCAAAAAGGACCTGAGCAAGGCGCCGGCGCGCGGCTTGGCCGACAAACCGCTGGACCAGACCGCCGCCTTTGCCACAGTCTACGAGAAGGGGGACGGTTATCTCCTCACCACCCGCGGCAACCCACTGGGTAACGTGGTGAAGAAGGGCAAGAAGGTGATCCTGCATTCGGCCACCGGACTCGATTTCGAGGTGCCGGTGCTCAAGCAGATCAAGCTCGACGGCAGCTGGAAGAACCAGGACTCCATGGTGGCCATGAGTAAGGTGAAGAAGCACAACGATAGCCTCGAGTGCTACGCCTGCCACGCATCCTGGGTGCCACAGTGCTACGGCTGCCACGTGCAGATGAACTATGGCAAGGACAAGAACGGAAAGCCCTACCACGACACCGACTGGATTGCCTCGGGCTCCAAGCGGAACCCGGATGGTTCCACTGCCGAATCGCCGTTGGGCGTGAAGGGCATCCAGAGTCCGGGTAAGGCCTTCGAGACCCGCTCCTACTTGCGCTGGGAGGACCCGGTGCTGGGCATCAACGGTGAAGGCCGTGTGACCCCGCTGATGCCGGGTTGCCAGGTGGTCTACACGGTCATCGACCGCAACAATAAAACCATCGCCCTCAACCAAGTAGCCAAGTCCGAGGACGAACGCAAGGAACTGGGCCAGAAGCGCACGCCGCTGGGTATCGACATGGCTCCGGTGCAACCGCACTCGGTGCAGCGCAAGGCGCGTACCTGCGAGTCCTGCCACAACAATCCCAAGGCGCTGGGTTACGGCATTGGTGGCGGTGTCTTTCAGACCCGCTATGTGGAGGATATCGTCGAGGATCTGATCGACCAGAAGAGCGGCAAGCCCATCCCGAAGCCGGGCAACTACAAGATCCAGATCCCGAAGATCGCCGACCTGGACTTCGACTGGTCCACCATCATCAAGGATGGCCAGCAGGTTCAGACTGTGGGCACCCACTGGCCGCTGTCGCGAGCCCTGCCCGAGGAGATGCGCAAGGGCATCGAGCGGACCGGCCTCTGCATGGGCTGCCACCGCGAAATGACCAACTCCGAACTCTGGGCCAAGGTCAACACGCCGGGCAGGCTCACCGACCAGCAGCATATCGAGATGCTCAACAAGGTGCTGAAGATCTACGCAAAGTCCAGAGGCAATTAACGACAAGGGAGGAATGGGCCGTCTTCGGACGGCAACAGGAAGGGGAGGAGGCCGCCATGTTCGCGTGGCGGCTTCCTTTTGCCCACGATTGCACGGAGTGAAGAATGAGTGACCGGATCAGCATGTCAGTCGCAGCACTGCTGGTGCTGGTGGTTGTTCTCGCGAAGGCTGGGGAGAAAGGCCTGGAAATCCCTACGGGAGGCGCGCCGCTCATGCACGTGGATCCCCTGGATGCCGGGAGGGCAAACGCCCTGCACCGGGGACCGAATCCCCATGCTGCCCTCACTCCCGAACAGCACATGAGGGTGGTGGCCCAGCACATGGCGGGGGGACGCCTGCCCCAGGCCATGGCGGTACTGTCCCAGGCGCTAGCGAAGTACCCGGACAACGCGGCGCTGTTCAACATGCGGGCCGCCCTGGAGCTAGAGCAGCAGGACTACAAGGGGGCGCTGGCCGACCTGGAGCAGGCGGTGAAGCTGGCGCCCGGGGTGCCGCTCTACCGCGTGAGCCGCGCCCAGCTCTACCTCCGATTCGGCCGCCAGAAGGAGGCGCTGAAGGATCTCGACGCGGCAGTGATGCTGGACCCGGACCTCGTACCCGCCCGCTTCAACCGGGGTGCCCTGCTGGCCAACCTCGGGCGGGAGCGGGAGGCGCTGGCCGACTTCGACCGCTGCATCGCCGTGGAGCCCCACCTGCCGGCGCCCTGGTTCAACCGCGGCTCCATGCACTGGGCCCTAGGTGAGAAGGAGAAGGCGCGGGCCGACATCCGGCGCTTCCTGGAACTGGCGAAGGAGCCCGCCTGGAAGAAGGCGGGGGAGGACCTGCTGCGCGCCTGGGAGGAGGTGGACGCCGCGCAGAAGGCTGTCGCCGGGGGGGAGACGCCATGAGGTGGCTGGTGCTCTTCGGCTGCCTGCTGGCGGCTGGCGTGCTGGCGGATCCTGGTCTCTTCCAGCGCCTGCTGGAAGAAGGGGGGTTGGAGTTCCATCCACCGGAAGGATTTGAGCCGCTGCCGGTGGAGCCGGACTACGTCCTGCCCTACGAGGCCCGTTACCGCAGCCGGGATGGCAACCTGGAGGTGCGCTACGCCATCCGTCCGCTGGACCGCATCGAGATCGACTACGAGGATCCCCACAATGCAGCGCCCGCACCCAA